>Ga0209184_1000729_pt1 | contig 29899 bp, 34 predicted proteins | sample EN8Hudsemesocosm_2_FD_184627 | JGI IMG/M metagenome (GOLD analysis project Ga0209184, IMG submission 184627) | Methane-oxidizing microbial communities from mesocosms in the Hudson Canyon - EN8C Hudson Canyon (SPAdes) (version 2) | ecosystem: Environmental > Aquatic > Marine > Cold seeps | place... | reverse complement strand
TTAGGAACGGCGATAAGCGGCTCACTCGCCATTAACGTATACGATGACAACAGAAATGATTGCTTCGGTTTTTGCAGCGACCTAGGCGAAATCATCCTATACACAGTCGAAGCATTTGATTTTGATACCGGAGCCATCACCTTTGGTAATTTAAATGCAAACCTTGGTGTTAATGCGCTTGCAGAAATAAATTCAGACGGTTTTCTAGATATGAAAATTTCATCTTTATTCGGCGATTTTTATATTGGGTCTTCAGTCCTAACAATAAATACAGTTGAAGTAGCTGAACCTGCATCTTTTGCATTGTTAGCTCTTGGGTTAATAGGTTTAGGTTTTGCCCGCCGCACGCAAACTCAAGCTTAGTACTTTCAGAAGGCTCTTATTTTTAGGACCTTCTACCTCTTCATTTGTTTCCAAAAATGCCTTTATTCAGAACGCCTACTTTACTGGTTGGCCTGAAAAGGAGACTTATGGAATCTTGCTCTGTGCTTGGTTACTATTTGTAAGCTCTCAAAAAAATCATAGATATTGAATCGGGTTTTAATCTCATCAATATCTACGACTTATATACTAAAGTTCCCCAAGCCTAAACGATTGGCTCTTGGAACCCTGCACCACCGTCATCTGCGGGTGGTACGTAGTTGTTACCGTCGTCAAAGTAAGTGCCGTCATCTACAAAGCCATCGTCTGCAGGTGGTACATAGTTGTTGCCGTCGTCAAAGTAAACACCGTCGTCAACAAAGCCTACTGCACTGCCATCATCAAAGTAAGTACCGTCATCTACAAAGCCATCGTCCGCAGGAGGTACGTAGTTGTTGCCGTCGTCGAAGTAAGTACCATCATCTACAAAGCCTACTGCACCGCCATCATCGAAGTAAGTGCCATCGTCAACAAAGCCTGCAGCACCGCCATCATCGAAGTAAGTACCATCGTCTACAAAGCCTGCAGCACCGCCATCATCGAAGTAAGTGCCATCGTCAACAAAGCCTGCAGCACCGCCATCATCGAAGTAAGTGCCGTCATCAACAAAGCCTACCGCACTACCATCGTCGAAATAAGTACCATCATCTACGAAGCCATCGGTGTGTGTGCCGTCATCAAAGTAAGTACCGTCATCTACGAAACCATCAGGGTATGTGCCATCGTCAAAGTAAGTACCGTCATCTACGAAACCATCAGGGTGTGTGCCATCGTCAAAGTACGTACCGTCATCTACGAAGCCGTCAGGGTATGTGCCATCGTCAAAGTACGTACCATCATCTACGAAGCCATCAGGGTGTGTGCCATCGTCAAAGTACGTACCGTCATCTACGAAACCGTCAGGGTATGTGCCGTCGTCAAAGTAAGTACCGTCATCTACGAAACCGTCACCTGGGTAGTGTTGGCCGTCGTCAAAGTAGGTACCATCATCTACGAAACCATCTTCAGGGTTATAACCAACACATGAAGCTGGGTCCATTTCACAAGCAGGAGGAATACTACCATCATCGAAGTACGTACCATCGTCTACGAAACCGTCACCGGGATAGTGCTGGCCGTCGTCGAAGTACGTGCCATCGTCTACGAAACCGTCACCAGGGTAGTGTTGACCGTCGTCGAAGTAAGTACCGTCGTCTACGAAACCGTCACTAGGGAAAGCGCCACACATCTCAGGGTTAGCCTGGCACTCTGCCTCGGTTGGGCCGCCGTTGTAGAAACCATCTTTAAAGTCTTCAAAGCTTACGCCTTCGGGTAGGTCAAGGTGCTCTTGCTCAGGATTAAAGGTGTTATAAATATCGTGGAAATCTGTACCGTCTGTGCCGCCATCCAATAAGGCTGCGACGGCTAACTCGTCAAACTCGTTAAACATTTGCTCGCCATTAGCGGCTTGTTCCATCGCGATGCGTTCAAGCTCTGCTCGAATTTCGTCAAACTTAGCGTAGTCTTCAACGTTGGTCTGGCCAGCCATGTCTTCCATACTAAACAGTTCGCCACCTTCCTGATGCTCACCTTCGTGGAAGAACTTGATCATATCATCAAAATTGACATGTTGATCTTCTGGGTACATGCCGCTGCAATCTGTGCAATCACCGGGTGGTAAAGGATTACCGAACTCGTCTACTGGGCCGAAATGTTGCTCAACTGACGCTGAGATGACGGTACCCATGTCTTGCGTGAAGGCGTACATGTCTTCAACACTGTACTGGCCACCGTCTACTGCGAACTCCATACCTTCTTGTAATGCGTAAGCGCTCTCGCGGATGTCGTAGAACCCCCCCTGCTCGCCTACGTCCATCAAGGTTGTTGTGGTCATGGAAACCATGTCGCGTGCGTCGTCCAGACTACCACCCATCTCCAGTGCGTTGTTGGCGCTGTGTGCGGCCATCTCGGCAAAAATCTGTGCTGCGTCCATCATGCCATCTGTAGGCATTTGATCACCTTCAGCACCGAAAGCCTGTGCCATTTGTGTGGCAACTAAACCAATCGCAGCTGGGTCAAGTCCTACGTCACTAAATTTCTGAGTTATGTCACCTAAATCAATACCTGAGGCTTCGATTTGTTGAAAGCTCTGCTCTAAAGCAATCGCTGATTCAACCGCGTAGCGATTCATTTCTTCTTCGTACTGGGCATGGTCAAATTCGGTGGTTAAGTCTGGAGCAAAGCCTAGGAATTCTTCCATCGTGCCGGCTGCTGCGCCGCTGAGTAACATTTCAAGATCTTGACCAGCGCGATTTGAGGCATCGGCCACTGAATTAGCTAAAGCAGGGCCCATCATTTCTGCGATGTTGTCTGCTGCATACATCGCTCCTTCGGGGATCTCGCCGCCGCGCAAATCAAATTTCCCTTGCGCTTCAAGGTCCATCAACGTGGCTAAAGCCTGATCCAAAGTAGCGCCTAGCACGTGAGCACCCGCTGCATCGTCTAGACCATCGGGGATCACGTCTGGATTCGCACCCATGTCGGTAACCATTCCGGCTAGGTTATGTAATAAGTATTCGACGTCACCTAAATCAACATTGGCTTGTGAAAGGTCAAACTGGCCGAGCTGCTCAGCTGAAACATCACCAATAGCGCCTGCCATTTCTTGTAAGTGCTCAATGTCCATGCCTTCAACTTGCTCGTCACCCATCATGGTCATCATCGCGTCAAACATGGGACCGCCCATATTATCTGCACTGTTAAACACTTCAGGAGGAATCGTGCCTTCACCAAGTTCGTTGATGTAACCGCCTACGGTATCACCTAAGTGGTGGCCCATGGTCTCCATGATGACCGCAATTTCCTCAGGGCTCATATCGTCCATGGCAGGGTTGCGCATGCCATCAGCCATCGGGCCTGACATCACTTCAGCAAAACCCTCCATCTGAGCTTTCATTTCTTCGAATTCTTCTGGAGTCAGTACACGTGTTAGGTCGCCGCCGACTTCTTCCATCATCAGGCCAACTTCACCGGCCATCGCGTCCATCATGTGTTGGAATTCGCCGTCGTCAACCAAGTCCTTGTGCTCGGGGTCGCGTGCTACGCCTACTAAAGCGGGACCCGCTGTTTCAACAACGTTGGCAACCAACGCGGCTAAATCTTCGTTGCCATCAAACTCAGCCCCCTCTACCATGTCAGAAGTAAGCTTGGCTGAAGACTGAATTAATCGCTCTATAATAGCGGGGTCAACACCGTTCGCTTCCGCATCAGTACGTAAGGTTTCAAAAGATTCAAGCAAAGATCCTGTGCTAGCAAGCAAGTCTGTGGCAGGGTCACCCTCGCCTGTTGCTTCGCCTAAAATATCCAGCGCTTCTTCAGAGCTGCGGCCTTGCCCTATAAGCTCACCGGCTAAACGGGTTTGGAAAGAAGGCTCACCTAATAACTCGCCCTCGAAGCTTGGGTCGTTGGGGTCCAGTGCACTGGCAAGAATGTCTTCAACAGGCTTGGTGGGGTCAAGTCCACCCACCACATCAATTAGAGTATCGGCTAGGCCACCTGACTCAGCATCACCTTCTGTTTTAGCGTGGAAAGCTTCTGTGTGGAACGTGTCAAACTGAACGCCTTCACCAAAAATTGCGCCGGTAACCGTATCCCCGGTTTGTTCAAATATTTCTTCAGTTACACCACTAAAATCATGTGGTGCAGTAAGATCAGACATATCAATCTCACCCACTACCAATTGCGTGGCAATAGTCGTGATAGGGTTTAGGTTGACATATTCGTCCTCATTACCGGTAACAACCGTTTCCAAGTAGGTGCCATCACCTTTATCAACTCGGAATACCATTGGAAAACCGATAAACTGTGGGACTGAAAAATTATAATTACCAAATTCATCTGTAGTCGCAACATCTTCAGCGATACCGCCTGACCAAACGAGATCAACGCTAGCTTCGGGAAAAGCTAAGCCATTCGACACGTTTCCTCTCATAGAGGAGTCATCGGCCTCTACTACATCAGCTTCCACTACATCAGCTTCCACCACATTAATATCACTAACGGAATCAAGCTCAGCATCGCTCGATGAGCCACTGCTACAAGCACCTAAAGACAGCGCAGAGACAAGCGCAATCGCGCGCGGCAAATTTAGTTTTCTGGAAAAGGGAGCGTCTAAAAGAGATGTGAATGCGTGTTCAGGTATTATCGTTTTTTCAGTCATGTTTATTGCACCGTCCAATATTAAATTGATAGCTAACCTGCTGGTTAACTACGCCCAGTGATGTTCAGACCGTTATAAAAACTAGCCATGCATTACTGGGAGATGCCTAACAAATATGCTCTACTCGTTAGATGCGGTTATTCTATACGTATAATCATCTATTAATCAATTTGAGGAAAATCCTTCCATACTGGAAACCAAAATAAACAAGCGCTAATAAAATCACGCTTTATATCTAAATAACAACACCTTACCAGCTATCACACAAAATATAGCTGGCGACAGTGATAACATTTAATGTCAAAGCGCAACTAAAAAATACAAATCCACTTTCAAAGTTACGTGATTAGTGACTCCAGACAAGCGGCCCCCTTGATCTAAACCTCCCTAGGAAAATATGTTTCATTATGACTAGTCTATGGATATCTACGCAGCATTTTATAGAACCTTACCCTTGCTTTGGTTTGCTAAAAGACCATCAATTAACACATCTATAATTGCAGATTCTCGTACAATACCTGTTACCTCATCATGCCCAACGCCTAAGTTTCCAGACAGTCTAAGCGATACATAACCGTGAATAAGAGACCATAAGGCAATGCTCTGAGACTCGACATCAATATTATTTTGTTTAGCATGTTTTTGAAGGAGTGTTGTAAGTAATTGATACATCTCTTCCATTACTTCATTGAGCATGACGCTACGATTATCAATACAGTCCTGTCGCCATAACAGCTTATAACGATTAGGAAATTTAATTCCGAAGTCACAAATGGTCTTAGCAAAGTGGTGAACTGAATCTCTGAAATTGTCGGTTTGTCCTTCGAACTTGGATTGTATGGTTAAGGTCAGATCACGGAAAATTTCAATAGCCAATATTGTAAACAATGCCTTTTTGTTTTTAAAGTGATTCGCTGGGGCGGAATGTGCAACACCTACTTTTCGCGCGATTTGCCGAATACCAACCGCTTCTACTCCTTCTTCGTCGAGTAACGCTAAGGCTGCCTCAGTCAAAGCTACACGCAAATTTCCATGATGATAGTTTGTAATTTTTTCCATATTGACACCGTCTATATTTAAGCGTAAATTGACAGTGTCAATATATGCTTAAGACATGCTAAACGATAGCCCTTAATTAAAAAGCGAGAATTTTATATGAACCAAAACCTTATATTTATCCCAATGCTAGCGCATATACTATTGATATTTGCCCTCTATATTCGTTTGGGAATCGTGAAATCTAGCGCCATTAAGGCGGGCACTGTAGACCGAAGTAAAGCAGCCTTAAATACAAAAGCATGGCCTGAGAGCGTTGTGAAAGTATCCAATAATATTGGTAACCAGTTTGAATCTCCGATGCTGTTTTATGGGCTTACCGTAATATTTTATCTCACCAACAATGTTAATAGCGTTGTGATAGTCCTGATGGGGCTTTATGCAGCAAGTCGATATGTACACGCCTACATTCATGTGACGAGTAATTATGTACCTTTCCGTTATAAAACCTTTTTGATCGGTATGTTGATTTTATTAGGGCTCAGCATTTGGCAGTTATTAAATTTAATTCTCTCGATTTAAAAGAGTAAAAGAACAAAGAGCTGTCGTTAATAACGAGCGCTGATCATTAAACGCTGGGTAATGAAGTTGGAGCTTTTCTCTATGGCTCAAAAAATACTGATTAAGTATCTTGACGCCTCTAGACGACAAACCTAGCCCAACCGGGAGTTGTTCAAACTAAGATGTGAAACGCGCAAAGCTAGCGATTTTTGATTAGTCTCCAAACCTTGCGCGTTATTTTGCTTTCGTCTCAATTAAGCGGCACTTTTATCTTGCTGATATGCTTCGCTACCTCGGTCGTGTTTTGCCTTGTAGTGTTTCTGCTTCCACATATCCACCAAGGCCTGATTCTGATGATCCCACGGGTGAAAGTCTTTTCTAAAAAAGTCTTTGTATGGTTTACGCAAATTCCGCATCAAACCACCTTTACCGAACATATATTTAAAGTATCCTTTTATATCTCTCCACTTAGGCATGGTACGAGACCACCACATAAGTAAAACCATATATTTTGCCACTCGAGCCGAGAACATAATGGTGGCTATGCGCTGCGCTCGACGTAGTAATTCTCTGTCGCCCACTTCACTCATATATACGTCGAAAGCAACACCTTTATGTTCAATTTCTTCGATCGCATGCCAGCGCATTAAATCTGCGATGGTGTCATCCATCCCTTCTAGCACTTTAGGGTTAGTCAGAAACTCATCAGCCAAGATCGCTGTTTGGTGCTCAAAGCACACGGTAAAGGCTAAACGAGTCTTATCATTTTTGCCCTTTAAAACGCGCTGCATATCTTTTTCAAAAACTTTTTCAAGACGTACGGCATCAAATCCTAGATCTTTAAGCGCCATATTGAACTGTTTGTGCTGATAACTATGATGACCTTCTTGCCCGATAAACCCTTTCACTTGTTGTTTCAGATCAGGGTCGTCTATTTTGTCCCTAAATAAGCGTACAGAATCTATGAATTCACCCTCTCCGGCAGGAAAAGTTGCCGATAGAGACGCCATATAAGCAGATTTTAGTAAATTATTATCATAGAAGTAGCGACTGGATACTTCTGTAAAAGGGAAGTTCATTCTTCTTGGTTTTACATCAATGGGCGCGTAATTTAACGCTGGTCGATTTTCTACCGTGGTCGTATCCATTATTGTTATCCTCTCTAACCCTTGTCGTTATTATGTTGTGAACTACCGCTTAAAACTAATAGACACATCATGACCAATTGCAGTATTTGAAGACAGGTGCTACGGTATCAAAAATATGGTGATTTGAGCTCAACATGAATAATAATATTGCACCTGAACTTCAACTCGCGTCCGGCGATTATTTAGCTGTCGTACGCGACTTCGCATTAAGCAAAGGGATCAATTTAAGTACCTTGCTTAAAGACAGTGAAATAGAGCTCCAAGACTTAATCAACCCTCCCTCTTTGGTGACAAACCTTATCGTCAGTCATGTGGGTGTAAATCTATTCAATGCATTAGATGACCCGATCACAGGTGCTGTCGAATTTGGTTTAAAAATGACGGCCTCCACCCACGGTTCTCTAGGCATTGCAGTACAATGTGCCGCTGACTTGCACGAAGGTTATGAAATACTTCGCGAGTTTTACAATACTCGGCTTGCGGCGCAAGATATTGTCATCACGGAAGAAAGGAAAAAAATAAACGTTAAGTTGGTCTGCAAAAATGAGATGCTTTTAGATGATGAGGTCCAGCATTTTTTTGATATTTCGACCTTAGTCACGATTGCAACAAACACCTATCAAGCCCTAGATAAAAGTAATATCCAAGGCACCATTCAAATAAATATCGACGCAAAAGAGCCTGGTGATTTTGCTCACGAAACACTTGTCGGCGTTACGGTACTTTTTGAGCAAGCCTGTTTAGAAATGCTCATTCCAATTGAATGGAAGCACGAGCCTTTAAATATTGCTAACCAAGAAATGGCAAGAATCGCCGTAGAGAAATGTGAATCTGAACTCAAACAAGTCAGCCCTAGCGACCTAGTCCAACGAATAAAAAAGCATGTAACAGATAATATCGATAGTTTGCCCAAGTTATTAGAAATAGCATCAGTTTTTAATATGTCACCTGCGACATTCAAACGCAAACTCAAGGAAAAAAACACGACCTATCAGGACATTAAAAACGAGATTCGCCTACAACAAGCAAGTGTACTGATTAACCAGCTAGACTCTATCGAAACAATTGCCGGCCGCCTGGGGTTTAGCGATGCATCCAACTTTACCAAAGCATTTAAAACCTGGACCGGACTGACCCCAAAAGAATTTCGGGAACAATAAGAAATTGATTTTACAATGCTAATAATCTTTTGTGCTACTTTTACGCTAATAACTGTCGTCTGAAGATTAGGCTGATAGCATTCTAAAATTACTTAATTTCCTATTTTGGTGCCTGATTGCGAAGCAGCTTCTAATTTCAATCGAGTCTTCCCTTTAGTTTTCTAGTCAGCCCCATCCTTATTCAACAATTAATTTTTTTAAACTTCTATCTGTTAGCTTAAAAGAACAAGGTCACTTTCATCTTGCCTACCCATTTTTATCAACTAATCTTATTATGGAGCAACTTATTAATTGGAATGAAAAATGAGTAATCGCCGGACTAAAATCGAATTTCAAGGCACTGACGGTTTAACCATAGCAGGCCTGTTAGAAAAACCCGATATTGAGCCTATAGCATATGCCTTATTTGCGCATTGCTTTACCTGTAGTAAAGATATTGCAGCAGCTTCAAGGATTGCTCGTGCGCTGGTGGCTAAAGGTTATGCTGTATTGCGCTTTGATTTTACGGGTCTGGGAAATAGCGATGGTGATTTTGCCAATTCTAATTTTTCATCCAATACTCAAGACCTAGTACATGCTGCTGACTACCTCCGAGAGCACTTCTTAGCGCCCTCTATAATTATTGGTCATAGTCTGGGAGGAGCCGCCGTGCTTGCAGCAGCGAAATTTATTCCCGAAGCGATTGGTGTCGTAACCATTGGGGCACCATCTGACCCACTTCACGTCGCTAAACAATTTGCATGTGATTTGGAAACAATCGAAACACAAGGTCAAGCTGAGGTTACCCTCGCCGGGAGATTATTTACTATAAAAAAGCAGTTCCTTGATGATTTATCAAACCATGACCAAGAAAACAACATCGGCCAACTTAAAAAGGCCTTATTAGTTTTCCACTCACCAATAGATCAAACAGTATCAATTAATGAAGCTGAAAAAATATATCGTTATGCAAAACACCCTAAAAGTTTTATTAGCCTAGATAATGCCGACCACTTACTAACTAAAGCCACAGATTCAGAATACGTTGCCAACACAATTGCCGCATGGGCCAGCCGCTATATTTAATGTATCGGCTGGTACCGCCTATTACCTCCTAATTTTTTGTGTCCGACGTACTTTCTTGTACGACGTTGATCATAAAGCGGGGAAAAGTGGCGAACACCATCGACAATGAATTGAAAATCGACTTCGTATTTATTCTTCCATTTTGAATTTGATCTCTGCTCCCTCACCGGTAAAAATCTCTCTTATTACCCATGTGTAAATTTACTTATTACTCACTCGAAAAATAAATATCACCATACATCGCAGAAGCTGATGAAGCACTATCGTCTGAGTCCGTCATGATGGCTATCGCATCGACTTGCTCAATATTCTTTCCTAACCACTGTTTCAAGTCTTCATAAATATTTCGTTTTTCTGCATACCAAATACCTGCATCATCATTGGAAGTACGTAGTGCGATCATTTTGGTATTATCAGGCGCATAGGCATTAGGCCAAGAGACGTCTTTAGTAGGCTGGCTTGACCATACATAATTTAAGGCCTTGGTATTCCAAAAAAACCAACCATCAGATACCAGTACATAGATACGCGCAACATAGTCATCACCTTTTTTTATCTGTTCATTCATCGGCGAAAGTTTTTTAATTGCTCGCCAGCGCCAATTCAAAAACGGGTATTTTTGGATATCAACTTCCTGTTTATTAATCAGCCCTGATGCGGAAGCATCACTGGTACTTAACAAAACCATAGCTGACTCATTTTTCACCAAGCGGTAAACAGTCTTGGATTCAAATTCAATGTTTTCCCACGCGTCTAAACTTTCTGTTGAAAAAGAACCTACCACTCTTTTTGAAACAGAGTCAGCATTCACATAGATTGAAAAGATTAACAGAAAGACCGTACATAATTTTGCCATCTGACTATGCTCAATATTTGACACGTTGAACGATAAAATAGTTTATAGAAACTTATCTCTACCTGATTGATACTGTAAATTGCACAATATTAGTTTACCTACAAAGGTTATAGGTTTCTTTTGCCATCAAAGTTATTTTATGTTCGTTAATACACTTAAGAACTGAAAGCTCCATTAATTTCTCAACCTTGCCCGAGTGTTGTTTGACATTCATGAGGCGTTTATACATATCGTGATTAAGTCTATTTGTTTGCAACAACCAGCTCACAGTTTTCAATGTATGTATACTCCCGCCAGTGATAAGAAGGAATATTACCTTCCTCTATTAAAGAATCCAGGACCTCCTTAGGGATTCCTCTCGCTACGATGTAATCCTCTAATAAGATAGGGTTATTAATGTGGGTGTTTGCTTCTTGAAGGCCTATTGTTCTTGCTTCCTCTAACGTTGCTTTTTTCGTCAGCATTCTAAATAGAATCCATGCAACTAAAATAACCATAAAAGGGATTAACAGCTTTATCATCTCAAACCCCCAACTTTCTAGTAAATTTGATCATGAGCAATTATCTGTAGATATTTAAATCATAACACTTAGTCATACTGACTCCCACTAGAGCGCTGACCTCAAACCTTTTCTGAATTGGCAAAGCCCACAATCATTCGCAAAAAGTATTTGCCATGCCTGACAAGAGAATTATTTGTTTCGATTGCTGACACTATTTTCAGCATCCCTATCATGATGTTTAATAAAATAAGATAAGTTCCTCCTCCCCTTATAAACTTGGCTATACTTACACAAAATCAGTTTGCATTTTCTATTGAGGAATGTCTGATGAAGAATCGTTTATTTACCTCTCTATCTCTTATCCTATGTGTTTATAGCAGCACTTGCAGTGCAAAAGAGACTCTGCCTGTCGGCGTAGCATTATTTCCTCCATTCCAGTATTTACAAGATCAAGTACTTGTCGGATCAGATACAGAAATCTTAACTCAGGTATTGGATCAGCTTGGCTATAAACCCAGTTTCTATATTCGCCCTTGGAAAAGGGTTCTGGCAGAAGGAAAGCTTGGTAAATACGCGCTGATATTCTCTTTAACTAAAAACAAAGAACGAGAAGCTAACTTCTATTTTTCTGATCCTATCAACTCTGTTCGAGATGTTTTTTTCAAGCGTAAAGACCGTCAAATTCAATGGAATACCCTAGAAGATGTTGCCCACCTTATCGTAAGCGCCAGTGAGGGTTACAATTATTCCAGCTCGTTCATGCTAGCCTCGAAATATAAAATTTCGAGAATGAGTTGGGTGGTAGGAGATCGGCCTGAAATGAAGCATTTAAGTCTACTTCAGTCAGGCCAAGTCGATATTGCTATCTGTGAAGTTCACGTTTGCCTTCATTTAATACGAAGCAATTCAGACAAGTTTAATCAATTAGATTATATAGATAAGAGTATAGGCCCTAAACGCCTCTTTCATGCTGGTATATCAAAAAACTGGCCAAACTCAAAGAAATTGTTAGAAGCCTTCAATCAGTCTCTCATGAAACTTATTAAATCAGGTAAACGCGATGAAATACTACGAAAATATAAATTCATCATGCCCACAGATTAAATAAGAATTATCAAAAGAGCTAATAAATCCGATGTTTCCATCCTTTGACACACTAAAAAATAATGCCTAGCTCAAAATCTAGCTGGCGGGCAACATTGTCATTATCTTCTATCGCTATTTGATCTGAGTGCCAATAGGCTACACCAATGTGAGCGCGAGCAAAGCTATACCGTAAGCCTAAGTACGCATTTCTAATATCCTTTGCAGCAATACCCTCTTCCAAGCGTCGATCCCCCGCAATCAATTCGCCACCGACTGTCAGTCCCCGCATTCATTCAACTTGATATCAATACCTACGTTGTACTCATAAGTATTTATTGTATGACCCTGCCGTCGAGTATGCCCCTATAACACGCGCCCTTCAGTTATTCCTTTAAACGGATGTCAGCAGTCATGACGGCAAAAAAAACGAAAGAAAAACCCGAACACTGTTTTATTTAGAATAAAACCTTAAACTGGTAGGTTACCCGAAGCGTACCTTTCTACCCTCTATTTCTAGCATCACAGCTATTACTTTTTACCAGTTTCTGTCCTTTCTTTACAGCGACTTCATCAGGTGGAATATGAGCTTATTATTATGCACTTGTTGAAATCAACTTCTTTCCAATTAATCCTTCAGGAGAGTTGACATTGTCGGCATTCAAACCATATCCTTACAATGTAAAGTTTTTCACATATATCCCATAATTATTAAAATGAGAGCGGTATGGCAAATCAGAATATTATTGGCGGCACCCAACTTATAAAAAAAATCCCTGGCGTTGTGCCGACTCTTCCTAAACTTATTAAGGGCATTCTAATTGCCAATAATCGAAACAAAACCAAGCCTGTTGGTCTAGGTCTTTGCTTTGAGAAAGCAGTAGAACGTAACCCCGAGGGACTGGCACTCAAGTACCAGGATATTGAACTTAGTTATTCTACATTTAATAGCTGGGTGAATAAGATTGCCCATTACTTGTTAAGCAAGGGGATTCTAAAAGGCGATAGCGTCGCAATTATGATCGAAAATCGACCCGAGCTCCTGGCAACGGTATTAGCCTGTGCCAAAATTGGGGCCGTCAGCGCCATGATCAATACCTCTCAAAAAGGAAAAGTACTCACACATAGCATTAACTTAGTGAATCCCAAACTAATTATAATGGGAGAAGAATGCGTATCAGCCTATGAAGTAATTCGGAAAAACACTAACCTTCCTGATGATAAGCACTTGTACTTTGCTGACCTAAATACTTTGGTAAATACCGGCACATGTCCGGCTGGCTGGACTAATATTGCCAATGAGATTCAAAACCAAAATCAACAGAACCCAAAACAAACACGGCAGATTTTTTCAGAAGACCCCTGTTTTTATATTTACACCTCAGGCACCACAGGATTACCCAAGGCTGTCATATTTAATCATGGCCGTTTTATGAAGCTTTACGGCACCTTTGGTTATATTACAGTACGCTTAAAAAAGACTGACCGACTCTACGTGCCACTCCCTTTTTACCATGCAACGGCCTTAGGGGTATGTTGGAGCACCGCGCTTGCCGGAAGCGCCTGTTTAGTGATGGCCAGAAAATTTAGTGTTTCGCGATTTTGGCCTGACATTCGAGAAAACAAGGCAACCGCTTTTGCCTATGTTGGCGAACTCTGCCGTTATCTGATTGAACAACCGCCTTCACCGGAAGATGCCAACAATCAAGTTCGTGTTATGGTAGGTAACGGTATGCGCCCCGCTATTTGGCCTACGTTTAAGGAACGGTTTGGCATTCCTCGCGTGATGGAATTTTATGGCTCCAGCGAAGGCAATATCGCCTTTACAAATCTATTAAACTTCGAAAAAACCGTTGGCATGAGCCCACTCCCCTACGCCATCGTAAAGTATGACCGAGAAACCGATACCCCCTTTCGTAATCAAGCGGGGTACATGACCAAGGTAAGCAAAGGGGAAGCCGGTTTACTTATTGGGCATATCACAGAAAAAGCCCCTTTTCATGGTTACACCGACCCCTCCAAAACTGCATCCAGCATATTAAAAGACGCCTTCGAAAAAGGTGATCAATGGTTCAATACTGGAGACATCATGCGACACATGGGTTATCGGCACGCACAGTTTGTAGACCGAACTGGCGACACCTTCAGGTGGAAAGGCGAAAACGTATCCACCACCGAAGTAGAAATGCTCATTGAAGAAGTTGATACCGTAACTGAGGCCGTGGTATTTGGTGTAGAAATACCAAATACCAACGGTCGTGCCGGCATGGCCTCAATCCGACTTAATCGCCCCCTAGAGGAATTTGATTTTGCCCAGTTTCTACAGCAAATGAAAACCAATATGTCGGATTACTCAATACCTGTTTTTCTTAGTATCAATGAAGGGGTCGAATTAACCGGAACCTTCAAACACCTCAAAGGGCCGCTAAAAGAAAAAGGTTTTGATGTACAAAAAAATACTGATCCACTTTATGTATGGCTACCTAAAACAGAGGAATACGTTCCACTCACTCAACAACTACAACAGGAAATAGAGCAAGGACAATACCGGTACTAGCTTTAGCCTGACATACCAACGCCGGCAACAAATGCCGGAGATAAGGGGCGCGTGTTTGTGCAGAACGCGCAAACCGTGTGGCTTACCGGAGGTCATTTTGCTTGCCCAAGTTAAGGCTGCAACTTTAATGACATTGAATAGTTGATCAATGTCTGCCCCCTTAACTTAATATTATTTGTATTGTTGTAGGTAAAGCCTTGTTTCTCGAATATAGGTCTGGCAACTTTGCTTGCCTCAGCATAAAGGTGATATATACCATTATTCTTAGCCATTTGTATTACATATTTTAAAAGCTGGCTGCCTATACCTTCCCCTTTAAAATCTCTATGAACATATAGGCAGTCAATATGGCCACTATTTTCTAACTCAATAAACCCTACAATTTTATCGTTAACCATAGCTTTATAAGGTTGTTTCTTTTCGAGTCTTATTTCCCACTCATCATAGTTCGGAGGGAATGGCGACCAGGCATCTAATTCATCTGATGTGTAAAAACCTGATGATATTGAGTGTACAGAGCCATGAAATAAATCTGCTATTTCTTTAAAGTCAGAAGATTGATAATTCGCGAATTTCATAATTCCTCAACAGCATATTCAAATGATTCAATCATACTATCACTTTAGAATTAATTTCTGACAACGCCAAATTTATAAAAAAGGAGATTCAAAACCTTACGTCAATTTTTAATTTCACAATAAAAATAGTCATGCCCTTGGAGAGCTATTTCCAGCTTCAAAAACACCTTAATCACTTCTAAAAAAGCATTTCATTGGGCAATTCTTTGGTCATATAAGCTGATTTATTTAGCCCGTATCTAAGAGGCAATGAAGTAACGACTAAGTCAAAAATGTTCTACTATCACTTGCCAGCCCTTCCTATTCAACACAAGGCTTTTAACTTCAGCTGATAAAGATTCAGGGCCGCAAACAAAAGCATGCTTTAAGGCAATTTCATTCGTTTCAAATTGCGCTAGCTTGCTACTTAAGCATGGCCGTCGATTGAATACCTGTACGCCTCTCGGAATTTGAAACTTTTCTGGACAAGTGCTTGTTGCAAAACACAATAAATTCACCTCTGGTGAACTTTCTTGAATAGCGCGAAGCCAGTCTCCCATTTCGTTTAACAACGCCCAGTCCCTAAATACCCAGACAACCGTTAATTTTTCCCATTTTTCAACTTGTTGCTGGTAGTGGTTAATTAAACTCATAACTGGCGTCACACCAATACCACCAGCCACACAAAATACCTGCTTTGCTTGCGCGGCACTCGCAATGGGAGAAGCATAAAATCCTCTGACATCTAACTCTACTTCATGACTTACCTTGCTGAGCCTATATAATTGTTCAGTCCAATCACCCAAGACCTTAATCATTAAGTTCAGCGTGTCACTATTCTCCCCACCATTGATAAGTGAAATACTATGCCACTCTTTGTTTGAAATTGACCTTACTCTAATTTGAACATAATGGCCTGTCCTGATAAAAACGGGTTTTGGTAATTTTATATCCAATGAAAAGGTGCTCGCTCCTACCTCTTTAATTTTTGCTTTACATCCATACCAACTCATATTCTTTCGATTTAAAACATACTCAACTAATAAAATGATTGCAGGGTAAACACAATACTCAAACCTAGGAATATGAAATAAAGCTAAAACAGCCAAAACATAACCTAAGCGATGCACAGACTGAAACCTGTGATAGTAACGTTTACGCATTACACCAAGTGATGTTACCCACACAACACTAAAAAGAATCAGCATCAGAGTGCCGGTCATATTAATGCGAAACTGCCTTGAGTACCCACCAGGTTTTGACAGACTCTTTACAGATTCATAATCAGTCAATGCAAGTTGCGGTGCAGCATAGGTCATGGTTGAATCAGCACTATGGCACTTAGTACAGTCTTCCTTCATAATTTTTGCGATGGATTCTTCGTAGGTTTTTCTGTCCCAACCACCTGCAATCCAACGACTTACGTCTTCAATACTTTCATCCTCAGTCACAAACTCGTACATAGTTGTTTCCATAGAACGCACTAAATCAGCTTTTTGTCCTACGTAGATAGGGAGAAAGTCCCCTTCCAATGAATCAAAATAAAATATATAGCTCGCACCATGAAGCAAGGCAGCACCAAGCAACACATGCCCCAACCAGCGATGTACGGTTTTAAACGAATCCAACGGGAGCCAATTTTCTGCCCCCACCTGCCTTAACCATGTTGAAGTGTGGCGCATCACAGGAATCCAGAGCAGTACAAGTAGTATAAGCAGGTTGTAAGCAGCAGTTCTCGCCACGACTAAAGCAGTATTTGTGGTTTCATTGGAACTATAATGATAGGCAAGATAAGTTTGATAACCCAGTCCAGTTAGCAGAAATGCAGCCCAAATGACCTTTACCCAAAAAGAACGCCTCGAGAGCAGCGAATATAAGAAATGACGATGACCAGGTAATTCTGGTTGATGATCAATAGTTTGATATAGCACGGTCTTATCCTGAGGAACTAAACAAGTTTCTGGCAACCGCAGCCCTGTCGAAACATGTTTTTATAAGCGTTTTTAATAAATGTTAAGCATCTGAAAAATCTGCTTTAAAACTCTTAAAGCTAGCTATTTCAAAGCACTTAAAGGTGGCGATCTCAAGGCTGAGAGAATACAAGTCTTATTGAGCCGTTATGATAAATATGCGCGATCTGGCTGTTATCGAAAGCTGTTACCCCAAAGTGATATTTTTTACCTAAATCACTAAACTGAACATCTTGGTCGGGTGAATCTGTAGTGGTTAATTTTCGTTTTATTTCTAGAATCCAAGCATCGTCTTTCCACTCGCCTCTCGCGACTACGTCAGCACGTTGCCCCTCAAACGGTGAAGTGACAATCCCTGGCAATACATCCCCAGCATTAAACACATCTGAAAACGGTATTTTCTCATTCTCCATAAGATGGTAGATAGGCTTAGACGATGCAGCTTGTTGCGTACGCAAACTCATCCAAACAGGCGTCTGTTTTCCCTTCGCTTGACCGCGATCCACATTATAAAAATAACCTCCCCCGATCTTAGGGTCAGCATGACGCCCCCACTTTTCGTTAGTTCCATGCTCCGAGTCCAGATAACCATCATCCATCTGATGATTCACGTTGGTACGCGTTGCCTTCCAATGCCATTCATCTACAAAACCAGCCAGCGTATAGTGTCGTCCAGAAGATGTATCTTTCACGCCCTCTAGAATTCCTTTTTCAGCCATATGACAAGATTTATCACACCCTTTTTTGGCAAAGCCCCGCTCACTAATATTCCAGTAAATCGCAAGTTTGTCTTCATAATATGTATTTTCATGCAAGGTACTATCTAGGTTCTTTAAAACTTTCCAAGTACCATCGTCTTGTTTCTCCCAAGGAAATCTAGCCAAACTAAGTGTCGGGTCTTCCCATTTAAACTGCATATAGAGGTATTGGTCGTCATACAAAGCCTTCATTTCAATGGTTGTTTTATTAATGCCGTTATAGCCATTATTTGGTTCATATGGCATTTCATCAAGTAATACGCTAGTGGTTTGAGCAGCCTGCCATGCTTTCTCAGCCACACCATCTACCGCCACAACTGCACTGGTTTTTGACGCGACTAACGTTAACTTTTTCTTTGCGGCATGGGCCGATTGGTGTGCTAAAGCAACCATGACTACAGATGCTAAGATTGGCGTCGTTATTCCTTTCATTTTCAATACTCCCTATATAAACACTATAATTATCAATGCATTATACAAAACACTCACTTATTTGCAAATGATAACCATTAACATTTAATATATTCCCTCCTCTCTTCATAGCAGAAATAGTGTGTATATTTATACATATTTGTAGGATCAGAAGGAGTTAGACTTCGTTGAGATTGAGATTGAGATTGGGATTGAGATTGGGATTGAGATTGAGATTGAGATTGAGATTGAGATTGAGATTGAGATTGAATGATGCACTTAATTAAAAGTTGGTAGATGCTCACTTTGGGCTATCTTACCCACACAACAGCGGAATAATTTGGTGAGGATTTTTGCTTGGGACACCTCATTCCTAGTTAGGTTTTAGTGCCCGTTAAAGCGGGGGGAAGTTCAGTGCCCTATGCTTATTATTAAGTGTTTTCTACGGACTTTTGCCAAAATAATGCCTTACCCATTTCAGGATCAAGTTCATAGCCTGCAAAGCCCTGCTTTAAATATGCTTTTTTAGCTGCATTGTTACCCTCTAAAACTTCAAGAGTTATTTTACAGCACCCTTTTTCTTTAGCGATATTTTCAACTTCATTTAACAAAAGTTGGCTAATACCAAGACCCCGAAATTCATTTAAAACAATAACATCATGAATATTTATAAGGGGCTTGCATGAAAAAGATGAAAAACCATCGAAGCAATTGATTAGTCCTGCCGGCTCAGTGCCAACATAACAAATTAAACTAAAAGCATAAGAACGTTTTGCTAATTCAGCCACAAGATTTTCTTTAACATACAGAGCTAATGACTCTCCTCCGCCCATTGGATCTTTGGCATAAGAATCTAATAAGTGAACAATATCAATTTCATGTTTTTCACTTGAATAATCTGCAATTATTACTTCAATGTTCATTTAGTTTTCCGGTGTAAGTTTGACGCGGGACTAACACTTAGCGAAGCGAGTCCAATCCTGCCGTCTTTTTTGGCTGGGTGATCATGCGGCTACGGGTTAGGCTTTGGTGGTTATTATACTGCACTAGACGCTGAGATTTCATATGCGGTGAATTCTCTTTGTAATAAGCCGCATTGTTTTGCAGCAGTACGCCAGGGCTCTATATGTGGCGCTATTAGATGTTTATCCAAGCTCGCTTGATCAGGCCACAACTCAGAGAAACGAATTAAGCCAGGGTCAAAAGGATCTTCCGCTACATCGTAGGCAATACACCCATCATTTTTATACGTGGTTTCTACAAGTATTTTGAGATGCGGCAGAACCTCAGCCACACGATTGGGAGGAAATCGAAGTACTCCAAATACTGCTACATTTTCTTGCATAGTGCTTCCTTGCTATTAATCGCGATAATCCCGAGTACTAATAAGACCTCGACGTCGTGATAACGGGGGCGCCATTTGCGAAGCAATGCTTGTGGCGTTCCCAGTGAGCGTAGCGAACGAAGTTCATCACCTTATTAAGTTTCCATTTTCTTACAAATATATGATTTTGATTCCAGGTCACAATGGCAACTGGCTTTCTGTATGGCTATTACATCACACATGCATTTGATTAGGCTCGGACTTTCCTTCGCCCGAATAGACCAAACCAGAACATGCCCTCAAACACTACACCTAAGACAATAAATATCGCGCCTCCAGCCGGAGTACCAAAAACGTAACATGCGACCGCTGCGAAGAAACACAGTACTGTGATCAATACCCTATAAACCATTTTTATATCGTACTCCTTCTCGATTCAATTGCATTGAAACTTAACGCTGAGCACCTTAGGGCGTGTGGTTAAATCATTTTTCATAATGGTAACGGCAGGAGATTATTGTCAGTTTATTATCGTCAACTACGTACACCAACCGATTACTATCATCGATACGACGCGACCAAAAACCGGCCAAATTTTCTTTAAGCGGCTCAGGCTTACCTATACCTTCAAAGGGGTTTTGTTGTGTGTCAGATATTAACTTGTTGATGCGCTTTAATGTTTTCTTATCTTGGCCTTGCCAATATACATAATCTGACCAAGCTTCCTTGGTCCATGCTAATATATTATTCATTGACCAAGCCATGCTCATCTGTCTTACCAGCGCGATATTGCTGAATAGACTTACTTAAATGTGCAGCATTCGCAGGACTTTTTAGTAAGTGAACGGTCTCCATTAAACCATTAAACTGATCTAATGACATAACAACTGCATCATCTGCATCCCGTCTGGTTATAACAGTATAATCTGAATCATCTACAACCTGATCAAGCACGCTTTTAAGCTGATTTCTTGCCTCTGAAAAATTTATCACTCTCATTACAGAACCTCACACGTACAAAATATAAGACAAGTATAACTTGTTCGATATATTGTACAAGTACGAGTATTACTAATAGGATTTAACGCCTACAATAAACCGCGAACGAAGTGATCCCTCACCACTTTTCCGCGTCGCATACCGGCACTTATTATGTGTTTTGATTTTTGTGCCATAACCAGTACATCCCCACAAGGTCGAATATTCCGAGCATAGAAAATACATAGAAATTTTGATAATTTCCACTCGATGCCGCATCGTAACCCAGCGCTCCAACTCCGACCACTATAAAAACAAGATGTATAATCAATCTATAGGCAGAAAATTCTCTACCCCAGAAAAATTGGGATAGCCGACCAGTTATGGAGTCGTATTTTATTCGGGCTGAGACGTAAACTTCTAAGAAACTCATATTAGTAAGTACACATAACGCTTTGCTCCGCGGAAATTTAGGAGTACCAACGAGTACATTTTCCGTAGCAGCACCTAGTTAGATTTGGTTTCAGAACCAATCATATGATGGATAGCTGCCACCAATTGATTTAGCCATAATATCATCAACTATCTTGAATGACTTTCTACTATTGGTCATAACAATTACAGCAACTTTTTCTACTGGATACGCTACAACATAATGTTTAAAACCAGCTTTGCTACCCCAATGCCAGAATGACTCATGTGGAGAGGTATCTTGTATGCCCCATCCCAGCCCCCACCTCACACCTTTGGCCACATCAACCATTGGTGTAAGTAATTGCGATGCAATACTTTCGCTCTCTTTTGAGGTGTGCATAATATGAGAAACAAACTTTGAGTAGTCTTCTGGGGTCGTATATAGGCTCCAAGCGGCATGACCTATTTGGGCTTCTTGAGTGACCTTATATTTATCTGCGTTATCACCGTAGCTGCTTGAAATAAGATTTTCATAGTTTTTTCGCCATTGATAGCTACTTTCAGTCATGAACAATGGCTCAAATACCATTTCAACCGCTAATTCATCCAAGCTTTTTTGTGTAATTTTTTCAATGATACTCTGAAGGTACCGATATCCATAACCAGAATATTTAAAGTCGCTACCAGGTTTAAAGTCAAATGTTGGGGCAACCTGTTCCCCTAAATTTGGCAAACCTGTTGTGTGTGATAACACCATCCTTGCCGTAATTTCTTTAGAGTGAGGGTCATTGCTTACAGCTTCTTCACCCGTATATAAATATAGTGGTTTATCAAGATCCAACTTTTTCTGTTGAGCCAAGGCAACGACTATATAAGCAAAAATTGGCTTTCCAAAAGAAGCTGCTTTATAAATAGTATGCTCGTTTATTTTTTTCTTTGACTCTAGATCGGCATACCCAAAGGATTTGGCGATTATTACTTCGTTCTCCCTAATAACTATGATGGATAAACCAACAACATCATTTTCATTCATTAGCACAGGAATAATATCATTTAGCGAGTTTTCTACCGCTTCAATAGGCCCATCAACAACAAGCGCCCCGTCACGCCAACACCCCACACAAGTTAATGCTATAACAATGAGAAATAGTTTTCCTACACTTCGGATCATAGAGTTACTCGGAAAAATCTAACGCTTACATAATGGGCGAGTGAAATAAGTCCAACCCACGGCCCTTTGTGGGCGAGCATTGATGTACTTATTATATTATTTGTAGCTAATGGAAACTTCAGATAAACCAGAAGATTCAAATGAATTCGCAGGCTCTATGTAAAAATTAGACTTAAGTAAAACAGAGCCAGGAATAAAATTGATAACATTATTCACACTACCTGCTGCCTCAAAGTATAAAGTATCAGCTGAAGTGATATTTACAGTAACATCTGACTCAAAACCAGCAGTACCTCTGACGGATATGTTATGAGTGCCTGGGGCAACTAAAGCAGAAACAAATTCTTCGTTTTGCAATACTGCAACTTCATTTCCATCTATAGCAACAATCATATCGTTGAACATGGCAGATAGAACACTTGGTCTAAAAACTACAATCTTTGAAGCCTCATCAGAATTCTGAACCTGCATTGGCCTTATCTTTGCTGAACTACAACCACTGACTACTACAGCGATCAATAAGACTAAAAAGATATTTTTAAAACTACTCATTCTAATTCCTTGTAAAAAATATAACGCTTAGCTCAGCGAGCGGAATAAATTTGGCGATTTTATTGCGGTTCTTTGCAATTAAAAGCGCAAAAATTATGGAGTCCGGTGGAGCGTATTGGTAGAAATTGCTACATTAGACACTAATGGTGCCAGACATATACTTAACTGCTTTTCCTGAAATCCCCACTCTATCACCATCGATAGTACAGAATAGATGTCCACCACGTTTTGATGCTTGAAAAGCCTGTAGCTTAGACTTTCCAAGTCTCTCAGCCCAGAAAGGTGCAAGACCTGCGTGTATTGAACCCGTTACAGGATCTTCATCACCACCATTAGCAGGCCAAAAATATCTGGATATAAAGTCGTATTTCTTTGATGCAGAAGTCACGACAACATCATATGGCTTTAGCTTTTTAAGATGTTCTTTATCTTGCTTAACAGTGAGGACATGCTCTTCTGAGGAGTAGACTGCAAAGTACGCTTGCGGGCTTAGTAATACCTCATCTGGAGTTATAGAAAGCCCGCGTATTAACGCATCAGGGATTATCTCTACAGGCTCTGGTTTTCGGTTTGGAAAGCTCATTTTTATAAAGCCAGAATCAACTTTACAAACGCTAAATTCACCTATAGCTTTGGCATAGAACTCTAAAGTATCAAAGTCAGCATATTTGTTAAATAATACATAGGCTGACGCTAAAGTTGCATGCCCACAAAAATCTATTTCTGTTAATGGTGAAAACCAACGAATATGAAAAATATCTCCAATTTTAACTGAAAATGCAGTTTCGGATAAATTATTTTCTGCTGCTATAGATTGCATTAAATCATCTGACAACCAATCTTCTATTAGTATTACAGCCGCTGGATTACCACCAAATATAGAGTCCGTAAATGCATCTATATAATTTACTTCTAATTCCATTTATTTAATTCCTAGCTAAGAAAAATTTCTAACGCTACATAATGGGCCTAGCTGCATAGCAGTGAAGATCCAGCCCACAGGCCCTTTTGTGGGCGATCATTGATGTACTTGTTAACTGCTCTGTGCAACGTAAAAACTCAGCCCAGAAATTAACCAGAAAAATATCCAAGAGATATGTTTACCTTTGGTAAACATAGCCGAAAACAAGCCACTAACTAAAAATACAGCCGCAATTACCATAAGTATTTGCTTTTGGATATGTTCATCTGGACTTGAAAGAATAAAAAGAATGCCTGCAAACCCCCACCAAGCTACTGTTGTTAGATGCCATGCAAACCTTAAAACTCTTTTTGTAAACCAGTCGCTACCAAGTAACTTAGGTAACTCTCTTTTAAAGAGTCGAGTCAAAATATAGCGTTCACCTAGATAGGAATGCACTAAACCTAGAAATATTGCCAAAAAAGCACCCGTAACTAACATATAAACCTCATAATTCGTTTTTCCTTTTGTCAGTTAACGCCCGGCACACGGCTTGCGAAGCTGGTGCGGAATTTGGAACAAATTTCGTGGACAGTTTTGCAAGTCCGACTGCTGCCGCTTGTTAAATTTTCACTTAAGAAGGCCATCTCGGACTGCGCCTTCAAGCTTTTTCTTGAGAGATGCCCATAACTTTTCACTTCCTTTAGCTATACGGCTATTCAAATCAAACACTTTTTCTTTCGGTATATTATTATCTTTCCAGCTATGGCCATCGCCATGAAGGTTGTGCAGCAGTGGAGGAACCCTATCTATTGCTCGTGCATAGATGGAGTCTGGTGTTTCTCCTTGCTCAAACTCGTGCCAAAGTTTCATATACTCTTCTGATTGTTTTTCGGGAAGTAGGTCCAGTATACGCTTTAGCCCCGCAGACTCTTTATCCTTAAGCTCCTGAGATTCACTATAATAAATAATAGTATCACCAGCATCAATTTCACCCAAGTCATGTATGAGAAGCATTCTAATTACGCGATTTATATCGATATCATCGTTAGCATAATCTTTAAGCATTAAAGCAGAAAGACAGACATGCCAACTATGCTCAGCAGAATTTTCATAACGAGAAAGGCCAACAGGTCTGGTTTTACGCTGGACGTCTTTAAGCTTCTCGACTTCTATAATGAAGCTTAAGGTTTTTTCTATGGGATTCAATATTAACTCCGATTTGAAAATTTAACGCCGGGGCTGGAGCGAGGCAGACTACACTGGCTAAGTATTTTCATTGTTGATTTTATGATATTGGTAATAACACCCAGCAATAATTACAATGCACGAAGCCTTGAGAAACATCAATGGCAATGGCTTCCACCAAGCACCAGTATGAGCCTCAATAATATCCGATATACCGAAAGCGATAAATGCAGGAACGGCAACACAAAGTATTTTAAAATAGCGCCCAGCCTTGCCTCCAGTTTTAATACCTGCAACGTACAGTATGGCGGCACAAGAAAACCATAAGATCGATTCAATATAGTTGAAATCAGATATATTCATGAGCCTACATACTTAACGCCTAGCACAACTGCGTAGTGAGTTGGCGGAATTTTGGGAACAAAAATCATGACAACTTACGGAATCAGATTGCTGCTTCTTGTTACACATTTTTAGTGAACACTTTCTGTGATTTAATCTCTTGATAGCCAAGAGCCTTATAAAAATCATGTGCCTCCTTACGAATGGCGTTTGCACGAACACGAATAATATTGCATCGGCTACCAAGCCATAACTCGGCGCTTTTCACTAATGCTTTGCCAATACCAAGGCCCCTGTGATCTTTAGATACAATAAGGCTAACTATTTCTCCTGCTTTACCTTCCGCAAGCCGGATGTCTACAATTGAATTTATACACCCAATCACTTCACCTCCAGTTTCAGCAACTATAACCTCTCCGCCATGAGCACGTATGCTGTCTATGCGACGACACAAGGTATTGCGATCAACGTCATATCCTAGCTCTGTCATGAGGGAGGCAAGCTTAACTTGGTCGATTTCTTTAAATTCTCGATAAATAATATTCATACTTATACGGTGTAGCGCTTTGCTAAACGGCTATATTTGATGGCAGTTTTTTTGCGTGTTTTTGCAAAAAAGATGACAGTATATTTTGCCTGTTTGAGTTTCTGGTTAGGCATTTTTATTTAGTATATTTGTAGGGATGCCATCGAGGCTTACCTGATTTTTTTGTTGCCAATAATCTTTTATGCCATCTTCGCCTTTTTTGACAGCCCAGTCATTGAGTTGTTCTCGCTCCTCCACATAGTCGAAAAATGGGACTGACATGCCACATGAAGTTTGAACCATTTCAATAGATAGCTTGAATATTTGTCTTACTCCAGGAATTGGAGAGAAATGGCAATATAGCTTGCTCCACTCGGGGTCATTGTGGTGAATTGCAGTTGCATCACCGTATAATCTCAAAATCATTGGGTTACCCTCGAATGCTGCGAACATAATAGTCATTCTTGGGTGTGTTTGAACGTGGGCAGCTGTTTCGTTACCGCTACCTGTAACATTTAGCCAAGCAATGGTCTTGCTGTCTAACACTTTGAAAGAATCCATGCCTTTTGGTGATATATTGACTTTGCTGTCATCAGTTGCAGTGCCTACAAAATAGATTTTTTGCTTGGAAATGAACTTAACGTGCTTTTCAGACAATTCAGAGTATTGCTGCCCCATATCTCGATAATTCCTTTTAGTGTCTAACGCTTTGCACATAGGAAATTAATAAAGGCGGCGTTTTTTTACCGTTTTTATTAATTTTCCTATGCTCCTATTGGTTATGCAGTGTCCAGTATTGGCTCGTCATTCGATATAGACGCACCAAGCGATCATGAAATGCATGAATCGTGTAGTCTCCAAACCCTGCCTTCTCGGTTACCCTAACTGATGCCGTATGCTCTGGCTCAATGATAACAACAACTGATTCGCAGTGTCTTTGATCGAAGGCATAACTCATAACGCCGTTTACAGCTTCTGTCGCAAAACCCTGACTCCAGAACCTTCGCGCTAACCGATAGCCTAAATTGATCTCTTCAACGTCATCGATTAACTCAGGCCCGACACCACAGAAGCCAATAAGATCCCCCGATTTTTTCTCCAATAATGCCCATGGGCCAATCCCGTGGGATGAGTAGCTCCCTATACACCAGTCGATAAACTTTCGGGTCGCGTCCTCGTTGCAGACCCCACGAACAGAATATTTCATGACTTCGGGGTCACTCAAAATCTTAGTGAGTGCTGGAAGGTCCATGAGAGATAATTGCCGCGCGACCAACCTTTCCGTTTCAAATAATTGCACCAAAATCTCCTTGTGCATAACGTCTTTCTTTACGACGTTTTTTCGCGTCGCATTGATTTACTTGTTATAACTAGCTCCGTTTATTGCCATACAGAAATACCAGAGTATAGTAATTTAGCACTAAAAATCAGTAATGGCACTGATAGTGATTTAAGTATTACCGAGTACACCCTTGGATTAAATTTTTCACCTAACTTCTTAATAGCTACAGCCACAATGAACTTGGTTATACATAGACTAAATATTGCACAAGCAATAAATATTGTAGCCTCGAATTCTGACCCCATTAAAATGTAGCCACTACCAATAGTTAACCAAAATATATATGGCGCTGGATTTAAGAAATTAATTTTTACTGCGGTTATAAGGCTTGAAGAAGCACTACTATTACCGCGCGGGCTAATACTGGATGGTCCCATTGATATTTTATATGCGATATATGCGAGATAAATAGCACCCAAAACAGAGATCAAAGATATAAACCAATTCAACTCACTAAGCTGAAACGTTAATAACAATGCCAAAAGGATGATTGGGCCATCAGTTAAAACAGGTGCAAGACTTGAAATAAACCCATGAAGGTTACCTTTAGACATTGTTTGGTGAATTACATAAATACCAAGTGGGCCAGGTTTTAGTCCTGCCACTAAACCAAACGTTAATGCAGCTATCGCGAAATACATTTAATACCTAGAAAGTTATAACGCTTAGCACAACGGCTGAATAATTTGGCGGGGCTTTTTGCGTTTCTTTGCAAAAACCGCGACTCATTATGGAGTCCGTTGGTGCTTTTTGTTATGTGTTTAATTGCTCAGCCTTAGTCGTCATATTTTTTAGGCAGATTATTGTAGCTAAACCACCTAAACCTAAAAGTAAGGTCGAAAATAATAGTAATGGTTCAAACGGATGACCCAACAACGGGGCAAAAAGTGAAAAAGTAGTACCGATGAGAAACAAACTTAAAATTGCACTCATTAAAAAGCCTAAATATCTAACCACTTTCCCGCCTTTATAATTCAGAGCCATACCCGCACAAATATAACCGACACCGATTAACAGCGTATATATTGGAACGTTACCTAGAATCACCATAACTAGACATATACCACCCCAAAAGGAGTGAAATGCAGTTAATAATTTTGGCAGTATTTTCATAAATTAACCTTATACAAATAACGGATCCCTATGGTGTAATTTGTTATGTAGAAAAACTTCATACCTTATGCCTTTAATAAGAGTACCAATTGCCGCTTGAACCGTATACAAATGTTCGAATCACTTCCAGCACATCATAATCTACAACTACTTTATGAGGAAATCTTTCGAACGGTGCTGATTTTTTTATTAAGTTAATAGCATCTTGATCGATTTGATCATTGCCTGAACTTGTTAAAGTTTTAATTTCACGAATTGATCCATCAGAGTATATAGTCAGAGAGATTCTAGTACTTCCGATAATCTTATCATTTTCGATCATATCGGCGTTAACGCCGCTATTCTTATGTATTTCTTTGACTATATTCTCAACATAATACCCACTGGTATCACTAGCAGAATAATTTTTATATTTATCAATTGCACAACCTGTTAGAAACAATTGCAGAACAAAAAAAATTAATGATATAGATGACCTCAAAAAATTTGCCTTTTTACTGGTGTTCCCCACAAAAAGTAGACACTTTGATTACGCAGCTTTTTTGCGTTTTTTTGCAAAAACGGTGACAACATATTTTGTCCGTTTGAGCTGTTTATAGTTGGACCGTTCCATTAATTCTTAGTTAGTTGCAAATTTTGGTTTAAGTTTTTAAACAATAGCTCAGTCATTAACTAGAAAGAACATTATAAAAATGGGTAACAAAGCCAGAAACATATAAAAAATTATTTTTCTTCCTTCCTTAGGGCTAAGTACAGGGTCTGAGCCACCATTGGAAATTATTTCAACTCTTTCTACACGCCTATTTTCCACACCTTCATTATGCTTTGTGGCTGAATAATTTACAGAACGTATTGCAAAAAAAATCATGACAGGAACAAAAACAAACCAGTAATCAACTAAAAATTGAAAAAGAGTAATCAAGATAATCCCTTAAATGTATGTAACGCCCGGCTCACCGAGCAAATTTTTGATGGCGGCTTTTGTGCGTATTTTTGCACAAAAGGTGACAGCGTTGTCCGGTGCAGCCGCTTTAACTTCTTAGATTCTCAATTATGTTCAAAAATTCTATTTTAAGTTTAGAATTTTGAAAAAAATCATCTAATTTTGAGTCCGGTAGTTCAAACCAAATATCAAAACCAATACTTTCTGGTTTTTTATTTTTTTCTTCTGGTGGAATAGATGTTATTTCGCCAGCCTTACCTTTAAAACGAAAAACAGTTTTTTCGTCCAGTATCTCAGTATTTAGATATAGCTCAGAAACAAACCTTGTTTGTTCTCCAGTTTCACAAGCCAGTCTTCCGCTGTACATGCTCAAAGTCCCTATGCCCAGCCCTTCCCGTATTTTTAATAAATCGATGCTTTCGCCGTTTGTAATTGAAGATAAAAAATCGTCAGGCCTAAAGATAATTTTTATGTGCGGCCCAGCAGGATTGAATATGCGTTCGTTAGGAAACCTTTTAGAGAAATTGCAAATAACTAAGTATGAAGAAAGTAGTTGGGGCTTAATGACCACGTCGCATTTCTCGCCATCTATAAATACTTCACCTTCGTACATTCTTATCTCGATTTGAAAAAGTTAACGCCTGCAGCATGGGCCGGAGCAAATTGGCGCTTTTTGTGCGCAGCACAAAACGTGACAGTTTGCGGAGGTCCAGCCCGAAGGGCGAGCATGGCTGCACTTATAGTTGGACTGTTCCATTGGTTCTTTGATTTACCTTTCAACTAATTTGGTGGAACATGCTTCCGCTGTCTACGAATATGGCTGCACCAAACAAACAATGTTCCTAACCAGACGTTCGAGTCA
>Ga0209184_1000728_pt1 | contig 29910 bp, 23 predicted proteins | sample EN8Hudsemesocosm_2_FD_184627 | JGI IMG/M metagenome (GOLD analysis project Ga0209184, IMG submission 184627) | Methane-oxidizing microbial communities from mesocosms in the Hudson Canyon - EN8C Hudson Canyon (SPAdes) (version 2) | ecosystem: Environmental > Aquatic > Marine > Cold seeps | place... | reverse complement strand
TTGTGCTATTCAATGACTTAATACGAAGATATGGGATACCGCAGTATAATAATGTAAATCTACCAGCTCCTTCAGGAATGACTCCTGCACATATCTATGCGGAGTATGAAAAAATACTTTTTCTAACTTATTTTTTTATAATGCAAAATTAATAATACGGGTTTTGTATTGAAGTTATAGATGATGAATTATTTAATGGCTACTTATAACCCAGCAGCAGAAACTTGAGATCCAAGACCTATTGCTTCCCCAATGCGCACTTTGAAGAAGATAAGAAAACGACAAGAAATACCACATAACGGTCTTAAATTAAGTGTCAATTTATCACTGAAAATAGTCCGCTCTGCCACCAAAGCGGTCATAGAAACATACATCAAAGCTACAATTTTTCCGACAAAAGTGAACATTTAAAAGACTTAATAAAGTTTCATTATGAAATAGACATATAAACGATAAAGAAACGACAAAGAAATGATGGAATAACAAGGTTACACTAATTTTTTAATTACATTTTGTATGTTTAAATAATCACTCATAAATTTAAGGATGATGTTTGCAAATGAAATTAATAATTAAACTTTTTGTTTTTCTTAGTATCTCTCAATGCGTTTTTATAAACAGTCAGGCTTTTGCTGAAGATGAATTGTTAATAAATAACGAAACTAAATGGAAGTATTTTGCTAAACCAGAACAGATAGCTAAGGGTTGGAATGAAGCTGTTTTTAACGATAACCAATGGAAAGTAGGTAAAGCAGGGTTTGGTTATGGAGATGGAGATGACAATACCCTCTTAGAGGAAATGTATGGGACTTTTGATAAAGTCTATATTAGAGCCTCATTTAGTTTCAAAAAAGATAGCAGGCCATTACATTTGTATATGTATTTTGATGATGCATTTATCGCTTATGTAAATGGTGAAGAGGTCGCTCGCTCTTCTGTTGATAGTGCAGGCAAAGTCACACCTACGAGTGACCCTAAAATAAAACGGTTTTCAATTGAGTTACCCTTCTCTAAAAATAACCAATACACTTTGGCAATTGAAGGTTTTAATCATCATAAAAAAAGTAGCGACTTCTCTCTCATACCTTGGCTTGGCACTAAATATATAGACTCTACGCAAAGAGCATGGATGGCGATTCCAAAGGAGATTACTAAGGAACAAGCTATCAGTGACATTGAACAATTACAATATTATTTAAAAGACAGAGCCAGCTATTTAACAAGAAACAATTTAGATATTATTGAAGAGTTAAATAACCTTATCCCAATATTACCTGAAACCATTAATACACAAGAGTTTGCGGGTTTACTCCATGAACAAGTTTTGCAAATGGGAGATTGCCATTACAGTATGAGTCCTAATCCTATGTTTAGGCGTTCAGGTGGAAACCTACCTTTTAAACTTGCTAGAACAAATAATGGTTGGGTTGCTATAGATACTACAGGATATCAATTGCTTCATGATGACTACCCTTTAGTTAAAGAAATTAACGATATACCTTTAGCACAACTTAAAATTCAGGCAAGTCGATATGTGAAATCTTGTTCAAAGCAAATGATAGACAAATCGAGTTTGGCTGTTATGCAGTACTTCTTCCCGAAAGTTATCTCAGATATAACACCAAAAATAGAAAATGAAGTAAAAATTACCCTAGGCAGAAAGCGTGATGACTCAACATATACATTAACTTTACCTTTTAGAAAGAAACCGATAAGACGAAGTAAAATAAAGTACGAAAAAAGCCATTTATTATCTAAAAATATAGGTTATTTACGTATAAGTAGCATGAACAGAAATGTCGATGAAGTTCATCGAGCAATGCATGAGTTTCAAGATTCTGACGGATTAATTATTGATATACGAAATAATGGTGGTGGTACTTATAAAATATTAGATGCCATGTACGGATACTTTTTGCCCTCAAATGACATCGGGAAAATTATTAATATTGCGGCTGTAAAAAAATCAAAAGCATTTAAGGCTAATCATTTAGATTATCGAAAAACCTTTGCCATTGATAACGACCATTGGAGTGATAAGCAAAAGGAAATGATAAAAGAGTTTAGTCATTCTTTTTCACCACAATGGTCTTTTCAAAGAAACAATTTTGATGAATGGCTTTATAGAATTGTAGAACCTCAGAAAAATCTACAATATCACTATACAAAACCTGTCATTGTTTTAACTAATGCTGGCTCAGCAAGTGCTTCTGACGGCTTTGCCAATGCCTTCAAATTATTACCTCAAGTAAAATTAATGGGAGAGGCTACCGCTGGTATGAGTGGTTCAAATCGATCTGTTGGTTTAGATAACTCAAATTTAACGCTAAACTTATCATCCATGGTTTCTTTTAGACCAAACGGTAAATTATTTGAAGGGAATGGCGTTGAGGTAGACATAGAACAATTACCTATAGCAAGTGACTACATTTCGGAAGAAGATTCGGTATTAAAGAGCGCACATAACATCTTGATTAAATAGTTACTATTATAGTACAGGCCTAATGACTAATAATACCCTAGTCTTCTCAGATGATTAGGGTTGCTCGGTCATATAAAGCTTAAATGATTAACTCGATAAAAGTAATACAGTTTAAGCTTCCTTCTTTATAAAGTTATTATACGAGTTCTTTATTGATAATAAATCTAATCTGAATCAACTTTAGACCACTAGCGGTTAAGGTTTTTTTATAACAAAATTCAGCAACTAGATATTATACACCACAGGCAGCTTAGAGCTTGAAGCAGACCTTAGGAACATTAGGCAGCTTACTTCTCCTTTGCGCACGATTAAGACATGGCAGAAAATACCACAAAGCAGACCTAGTTTAGACGCTTATTTATCAAAATAAATAGTCTGCTTTGCCAAACAAAGCGGTCATAAGAACTTAAAATCAAGATGACAGCTCATTCAACAAAACAGGTATAAAGCTACTTACATAAAATACTAATTCTCTTATTTGAAGAACCTATAATTCAGCTCATTATTAAGCCACAAATTGTAATGAAGGATTATTGTTATCTATTCATCTTGATTATCGCTCCCCTTAAAGGTTTACACAATTCCATAAACATACTTCTGATATTGAGCACTTTGTTGATATTTATTATTGACAAAAGACCACCAGTCTCTTACATTGCACGTAAGAGACTAGCAGACACTTATTTGGTAAGTATGAATTGGCAACGAGCAAGAACAGACGAAAAGAAAAATGAGCGTAAAGAAGCTATTTATCAAGCTGCTTTTACGCTTTTTAAAAACAATGGCTACGATAAAGTGAGTTTTAACGCAATTGCTGTTGAAGCGGGTTTTACCAAATCCAACATGTATCGTTACTTTAGTTCGAAAGATGAAATTTTTTTGAATGTCTTTGCCGACTTATTTGAACAGTGGGCAGGTGATTTTAGTCAGCAGTTACGAACGCTTAAGCAAGAAGTTGCGGCAAAAGCTTTTGCTGACATTTGGGTAAACTCGATGTTGTCACAGCCAAATCTACTAGATTTAATGCCTATTCTTTTTACTTCTTTAGAAAGAAATAGCTCATTTGAACAGTTGCTGGAGTTTAAGCGTTTGGCGATGAAGTTGCTTTATGGCCTCACATTGGATATCACGAGAATTTACCCTGATATTGAAGGTGAAAAGGCTTTTAAGTTATTGAACTTAAGTTATGCAGCCACGACAAATTCTTGGACAGCAACCGCACAAAGTGACGCACTAACAAAACTTTATCAACTTGAAGAATTTCAGGCATTGAAACCAGATTTTGAAAAAGATTTAACCACATCAATCGAAATAATTATCCAAGGTTTAAAAGCAAGCAATCAACCCAACGGGTAAAGAGCAACAGGCACAATCATTCCGCTATCTAATCATTTATTAGCTAGCTTATAGAAATTAATTAAATATAAGGTAAATATCATGGCACATCATTGTGAAAAGACATTAAAGGTAAACGTACCAGCAGAAAAAGTTTGGAAGATTCTTGAGGACTATAACAACATTGAAAAGTTTGCTATGACGATTAAATCATCAGCTAGCGCCAATGAAATTAGCTCAGGTTTAGGCGCAAAAAGAACCTGTACTTTTAATGACGGCTCAAGCCTTGTAGAAGAGATTATTGAATACCAAGAAGGGCAAGGCTATAAGATGGATATTTCTAATCATTCAATGCCACTAAAAAGCATGCAAGCAGAAATGAAAGTGACTGCGATTGATGAAAATAGCAGTGAAATATATATGTCAGCGGATTTTGTTGTCAAAGGTGGCCCATTTGGTTGGGTGATGGGGCAATTGATAATGCAACCTGTAATGAAAAGCATATTTAAAAAAGTGATGACAGGTTTAGCGTACCATAGTTTGACAGGAAAAATTATTAGTGAAAAATTACCGTCTAATGAAGAGTTAGCTCAAATAATTCACGCTTAATATATCTTTCTAGAGCTAAGGGCTAGCTCCACAACAAGTTGATTAAGGCATATAAAATGAATGATTTTGTCTGTATGTCTTTATTAATGCCTAAAAAATTATATTGACCTATATTACGTAGCTAAAATCAGCATTAGAAAACCTGCTGATAAAATTTTTCTGTTTATGAATCCAATGCGAACAAATTTATTTTGGACTCAAATACAGTTAACGATTGCTACAGGCTAAGAGTTAACGTAAAAAATAGAAGATGAATGTCGGCTATGTTGCTTGAAGCAGAGCTTAAGCATAACGATTCTGTTACTTCTGCTTAGCGCAAAGTGTTCATAAAAGGTCGATAACTTCGATCTTTTTATCAATTTCAGTATGATCTTTATTAGTATGTATGTAACTTTAATACTTGGTATGAGACTTTATTACTCTCCATACCTAGGAAAGTTTTTGGATCTGTTCAGTTAAATAAACAATTCTACTTGCCATTCCTTCAATAATAGCATCTTTACATTTATCTTTAAGTTTGCCAGGTAAACCGCGCAACGCGTCTTGATCAATACATAGTATAATTGAATCTTCCACAGCTTTGGCTGAAGCGCTTTTTCGGTGTTTGTTAATAAAACTACTTTCCCCGATAAATTCACCAACCGAGACATAACCCACAATTTTATCCGTGCATTTTTTAGTAATTGCGATTTTGCCAGATAAGACAATATAAAAGTTACGATTAAGATCCTCTTCTGTCTGCACAAATTTATCTTGATAACATTTGTAACAGGTTGACGAGTTTAATAACAATTCTCGCTCACCTACTGACAAACCTTTAAAGAAATTAACGCGCGCGATAATTTCTAATAGTTTTAAATGTGGAATATTCTTTAACGGTAACATCAGCTAAGTTTCCTGGTGTAATAACGCTTTAACAGCTAACAAATCCACAATTTTCTCATCCACTTTTAAGTAGGCCACCGCATGAGCTTTTCCTTTACCACTCGTTCTCGGTTCATCTTGAACAAGTGTTGCTTCAATAATTCCAGGCATGTTAATCAATAGCTCTGATACTTCTTCTGCTCGTTCATCGGTATGAATATTGGTGATAAAACTAAAGCTTTTAGATTTTTTAAGCTTTTGCATACCAAAGCTTAGCGCTAACCAAATCAAACTCATTAGCGCCATCACTAAAAAAATACTTTGTTCACCATAAAGACTAGCGACAAAACCGCCAACAATACCACCAGCAAAAGCACCTAAAAATTGACTGCTAGAGTAAATTCCCATCACACTCCCTTTAACACCAGCAGGAGCAAGCCGAGATAAAATGGAAGGCATGGTCGCTTCTAAATAATTAAAAGCAGTAAAAAATAACACTACTGATAATACTAAGCTCCAAAAGCCTAAGGGTAAGAGCCATAATAAAAACAGCGCTAAACTAAGTAGTGCAACTGCACCACTAAACATCGGTTTTTCTTGCTGCTTTTTCATAGCAATAATCATAAATGGCACCATCAAAAAGAAAGAGCCAAGCAAAGTTGGCAAGTATATCTGCCAATGATTTTCTAACGCCAAACCGCTGGCAACAAACTGTTTAGGTAAGGTAATAAAACAAGCTGTTAGCGCCATATGTAGAATAAATACGCCCCAGTTCAAGCGGGACAACTGAGGATGTCGAATTAATTTAGAAATTTGCTCAGGTAGAGCAACGCTATCACCGCGAGGTGCTTTACTCACTGAGTAAGGCACCATGAATTGGATCATCAACATCGCAAGAATAGTTAAAAAGCCGGTGAACCAAAACAAACCACTTAAGCCAAAGGCATCAGCCACAATAGGCCCTAAAATCATAGCAAAAGTAAAAGACAAACCGATAAACATGCCGATAGTTGCCATCACTTTCGGGCGCTGCTCTTCACGACTTAAATCCGCGGCTAACGCTAAAATAGCACTAGCAATAGCGCCCATGCCTTGAATAGCTCGACCTATTACTACGCCATAAATAGTAGTAGAAAGCGCCGCAACAATACTACCAATAAGAAACACCACTAAACCTGCCAATATCACAGGTTTGCGGCCATATTTATCAGATAAAATTCCCATTGGAATTTGTAATAAAGCTTGTGTTAAACCATAAGCACCGATAGCAAGCCCCAACCATAATGGGCTATAACCTGCTAATTGTTCTCCATAAATAGCAAACACCGGCAGAATCATAAATAGCCCTAACATCCGCACACCAAAAACACTGGCAAGCGAAAATGCAGCTTTTTTCTCAATACGGTTTAAACCTGAAACGCTCATGAAAATTTTTACCTAATAAAAAAAGTAGACAGGAAATTAAAAATCGTCGTAGTTTAGCATGCTATTCTCAGCAACAAAAACACCACAGAATACTAGCCTATATTAATAATGTCGCAATACTAGCAATTACTACAGAAAATATTAGGTTAAGCAACAAACCCGCCCGCATCATCTGCTTTTGTGGGACATAACCCGAAGAAAAAACAATGGCATTTGGCGGAGTTGCCACAGGCAACATGAAAGCACAGGAAGCGCTTAATGCGATCACAACAGCAATAACTACGGGAGGTAAGTTTAAATCAACAGCAACTGACATAAATAATGGCACTAGCAATGCTGCACTTGCAGTATTACTGACTAACTCTGTAAGAAAAACAACAAATAGACAGATAATCAACAATAATAGCCAAGTGTGGTTAACAGGTAAGGTAGCGCTAATTTGATTGGCTAACCACATACTCGCACCTGATGACTTTAGCAGAGCACTTAAAGTCAAACCGCCTCCAAATAAAAGGAGAATTCCCCAATTAGTTTTTTCAACAAACTCATCAAAGGATAAACATTTTGAGCCCGTTAACATAATAATAGCTAACACAGCGAGCATGGCATCAAAACCTTTTGTTATGCCTAATGCATGAGATAGTGGCGAACTAAAGACCCATCCTAAAGCCGTGAAAGAAAAAATAACAATCACTAAATTACGTCGCCAGTGGTAATCAACAGCATTCAATTTAAATGCGATGGAGCGGGTAAACTTTGGTCTAAAGATGAAGTACAAAATAACAATCATCAAGGGAAATAATATAGCAAACATTGGTATGCCCCAACGCAACCAATCAGAAAAGCTTAATCCTGCTGCAGAGGCAGCAATGGCATTTGGTGGACTACCGATAAGTGTCGCCATCCCTCCCAAATTACCTGAATATGCTAAACCTAGTAAAACAAAAATATACAAATTAGGATTTTCTTTTGCACTTTGTCTTGACAATAATCCCAAAGCAATAGGTAACATTAAGGCAATAGTTGCGGTGTTACTAATCCACATAGAGAGCATAGCTGTAGTTAAAAACAGCAGTAAAATAGCAATTAAAGGGCGGCCTCCAGCTAACGATAACATCTTCAAAGCAAACAGTTGATCTAAGCCATATTTTTGTAAGCTTGCTGCCAACGCAAAGCCGCCCATAAAGAGAAAAATAACGGTGCTAGCAAAATTTTGAAAAGCCTGTGACGCTGGGAGTAAGCCACTTATCAGTGCCAACACAGGTATTAACAATGCAGTTGTACCAATAGGCAAAGCTTGAGTAATCCACAACCATGCCACCGCAACAAAAATAGCCATACCCTGCTGAACTTGCGGTTGTGCATCAATAAAAAAGTTGGCTGCCCAGAAAAAAATAGCCGCCAATAATATGTTAATTATGTTTTTTGAGAGCAAGTTAGTGCCTTTAGTGACAATACTAGATAAATTGGTTATTGATTCTATTATAAATACATAAAAATAAAAGTGCTTAGTAACTGAACATCATTTTATCTTTATGTCATAATACGCGGCTGTGGTTTTGCCAATGGATTAATAGACAAAAAAAATGAAAAATATTGAAGTCAGGGGGGCGCGTACCCATAACCTGAAGAACATCAACGTAGTGATCCCTCGTGATAAATTAGTCGTGATCACGGGGCTTTCTGGCTCAGGAAAATCATCACTGGCTTTTGATACTTTATATGCTGAAGGACAGCGTCGCTACGTTGAATCTCTTTCAGCTTACGCTCGTCAATTTTTATCTTTAATGGAAAAACCCGATGTAGATCACATCGAGGGCTTGTCCCCCGCTATTTCTATTGAGCAAAAGTCTACTTCACATAACCCGCGTTCAACCGTTGGAACCATCACTGAAATTTATGATTATTTGCGCTTATTATACGCTCGTGTTGGTGAGCCACGTTGTCCTACGCATAAACAACCATTAGCCGCGCAAACCGTTTCTCAAATGGTTGATAAAGTTTTGGAGCTTGATGAAGGCACTAAAGTCATGTTGCTTGCTCCAGTACTACAAAACCGTAAAGGCGAGCATGTTAAATTACTAGATAACTTAGCCGCACAGGGATTTATTCGCGCCCGTATAGACGGTGAAATATGTGATTTATCTGATCCACCAACGTTAGAGTTACACAAAAAACACACCATTGAAGTAGTGGTTGATCGCTTAAAAGTACGTCCTGATATTCAATTACGCTTATCTGAATCATTTGAAACAACACTAGGGTTAACCGCTGGCACAGCAAACGTTGCCTTTATGGATGAGCCAGACAGAGAAGAATTGCTGTTTTCTGCTAACTTTGCATGTCCACATTGTGGTTACAGTATGCAAGAATTAGAGCCACGATTATTCTCTTTCAACAACCCAGCAGGTGCCTGTCAAACATGTGATGGCTTAGGCATTGAGCAGTTTTTTGATAGTAGCCGGGTAATCGCCAATGAAGAGCTAAGCCTTGCTGGTGGTGCGGTTCGTGGTTGGGATAAACGAAATTTTTATTACTTTCAAATGTTACAAGCTCTAGCGGAGCATTATAAGTTTGCCGTCGACAAACCCTTTAAAGACTTAACCGACGAAGCGCGTAAAGTTGTTCTTTATGGCAGCGGTAAACAAGAGATCGAATTTAAGTATATGAACGATCGCGGTGATGTTGTGCTACGCAACCACGCTTTTGAAGGCATTATTAACAATATGCAGCGTCGTTATAAAGAAACAGAATCAAATGCTGTGCGTGAAGAGTTAGCCAAATATTTAAATAGCCAGCACTGCCCTGACTGTAACGGTAGCCGCTTACGCTTAGAGGCGCGTAATGTGTTTATTGCTGATACGCCACTACCTATTGTGGCAGAATATGCTATTGCCGATGCACTTGAGTTCTTTCAGGGTTTAAAGTTAACAGGACAAAAAGCACAAGTTGCAGAGAAGATTTTAAAAGAAATTAATGAACGTTTAGGTTTTTTAGTCAACGTTGGTTTAAATTATTTAAACTTATCTCGCGGTGCAAATACACTATCAGGTGGTGAAGCTCAGCGTATTCGTTTAGCAAGTCAAATTGGCGCCGGATTAGTGGGTGTGATGTATGTACTTGATGAGCCTTCTATTGGTTTGCATCAACGAGACAACGAGCGCTTATTGAGTACTCTGGTTCATTTACGTGATTTAGGTAATACCGTCATCGTAGTTGAACACGACGAAGACGCCATTCGTGCCGCCGACTTTGTTATTGATATTGGCCCTGGCGCTGGTGTGCATGGCGGTGAAATTATTGCCCAAGGCACCGTAGATGACATTTTAAAATGTAAGGACTCACTTACAGGTAAATACCTATCTGGCATAGAAGAAATTGAAACACCTAAAAAACGTCACTCTTTTGATAAGAAAAATGTTGTTGAGCTTATGGGTGCTAGCGGTAACAACTTAAAAGACGTTGATTTGATTATTCCTAACGGCTTAATGACCTGCATTACCGGTGTTTCAGGATCGGGTAAATCAACCCTAATCAATGATACTTTATATAAGCTAGCGCACATTGAACTTAATGGTGCGACACTTGATGAACCAGCACCCTATAAATCTATCGCTGGTTTAGAACACCTTGATAAAGTTATCGATATTGATCAAAGCCCTATTGGTAGAACGCCGCGTTCAAATCCTGCCACTTATACCGGCATATTTACAGCCATTCGTGATATTTTTGCAGCTACGCAAGAATCTCGTTCACGTGGTTATAAACCTGGCCGTTTTAGTTTTAATGTAAAAGGCGGCCGCTGTGAAGCCTGCCAAGGTGATGGTTTAATCAAGGTAGAAATGCACTTTTTACCTGATGTTTATGTGCCTTGTGATGTTTGTAAAAGTAAGCGTTACAACCGAGAAACATTAGAAGTGTTATACAAAGGAAAAAATATTCATGAAGTATTAGACATGACTATTGAAGATGCCTTTGAGTTTTTCAATGCCATTCCAGCAATAAAGCGCAAGTTACAAACGCTGCTTGATGTCGGTTTAGGCTACATCAAATTGGGACAGTCTGCGACCACGCTTTCTGGTGGTGAAGCTCAACGAGTTAAGCTATCCAAAGAATTGTCAAAACGAGATACTGGCCAAACTTTATACATATTAGATGAACCAACCACAGGTTTGCATTTTCATGATATTAAACAATTACTACACGTAATCCATCGCTTGCGCGATCACGGTAATACGATTGTAGTTATAGAACACAATCTTGATGTTATCAAAACAGCTGATTGGATTGTTGATTTAGGTCCAGAAGGTGGAAATGGTGGTGGTGAAATATTAGTGACTGGCACGCCTGAACAAGTGGCTCAGCATAAAAGTTCACACACAGCGCGTTTTTTAAAGCCATTGTTAAATTAGTTGTTCGTCACAAGGAAAATTAAAAATGGTAACAGTAGCTGATTCATCAAGATTAAGCTTTCGCCTTATGGGACAAGAAGATGCTCAACCCCTATGGGAATTAGATCAAGACCCAGAGGTAATGCAATTTATTAATGGTGGCAAGCCTAATAGTATTGAAACCATTAATGAGGTTTTTCTACCACGTATGCAAGCCTATACTGATGCCAGTAAGGGTTGGGGAATTTGGCAGGTATCTAACAAAGTTACTAAAGAATATCTAGGCTGGGTATTAGTTCGCCCTATGGATTTTTTTACTGACAAAGCTAATTTTGTAGATTTAGAGCTAGGTTGGCGTTTTTTCAAAAAAGCATGGGGAGAAGGTTATGCAACTGAAGCTGCTATTGCCATTAAAGATGCTGTTGTTGAGCAAACAGATACTCTTTTTGTATCTGCCACCGCGTTAGATGATAATTTGGGTTCCATTGGTGTGATGAAAAAAATGGGCATGAAATTTATCAAAGAGTATACACACACCGAACCTAGGGGTGACTTCATCGCAGTTCACTACCAAATGCAAATAAAATAGCGTAATGTATTAAAACAATTTATCTTTATATTTTTATGCATGCAAAAAGCGAATAGTAGTCAAAACCTTCAACCTTATTTTATCTTTTTACTCGCCTTTACCAGTGGCTTTTGCATTATGGGTATAGAGCTTTTAGGGGGTAGAATCCTCGCGCCTTTTTTTGGTAGCTCGGTACATATTTGGGGCAGTATCATCACTGTCTTTATGTTGAGCTTATCTTTAGGTTATTTACTCGGTGGCAAGCTATCAACACGCTCTGCATCACTAGCAACTTATGGGTTTATTTTTCTAGTTGCCGCCATCACGCTTTTACCCATAGCCTTATTTAGCCAATGGATAATGGAAGCTGTATTTCTAAATATTGAAGATTCTCGTTACGGCTCTTTATTAGCATCTATGGCGCTGTTTTTTATTCCTACAGTTATTCTCGGCATGTTATCTCCCTACTCTGTGCGCTTGTTAGTTAAAAGCTCTAATGAAAGTGGACAAATTGCCGGTAAGCTTTATTTTATTTCAACCTTAGGTAGCGCGCTAGGCACAATAGTAACTTCATTCTATTTAATTCTCTGGTTTGATATTAATATCATAATTTTCAGCTTTAGTGGTATTCTTGCCAGCTTAGGTTTATTAGCCATTTTCATCAATAAATCATGCCAGTTACATAAAATGGAGCTCAGCCATGTTTAAACGTATTGCTGTGTTTTTATCATTGTTATTGCTAACTATTTCATTTGTTCAGGCAAAAGTAATCCATCAAGAGCGTTCTCTTTATCGTAATATTTTAGTAGAGGATAACGACGATTTACGTTGCTTAAAATTTAATGTAAAAAGCACAAAAACCCAACAGAGTTGTTTCTTAAAAAGCCAACCCCAGCAATTAGTGTTTAATTATACTAAGCTATTGATGGCCAGTTTATTGTTTAATACCCAACCAAAACGAATTTTAATTGTTGGTTTAGGCGGCGGCACCATGTCAAATACCTTGGCTCAACTTTACCCTCAAAGCCATATTGATAATATTGAGATTGATCCCGCAGTTATTAAAGTTGCTCGTGATTATTTTGGCTTTTTTGAAAATGACAGAATAACAACCTACAACCAAGATGGCCGTATTTTTATTAAGCGCGCCTTGTTAAAAAAGCAAAGCTATGATTGGATAATTCTCGATGCTTTTAATGGCGACTATATTCCAGAGCATTTAATGACAAAAGAGTTTTTACAAGAGGCTAAAACTTTATTGAGTGACAATGGCATACTGAGTTCAAACACTTTTTCTTTGAGTGAATTATACGCACACGAATCTGCTACCTATAAAGCGGTATTTGGTGATTTTTATCAAGTAACTAATAAAGTTAATTCAAATCGCATTATTCTAGTGAGTAAAAAAGGCTTCTCTAACAGCAGTCTTAACGAAAGCAATATCAATAAACTTGATAAAAAATTATCTTTCTATGGCGTTGATATTAAATTACTTTATCGCAACATGGTAAATACCAAAAACAACCAAAATTGGTCAAAGAACACTCGGGTACTGACCGATCAATTCTCTCCCGCTAATTTGTTAAATGCAAAATAGTTATATAATAGATACCTAACCCCCTCAGTATGTAAGTTTCAAGTGGTTTGGGTATTAAATTAGCCTAAGGTCTAATTGGTTTATTTTGTCGACACTTTTATAGTGGTAGCATAAATTACAACTTATTAAGGGCATCACATGAGCTTTACAAAACAACAAACAGAGGCAGTAAATTCAACAGAAAGTTACTGGAACAAGCAGTCAAAGCTTGTTAATTGGTTTAAAAACCCAGAAAGCATATTGTCGACAAATAATAATGGATGGACTGATTGGTTTGCCGATGGTGAACTTAATACTAGCTACCTCGCCCTTGATTATCAAGTTGAACAAGGTCGCGGCAATCAAATTGCTCTTATTTATGATTCTCCAGTGACCAACACCAAACAAACGTTCACTTATCTTGAGTTAACTGAATTAGTGGCAAAGTTTGCTGATGTGCTACAAAAACAGCAAGTAGAAAAAGGCGACCGCGTACTTATTTATATGCCAATGATCCCACAGGCCGCTATTGCTATGTTAGCTTGCGCTAGAATTGGCGCTATTCACTCTGTAGTATTTGGTGGTTTTGCAGCAAAAGAACTTGCTGTGCGTATTAATGATGCCGAGCCCAAGGTTGTTGTCAGTGCAAGCTGCGGTATTGAAATTGAAAAAGTGATCCCCTATAAACCATTGCTTGATAATGCCATTGAATTAGCGAAGCATAAACCTAGCAGTTGCATTATTTATCAAAGAGAACAGTTAAGTGCGCAGATGAATAGTCAGCGCGACTATAACTGGCAAGTATTGATGAGTACAGCCAAAGGCATTGCTCCTGTTAAGCTTAAAAGCACAGATCCTCTTTATATTCTTTATACATCAGGAACTACAGGCAAACCTAAAGGCGTTGTTAGAGATAATGGTGGTCATGCTGTTGCTATGCTTTATAGCATGAAAAATATTTATGGCATGAAAGCAGGTGATACCTTCTGGGCTGCTTCAGATGTAGGTTGGGTTGTGGGTCACTCTTATATAGTTTATGCCCCTTTGATGGCAGGTTGTAGTACTATTCTATATGAAGGAAAGCCTATTAGAACGCCGGATGCAGGTGCTTTTTGGCGAGTATGTGAAGAATATAAAGTAAACGCACTTTTTAGTGCACCAACGGCTTTTCGCGCTATTGCTAAAGAAGATCCTGATGGCGCATTAATGAATGATTTCGATTTATCTCACTTGAAACGTCTATACCTTGCCGGAGAACGTTTAGACCCTGCTACGTACCATTGGCTAGGTGAAAAATCCCAACTTCCTGTTATTGACCATTGGTGGCAAACAGAAACAGGCTGGGCAATTGCTAGTACTCCGTTTACCGATGAAACATGCAATGAATTGATGCCAACGAAAGCTGGCTCAGCTGGTTTTCCTGTTCCTGGTTTTAATGTTGAAATTTTAGATGCCTACGGTAAAGCGCTACCTGCAAATCAGCAAGGAACCGTTGCCATAAAATTGCCAATGCCGCCGGGTTGCTTAGCAACAATATATCAAGATGAAGAGCGCTTTAAATCAAGCTATTTATCAACTCACTCTGGTTATTACGTTACTGGCGATGGCGGTTACATAGATGAAGCCGGATACTTATTTATAATGGGACGAACCGATGATGTAATTAATGTTGCCGGACATAGGTTATCAACAGGTGAAATGGAAGAGGTTTTATCTGGTCATAGTGCCGTTGCTGAATGTGCTGTCATTGGTATAAATGATAAGTTGAAAGGACAAGTTCCTTTTGGTCTTGTTGTTATTAAAAATGGCGTTAATGAAAGTGATGAAAGCTTGAGCAGTGCATTGAAGAATAAGGTACGTGCAGAAATAGGCGCTATCGCTTCTTTGAAAGGGTTAATTATCGTGGAACGCCTACCTAAAACACGTTCAGGAAAAATATTACGCAAAACTTTAAGACAAATGATTGATGGTCAAGATATTGATATCCCTTCAACCATTGATGATCCGCAAGTAATAACTGAGTTATCAACAGTGCTTGTTAATATCAATAAAAGTTAAGAAGGCTGCACCATAAATATTGCTTAACGTGATTAACGTCGAACACAAGGAGGTGTTTGAGGACAATATTAAATTAATAGTTTGAATAACTTGACTTTTTTTTAGGCTATTTTCAAGTTTGTATCCTATATTTATTGTTACTAATAAGTAAAAGGTCACGGAGATAAAGGATGCAAACGAAACACACTACGGCTAAAACAACTAAAACAACACAGTCTACGATAAAAAAAGCCCAAAACAGCTCTAAAACCAAAGCCGCTATTGCTAGCTCATCTACCACAACTTCAAGTGATGACTTTGACATAATAGTAAAAACAGACAAGAGTACAAATAGGTCTTCCGATGCAACACACCTTTATTTCACCGAAAAAGATTTATCTCGTATTTTAGCCAATTTAGATACCTTACGTAATGAAGTTTACCCTATCCCTTTTGATCCAGAGGTACAAAATAAAAAACCTCAACCCTTCCCATCAGTTTGCCTTATTGGCTTAGGGCGATGCGGCTCAAATATCGCTCTAGATGTTGCTTCATTAGTTCACAGTGCTCGGAATTATTATTTAAACGAGTTTCATAATGAGATGAAAAAAGCCAAAGAGCGTGAAGGTAGTTCGTTAAAGTGGATAAAGAGAAGCTTGAAGCTGCAAGATAAAAAATCAGATAAACCTGTATTTTTAATTGAGCCATTAGTTATGCTGGGTGATTTAGATAAAGATATTGAAGGGAGAATTCGATATTCATCACAAAGCTACGATAAAAATTTCCTTGAGGATTATAGTAAGTTAAAAATAATGGATTTATCTGAAGTTCACGCAGGCGGCGCTGGCAATGCCCCTATTTTGGGGCAATACCTTGCTAAAATGATCCTTAATAAAGAAACTGAGCATTTTAGTAATACTGATTGGCAATTCATTCACTCATATCTCATTGACTCATGCGGTATTAAAGCTAACCAGTCACGTTTATATTTTTATATATTTAGTGCCGGCGGCGGAACTGGCTCAGGCATGGCCTCGGAATTTGGCTTAGCGCAACAATATTCTTATATGAGTAAAACATTTGATATTCGCTCAGAAAAAGAAATTGCTACCCACGGACAAAACTTTGTTTTTGAGCCTATTTTTACTAGCGGCATTTGTATTTTGCCAAATATTAACGATCCCAGTATTGAAGTTTCTGAAGCATTACATATCAATGCAGGGCGCTTATTATGTAAGTATTTGGCTGAGGAGTGGGACTTCTCTTATAATCTGGATAATGAGAGGGAACATGTTGAGGGAGAGTCACCTTATAGAATCAGACCATGGAATGCCATGATGCTGATTTCAAACGATATAATGCGCTATGCCGAGCAAAGCGATACTAATGGTGGTATAAAATATATTGATGTTAATACCATGGAAAAACATGCTAATCAATATATCAGTCAGCAAATTTTCAATATATTAACCGCTCAAGCTGTCACCACAGATTATGACGATAATTACTTTCGTCGTGCTGGTATCGATATAGGCGAAACCATTCGCTTAGATGCCAATGATTTATTTATGAGCTTAGCAGGTCCTGTTGCTATCGCCTACGCCGAATCTGTAGTCGCAAACTCTCCACAGACAAATCAGGAACAAAAACAATCAAGTTTCAATGGTGAAAAAGTGGTGCTAGATGTTGATGATTTGTTTTTCCGCTCAATTGATTTACCTCACTTTAATGGCAAAACACAAGCAATTGAAGGAGTGAGCTTATTGCCCATTGAGTCAGAGGAATATAAGCTAGCCTTAGAAAAATATAAAAGCTCTGGCTTTGATGCCAAACACTTAAAAGATCTACACTTTTTCAAAAATTGTTCATCCATTGTTTCTATTATTTCACTTCCTAAAGACTATAAATTGTCTTATATGGACCTAAATAAGCTAAAAATGCACCTGAACAATTTATTCCCCAACACTACCTTAAAGCGTTATGCTCTAGTAATTGGCGCCTCGGCTAACTTATCGTTAACCACCTTAATTGCCAAAAGCCCTTGCTTAAGTGATGACTTTTTAACACTCATAGTGTCTTACATTAAGCGCTGCTTTGCTAAGGATGAATATCGTTTCGATGACTCTTTAGATAATGCTATTATTGATTTTATTAAAGCGCCTGAATTTGATGAAGCAAAATTAGAGGCAATGTTAATTGAACATGAAAATCCGGCTAAAATACTCGATACCAACTGGTATGCGATCAAACCTATGTATGAAAAGAAGTATCGTGAATTAGTCCGAGATAATAAGAAGTTTACTTCCATTAACGATATACGATTAACCATTGATAGTGTTAAAAAATCAATCCATTATCTCCGGGAGATCTACCGTCATAGAATCAGTAAAACTAAAGTTATATCACTCAATAAAAAACCAGCTAAGTCCGATTCTTTGTAGATAATTTGAGTTCATTTATTTCGCAGGCTTACGACTGTTGTATGGCCAACAGTCATTTGTACCTGCTTGCTTTACATCGTTCTGCTCATTAGAGATTTTTTTTGCCGGTGTGTACTGATAGGTGCTCGATTTACTTTCTTTATCTGCACTTATTAACGCTGGCGTTGACTGATTATCATCAGTAGCGACTTTAGGCTGAGCAGTATCAATAGCTGTTTTGCTTGAGCCCTGCACCGCTTGGTTAATTTCTGCCATTTCACTCGCGGTTAAATCTCGCCATTGCCCTGATTTCAAATTACCTAATTCTACTTTCATAATACGTGAACGTTTTAGTTTTTTAACCTCATAATCCAAGTATTCACACATACGGCGAATTTGACGATTCAATCCTTGGGTTAAAATAATGGTAAAAACAAAACGACTCTTCACTCGAACTATGCAAGGCTTGGTAATCGTACCTAAAATAGGGACCCCTCGAGACATTCGATCTATAAAACGCTCACTAATGGGTTTATCTACCGTGACAATATATTCTTTATCGTGGGCATTTTCTGCACGCAAAATTTTATTAACAATATCACCGTCACTGGTTAAAAATATTAAACCTTCTGATGGTTTGTCTAAGCGACCAATGGGGAAAATACGTTCTTTGTGACCAATAGCGTCAATAATATTACCGCGCACATGCTCTTCAGAGGTGCAGGTAATTCCAATAGGTTTGTTATAAGCAATGTAAATACGATCAGACTTGTTTTTTGCACTCGCCGAAATCAGTTTTCCATCTACTTTAACCTCATCACCCAATTGAACTTTAGTACCTAGCTCTGGCAGTTCACCATTGATAGTGACACGATTTGCTTCAATTAATTTATCCGCACCACGGCGAGAACAAAAACCAGATTCACTGATATATTTATTTAAGCGCTTCTCATTGCTTGGGCCATTCGTTGAATTATCGGTCATTGAGTCAGTACAGTGCATTTTATTTGTTTGCTATTATACTAAAACCCTCTAGTAAAACCATCATCAATATACCGAGGGGCATTATTCAAATTTTTGCTCATCGAGTTGCCAGAAAAGTAAATAAAAACGTCAATAGAATTAGAAGAAATATCGCGTTGCTAATTGGAGTTGTTTCTCAACTAACTCAACCGGTTTATGAGTATAGTAGCGAGCAGGACGAAGACTATCTATGTAATTAAACTCTGCTGATAAGAACCAATGTTTGGATAAGCGATAACTTTGATTGAAGGTAAATGCTTGGCCGTCTTCATTATTATTATCACCCCAAGTATTATCATTATCAGTCACAGAGAAGTCCTCTAAACGAACTGTACTCTTGTGTTTTTTATTCCCTATAATATCTTGCCATTTATAGGTGAGTGAAACAAAGCCACTGCTATAGTCATTATTAACAACATCTACTCTAAGGTGGCTTTGCATTAGCGTGTCGCCAGATAAATATTGTGCAATGAGTGATAAGTTTTTTGAAAAAGTCCAACTAACTCCTAGATGATAAAAACGTGTGCGCCAACCGTATTGGCCATTTTCCACTTTATAAGGAGTTGCTCTATTGTTGTAGTAGCCTGCAGATAATTCGCCTTTACCATGTAAAGACCACTCACCTCGAATATGATAGCCAATATCATGATCAATCTCTAAAAATGGTTCAGACTTCCTTGCTTGTCCTGCAAGATCGCCTCCATCCTCAAGGGCTGGAAACCATGGGAATGCTCTAGCTTCTCCCCATAATGTTTGCCTACTGCTCATGGTCCAACCATGCCAAGCAAGTAAAGCTCCAGAAGGATCATTACTAACAAAGGCAGTAGCTGAAAAAGATAAATCATAGGCATCATCATTAATCCTACCTAAACGGGTGACTTTAAACTCGGAGCCTAAAACACGAATTTCTTCACCAATCCAAGTATTCAAGGTTGATGAGTTAAGCGTATCTTTACTTGCCCATGCAAAAGCATTATTTTCTAATGATATTTCAGGATAAAAAATTCCGCCTTTAACTTGTAGACGATAACCAGAGGAGTTGGGTAAGCTGCGGTACTTTAAATAAGCTTCTGTTACGCCAACAGCACTATCTTCACTGTCGAGAAAACTGTTAAAAACACTATGGGCACTCAAACCATTTTCCCATTGAGCACTAACCTCCAATCCTGCTTGAGCAATAAACAATTGTTGTCCATCACTTAAGCCAAACTTTCCTTGTCCTCCGGCCAAATAACTTTTTTCTAAAGAGTCGGTGTTACTCGCTCTTATATCGACTATGCCATGAACTTTATATTCAACGGCTTCACATACTTGCATCGTTGCGACCATAAGTAAGCCAATAAAAAAGCAGGAAGTAAGATTTCGATTTATCACACATTTCCCTCGGTAACTTCTATGGGTGTCTTGAATTTTTGCTGATCTAACAGCCATGAAGTTAACTCACCCGCAGGTTTTGGTCTACTAATAAAATACCCTTGGGCTAACTCACAACCATGATCCGCTAACCAATTCAGCGAAAATTCATCTTCAATACCTTCAGCAACAACATGTAAGCCCATGTTATGAGCCAGTTCGATAGTTGAGCGCACTATAATTTGATCATCAACATCATGCTCTAGTCGTTGCACAAAAGATTTATCGATTTTCAATTCATGCACTGGTAGCTGCTTTAATTGAGCTAGAGATGAATAACCGGTACCGTAATCATCAATAGAGATTTTCATGCCGTAACTTTTAAATTCACTCAATAATTTAATTGCCGATTCTGGATCTTCAACCACAGAGCTTTCTGTTACTTCTAGTGTTACTTTTTCTGGTGGCACATTAGCGCTCTTTAATGACTGGCAAATAAATTGATAAAAATCTGCCTCTTTCAAATTCTCAGCGGAAATATTGACCGCGATATTGAGATGAATCCCTAATATTCTCCATGTATTAAATTGTGCTAAAGCAGTGGAAAACACCCAGCGAGTTAAGGCTTTCATTTGTCCGGTTTGTTCTGCAATATAAATAAAGTCATCTGGGGGCACCATTCCTAAATTAGGGTGCTGCCAACGAACAAGTGCTTCAACATGTGTTACAACTTTAGTTTTCAAACACATTTTAGGCTGAAAATGTAATTCAAGCTCGCCTGCGGGAATAGCTTGTTTCAAATCATTAATTAAGTTCAAACGATCAACCGTGTTAACATCAAGTTCAGATTGATAAACCTGCACCAATTTACTCGTATTACGGGTATGATGCAGCGCTGTGTCAGCCATTTGCACTAAGGTTTTAGCATCATTAGAATGATCTGGTGATACCGCAATTCCCATGCGAACTTGTAACTGTAAACTAATGCCTTGATAGTCAAAAGCTGGCTCTAACTCTGCTTGTATTTGGGCAACAGTATCATCTATATTAAGATGATCTGCTAATAACACAAATTCATCCGCGCCTAAATGCACTAATTTTTTAAAATTAGTGATTTGACATAATGCTTGTAAGCGACGAGCTAATTCTTTTATTACTTCATCACCAACATCATGACCTAAAGTATCATTAACATCTTTTAATCGGCTTAAATTTAAATGCAATAGAACGAAGTGCTGTTGTTGCTGAGTGTAGTTTTTTAGGGTTTTATTCAGTGCATTTCGATTAGGTAAATCGGTTAGGGGATCATGATTACCATAATGAGTAATCGCTTCTTCACGTTGTAATACCGCTGCCTGCATTTGATTAAATTCATCTGCTAACTGCCCTATTTCGTTGTTATCATTTAGTGTCACCGTTTGGTTGTAATCACCACTAGCAATCACCTTTGCTTGAGCCACCAAACGTTTTATCGGTTTACTAATTGAGGCTGCAATTAAGTACGCACTAGTTAAGGACACAAGTAAAGTTAGCGCTGCGAGCATTAAAAAACGCCACCATTGTTTTTGCAATAAAGCGACGGAATTGGCTCGTAGCCCATACATAACGACACCAAGCTCTTGTTCATCAAATTCAGTAATTAATGAGTGAGTTGCTATGTATTCTTCTGGAATAATGCCTTGGATCACAGTTTCAGCTAATACTAATTCTTCGGCTGATTTTTCATTATTTGCAGAAGATGCTATTAAGCGCCACATACCATCATATTTGATAATGAAATCAGTGCTTAAATTAGTAATATTCATAAATTCTATGGCTAGTCGTTGATCTATTTGAAAACCAAAGGCAATCCAACCTAGCGTTTTTGTACCGACAGTAACAGGTGACAAACTCAATTGATAAAGTGCTTCATCAATAATATATAAATGCGAAGATTGTCCAGATTCAAGCCAATCGGTAAAGCGAAATGCGGTACCGCGTTCTAGCCCTTGCTTTATTTTACTGCGTGCATCATCAAGAAAGTAGCGTTGTAATTGTCCAGTGATTGTACCTTCAGCTGAAATGGCCATAGCTAAATCAGCATCAATGCGTTTTCTGTGATTATTTAAGGCAACTAATAAACTACGGGTGTCATCATTGAAAACCTCTTTTAAACCATAATCTTTTGCAGCCGTTTCAGCAAAAGCAGCAAGATAATCTAAACGCCTGTTAAATAATTCTGTAAAGATAGTTTTTGCCGTGGTTAGACGATTATTAATTTCAGCGGCTTCTTGGTTTTTATTACCACTGTACAACGTCCAAAAAGCAATCGCTTGCACCATAAGTAATAACAGTACAAAAAATAGAAATATTTTATTTTGTAAGCTTTTCACTGACCAACTTCCTTTTTATTTAGTTATACCAAGTTGATTAAGTTCTTTCCCATTCAGCGAGAATTAAAAGGCTTAGAGGCAAGGCATTGATTGAAGAGAATGGTTATTCCCTTGTCAAAATCAATAACGCCGCATGTAGGCCTTTTAAACTCGCCCTTGGGAGCTTGCTCAATGCCCACTAACGTCGTTAAATTTATTTGATTTAGAATGACTAGACCTAAACAAATTCGCCTTGTTATTGAACATTGTGCATAGCTCTGATTTGGGAAGAAATTTAATCAAATTGGTATTATTCATAATCTGACAAAAAATCAAAATCATCATCACTTTCTTGTAGTGGAATATCTGCCATTTCATTTTCTAAAGTAAAAGTAAAATCTGAGTTAGCTACAATAACCTTTTCTTTGATCATTCGGCTATTTTCATTTTGCATCTGGGGATGCCACACCACAATTCTATACTTACCATGTTTAGCAATAGTAAAACTCACCTGACCATGCTTATCCGTTTTACCAAAATATGGCGTATTTACCACGAGTAAATAACCGCTCATCCAATCGTGAATGTTACAACCCATTGCAACTTCACTCGCATGATCAAATTGTGTTAATGAGTTCGTTTGTCCTGCACGAATCTTAAATGAAAATTTATTCTCATTTCCTGCAGAATATATATGATGGGTAATATCATCTTGGTTTACAAAACTAACTTTTGAATTGATTTGGCTAACACTAATATAAGGAGTGAATGATTTACCAAGTTGGCCTACCATTATTTTTTTTGAAGATTGTTCTAATATCTGCCCATCAAGCGGTTCAAGGTAAACCACCATATCTGCTAATTCTTGACCATTTTTGTTATTAACAAAAACTTGCACGCAAGTATTATTTATTGATTCTTCATTACAACCAGCGATGCTATTTGCCTTAGATATTAACAGCAGTGGTAACAACAGCAAACAAAATGTAATTATCTTATTATTCAAGGTAGTATCCAAGTAAAAATTTGTTTTACTAATCTGATAAGTGTAGACCAAATTAGCGCAAAAAAAATTCCCAAGGATATCTCTTTTCTTCCTTTAAATTATAGTACTTGCTTACCTTTTTGTATCAAAGCACTTAACGGATTAACACCAAACTGATAACACAGTTCAGCAGGTTGGTTAATATTCCACACTGCTATATCAGCATCAAACCCCACAACTAGCTGCCCCTTAATTTTTGATAACCCTAATGCTTTTGCTGCATTACAAGTAACGCCAGCCAGAGCTTCACTTGGGGTTAATCTAAATAAAGTACAAGCCATATTAAGCATTAATTGAATTGAGCAAATGGGTGAAGATCCCGGATTAGCGTCAGTGGCTATTGCCATAGCAACACCATGTTGACGTAATAATTCAATTGGAGGTAATTGTGTTTCACGTAAAAAATAAAACGCTCCAGGCAATAACACTGCGGTCATCCCTGCTGAGCTCATCGCTTTGACTCCTTGCTCAGATAAAAACTCAACATGATCGCTTGATAATGCTTGATACTTTGCTGCTAACTCTGTGCCACCTAGATCAGATAACTGCTCTGCATGCGCTTTTATTGCTAAACCATGCTGCTTTGCTGCAATAAATACCCGTTCAGTTTGTTTAAGATCAAAGCCAATACTTTCACAAAACACATCAACCGTATCTGCCAATTTTTGCTCGGCAATAACAGGCATCATCTCATTACAAACTAAATCAATATAAGCATCAGCATCGTCCTTATATTCTGTTGGCAGTGCATGTGCGCCCAAAAATGTCCGCTTTATTGTTATCGGTAGTTTAGTAGATAATTGACCTGCTACATTAAGCATTTTCACTTCGTTAATAAGATCTAAACCATAACCTGATTTTACCTCAACAGTGGTTACCCCTTGCTGATGAAGCGAAGTTAATCTTGATAATGCACTTGCTAATAACTCAGCTTCAGTAGCTTCTCTAGTTGCTTTTACCGTTGATACAATACCGCCACCTGCTTGTGCAATTTCTTGATAGCTTTTCCCCTGCAAACGCATTTCAAATTCGTTGGCACGGTTGCCGCCATAGACAAGATGAGTATGACAATCAATCAAACCCGGAGTTAACCATTTGCCTTGACCATCAATAACTTCAATTTCATCTTTATTGAATACAGGTAAATTTGTCTCTTTACCTAACCAAACAATTTTTCCATCAGTAATCGCTAATGCTGCATCAAGGATCTCGCCATAATTTTCACTACCATTCTTCATGGTTGCTAAATTGACATTAAGCCAAAGTGTTTGCCATTGATCTGGACTGTGGTCTGGAGTTTGAGAGATTGTCATAACTAATTACCGTGAATTTTTAAAAAGCCTATTTGCGATAACTTTAGCCGAGAAAGGTAAAATTAGCAATAGTTGTATATACAACTATTGCATTAGAAGTAGAACTGTGAGATTGTATATACAACTTAATATCTACTAGAAACCTATTGGCGATATCATGAGCGAGACTAATTCAAAAACCAATGAAAAGCCTGCTAAATACATTGTTATCAAACAACATATTTGCCAGAAAATTGAGTCTGGTCAATGGCCTCAGCATTATAAAGTACCTTCAGAAAATGAACTAACACAACAGTTTAGTGTTAGCCGCATGACTGCTCGCCGTGCCCTACAAGAGTTAACTGAGCAAGGAATCCTTATTCGTGCACAAGGCTCCGGTACTTTTGTCGCTACTTTTAAATCACAGTCATCACTATTAGAAATTCGCAATATCAGTGACGAAATTAATGAGCGTGGACATAAACATCATGCAAAACAGCTTATTCTTAAATCAATAGCTGTCACCGAAGAAATTGCTATTTTATTGAATTTAAAAAACAATGAACATGTTTTCTTTTCACAAGTACTGCATTTTGAAAATGATCAACCGATTCAATTAGAACAACGTTATGTTAATGCGGAATTAGTTCCTGAATATTTATCACAAGATTTTACCAAAACCACTCCCCATGAATATTTATCTGCTGTTGCGCCATTAACAGAAGCAACCCATGAAATTGAAGCTATTTTAGCCGCTAATGATATTTGCCAGTTGCTTAATATAAGTGACAGCACCCCATGTTTACAAGTAAAACGTAGAACTTGGTCAAGCAAAGGTGTCGTTAGTTTAGCCATATTAACCGCAGCCGGTAATAAATATCGGTTAGGTAGCCACTTAACATTCTAGAAATAATTCTTAAACCTATACAAACAATGAAAACGATACAAAGCAATAAATTTAATACTGTCTATAGTTAAAAGCTATAGCGCTATAAAGAGGAAATACCATGACAACTAATTCAACACATAGCACTGATCCACGCCTTGATACATCAAGAGTCATTCGCGCCGATCGTGGCACTAAAATCACTGCAAAAAGTTGGTTAACAGAAGCAGCAAAACGCATGCTAATGAATAACTTAGATCCTGAAGTTGCCGAGCACCCACAATCTTTAGTGGTTTATGGCGGTATTGGCCGTGCTGCGCGTAACTGGGAATGTTATGACAAAATTATTGAAGTATTAAATCGTCTTGAAAATGATGAAACGTTAATGGTGCAATCAGGTAAACCTGTTGGCGTTTTCAAAACTCACGAAAACGCACCGCGTGTTTTAATTGCTAACTCAAATCTAGTACCCAATTGGGCTAACTGGGAACATTTTAATGAGTTAGATAAAAAAGGCTTGATGATGTATGGCCAAATGACGGCTGGTTCTTGGATCTACATTGGCTCACAAGGTATTGTGCAAGGTACATACGAAACATTTGTCGCCATGGCAAAGCAACATTTTGGCGGCAGCGCTAAAGGTAAATGGGTATTAACTGGCGGCCTAGGTGGCATGGGCGGGGCACAACCACTAGCAGCAACTATGGCTGGTTTCTCAGCATTAGTAGTTGAATGTGATGAGACACGTATCGATTTCCGTTTAAATACTCGCTATGTTGATAAAAAAGCAACCTCGCTAGATGAAGCGCTTGAGATGATCAATGAAGCTACAGCAAAAGGTGAAGCAATTTCAGTAGGCCTTTTAGGTAATGCCGCTGACGTATTCCCAGAACTAGTAAAACGTGGCATCACTCCTGATGTAGTAACAGATCAAACTTCTGCACATGATCCATTAAACGGTTACTTGCCACAAGGCTGGACTATGGAACATGCAGCTGACATGCGCTTAAAGGATGAAGCAGCGGTTGTTAAAGCAGCTAAACAATCAATGGCTGTACAAGTACAAGCCATGCTTGATTTACAAGCTGCTGGTTCAGCAACTACCGATTACGGAAACAACATTCGTCAAATGGCATTTGAAGAAGGCGTAAAAAATGCTTTTGACTTCCCAGGTTTTGTACCTGCTTATGTTCGCCCATTATTCTGTGAAGGAATTGGTCCATTTCGCTGGGTAGCACTTTCTGGTGACCCTGAAGACATCTACAAAACAGATGCCAAAGTAAAAGAACTAATTCCAGATAACCCACAATTACATAATTGGTTAAATATGGCGCGTGAGCGTATCGATTTCCAAGGCTTACCAGCACGTATTTGCTGGGTTGGTTTGAAAGACAGAGCTCGTTTAGCATTAGCCTTTAACGAAATGGTTAAAACTGGTGAGCTTTCTGCGCCAGTTGTTATTGGTCGTGATCACTTAGATTCAGGCTCAGTTGCTTCACCAAACCGTGAAACTGAAAGTATGTTAGATGGCTCTGATGCTGTTTCAGATTGGCCACTACTTAACGCCTTATTATCAACTTCTGGTGGCGCAACTTGGGTTAGCATACACCATGGTGGTGGTGTTGGTATGGGCTTTAGTCAACACTCTGGTGTGGTAATTGTTGCCGACGGTACTGATGACGCGGCTAAACGTATTGGTCGTGTGTTATGGAATGACCCTGCAACAGGAGTTATGCGCCATGCTGATGCAGGTTACGACATCGCCATTAACTGCGCCAAAGAACAACAATTAGACTTACCAATGATTGATGGCGCCAACGGCAAATAGCATTAATTTAAAAAGAATTATATAGAGAAAACTATGACACAACTAACAGAATTAAATATTATTCCAGGGAAACTCACCCTAGCACAGTTACGCAATGTTAGCCGTTATGACGGTATCAAATACAGCTTAGACGAAAGTGCTTTTGATGAGATCAATAAAAGCGCTGATGCCGTACAACAAGTAATCAAAGATGATCGCGTTGTTTACGGTATCAATACTGGTTTTGGTTTACTTGCCAGCACACGTATTAAAAACGATGAGTTAGAGCTTTTACAGCGCTCTATTGTACTTTCGCATTCAGCGGGTTTTGGCGAATACATGGAAGATACTACAGTTCGCTTAATGATGGTGTTAAAAATTAATTCATTATCACGTGGCTTCTCTGGCATTCGTTTACAAGTAATTCAAGCGCTAATCACCTTGCTTAACGCTCAAGTATACCCTTGTGTGCCAAAGAAAGGCTCTGTCGGCGCTTCTGGTGATTTAGCACCATTATCACATATGGTGTTGCCTTTACTTGGCGAAGGTGAAATGTCTTATCAAGACCAAGTTATTTCAGCTAAAGAAGGTTTGAAAATTGCTGGGCTTGAACCAGTCACATTGGCGGCCAAAGAAGGCTTAGCACTACTTAACGGCACACAAGCCTCAACCGCTTTTTCCTTAGAAGGTTTATTCCACGCTGAAGACTTATATGCAGCAGGTACTGTTATTGGCTCGATTACCGTGGAAGCGGCTATGGGATCCCGCGCACCATTTGATCATCGTGTGCATTTTGTTCGTGGTCAAAAAGGTCAAATTGATGCCGCTAGTGCCTATCGTCATGTATTGACTGAAGATTCAGAAATTGCTCAATCACACGTTGATTGTGAAAAAGTACAAGATCCCTACTCACTTCGTTGTCAGCCTCAAGTTATGGGCGCATGTTTAACCCAAATTCGCCAAGCGGCAGAAGTTTTACATGTAGAAGCGAATGGTGTTACCGATAATCCATTAGTATTCGCTAATGAGGGTGATTTTATTTCTGCCGGTAACTTCCATGCTGAACCCGTTGCTATGGCTGCTGACAACTTAGCCTTAGCTATTGCTGAAATTGGTTCATTGTCTGAGCGTAGAATGGCATTGTTAATAGATGCTAGCTTAAGCAAGTTACCACCATTTTTAGTTGATAACGGCGGTGTAAACTCTGGTTTTATGATTGCACAAGTTACCTCTGCGGCACTTGCTTCAGAGAATAAAACCTTAGCGCACCCAGCATCTGTTGATAGTTTACCCACTTCTGCAAACCAAGAAGATCACGTTTCTATGGCATGTTTCGCTGGTCGTCGCTTAGCAGATATGGCGGAAAATACTAACGGTGTATTAGCGGTAGAATATTTAGCAGCCGTACAAGGTTTAGATTTTAGAGCACCACTTAAAGGGTCAAAAATTATTGAGCAAGCCAAAGCCATGTTACGTGAAACGGTTAGCTTTTATGATAAAGATAGATACTTCGCGCCTGATATTGTTGAAGCTTCAGCCATTATCAGCGATGGTGATTTAAATCAGTTTATGCCTGAACAATTATTACCAAGTTTATAAGACAGTACTTATGAATAAAGGGTGTTTGACTTCTCTTACACCCTTTATTTTTCACAACCACAATTACTTTTACAGCTTGCTTCAAGACCCAGCTCATTAAATTCCCAATCACAACACGCTTGTAATTTGTTTTTCAATTGTTCTCGACCTCGAATAACACGAGACTTCACTGCCGCTATAGTCAAGTTGTGCAGCTTAGCAATCTCTTGTTGTTTTTCTCCATGTAAATCATTACGCATCAGTATGTCGTTATATTTATCAGGTAAATTGGTAATCAATAATGTAATACAACGGTTTAATTGTGCTTGATCTTGTGGAGTTTGCTCCTCTGCAATCTCTTCAGATAAACTGTCATTTAAGATTACTAATTTTTTACTACGATAAAAATCAATAATGGTATTGCGACAAATTTGATATAACCATGGTTGTAGCTTATCTTTATCCGTTAACCGTTCAATCTTTTGATAAACCTTTATAAACACCTCTTGTAAAATATCTTCTGCAATAGCGTGATCATTCACCTTACTATAAATAAAAACTAATAGTTGTTGGTGAAACTGACGCCATATTATTTCAACCATATTTACCCCTTCAATATGAATTGGTGCAAGGTAACTGCGTTTAAATAAGCAGTTACCTTGCCGCCATTAACAACAGCTATTTGCTGCTGGAGAACAATTACACTTGTTATTAGCGCACTCTTTACCTTCTCCACAACTGCAGTTACAGTTACAAAGATTATGTTCTGCTTGAGTTGCTTTCTCATCATTACTAGAAACCATTTTAGTACCTCATCTACATTAATTAAATATTAATACCAAAAGAATTAGTTAATCCGATTGGTATA
>Ga0209184_1000722_pt1 | contig 30072 bp, 28 predicted proteins | sample EN8Hudsemesocosm_2_FD_184627 | JGI IMG/M metagenome (GOLD analysis project Ga0209184, IMG submission 184627) | Methane-oxidizing microbial communities from mesocosms in the Hudson Canyon - EN8C Hudson Canyon (SPAdes) (version 2) | ecosystem: Environmental > Aquatic > Marine > Cold seeps | place... | reverse complement strand
GGAAGGTATTGGTTGTTTCAGGTAAGCAAAAAGACGCGCTAAAGAACAAATTGATTCAAAATGTTATGCAGCAGCAAAAGCCAGCACCTGACTTTAACTGGGAAATTGCTTATAAAGATGAACACCGTGATCGTCAGTTTGGTGCCGCGAATGCTCTTTACAGCGCAATGGACATTGGGCGTGAAGAAAAGCAAAAGCGCCAAATGGCGATGTTACGCAATTGGTCATTCTTTGAAGCGCCACACGTGGCTATTTTTACGATGGATAAATACCTAGATATCATGGGCGCTGTTGATATCGGTATTTATGCACAGACACTGACGTTATTAATGAAAGAGCAAGGTGTTTCAAGCTGCATGCAGGGTGCTCTTGGTCAATTCCCTGCACCGATTCATGAGATGTTTGAGCTGCCTGAAGGTCGCGGTATTCTATTTGGAATGTCATTCGGCTATGCTGACGAAGAAGCCAGTGTTAATAAGGCGCGAACTGATCGTGCTGAGCTAGGAGAGTCCGTTACTTTCGCCTAGCATTCGTTGTTTTGATCTCTTTTTAAAAGAGTGCTATTGAGGAAGTTTCAACCATGGAAGGCCTACTCTTATTGAGTTTAGGGCTGATAGGCTTTTTGTTTTATCGAACGAATGGTCAAAAAAATCAGCTCTTAAACCTGCAAAACCAATTCTATAATTTGCAGCAACAATTTATGCAGCTGAAGCAATCAACTCAGCAGCAAGAACCTCCGGTCAAAGCGGAGCCAGAAATAGTCGAAGTCGAAATACCCGAATCAGCACCCTTAAGCATACCCGTTGAAGATCAGCCGATAGAAAATTTATGGCGTTCTGCAGAGGTATGGCAACCTGAAGCAACCTCAGGTACACCTTCTAATGCACCTTCTAATGCACCTTCTAATGCACCTTCTAATGCACCTTCTAATGCTAATGTTAGTGCCAAGCCTTCTGCAGCCGAACAGGCATTGTCTTATGTTATCGGTCTAGCGAAAAACTACTTTAGCCAAGGCAATCAAATTGTACGCATCGGTATTATCGTATTGTTTTTTGGCATGTCTTTTCTCGCTAAGTACTCTATAGAAAATTCCCTCGTCTCAGTCGAAGTACGCATGACGGGTATTTTAATCGCGGCCCTTATTATGCTGGGTATTGGCTGGCATTTAAGAATCAAGAATCCGGCTTACGGTTTGATTATGCAGGGAGGCGGTATTGCGATCAGTTACATCGCTATTTTTGCCAGCTTTAAACTGTATCATTTAATTCCTACTGAGCTGACGTTTCCTCTATTAATTGTTTTTAGTTTATTCGCGATGTCGTTAGCCGTGCTGCAAGACAGTCGGGCATTAGCGATTACTGCCATTACTGGTGGCTTTGCTGCGCCAATATTAGCGTCAACGGGGCAGGGCAGTCATGTTGGCTTGTTCAGTTATTATTTGATTTTAAACTGTGCGATATTTTTCGTAGCCTGGTTTAAATCGTGGCGTTTATTGAATGTTATAGGTTTTGTTTTTACCTTCATCGTAGCGTCCACCTGGGGAGTGACACAATATCGTTCAGTGAACTTTGCCAGCACCGAACCTTTCCTAATCGCTTTCTTTCTAATCTATGTCGCCATCTCCATCCTATTTTCAATTAAGCAAAAACCAGAGTTAAAAGGCTATGTGGATGGCACCTTAGTATTTGGTGTGCCGATGGTCGGCTTTGGTCTGCAATCGGCGTTAGTGCATCATATGGAATATGGCCTTGCATACAGCGCTGCGGCATTGGCGGTTTTTTATTTTATGGTTACCTTCTTATTAAGAAAGAGCGCCAGCTTAGGTAAGGAGAGCAATGCAAATTTACAGTTAATGTCTCAAGCCATGCTGGCCTTGGGTATTATCTTTGCCACACTGACCATACCGTTTGCCTTAGATGGTCGTTGGAGTGCCGCGTCGTGGGCAATTGAAGGCGCAGGCTTTGTATGGATCGCATTGCGCCAGAAAAGAGAAATTCTTAAGTACGTCGGCCTAGCGATTCAAATGCTCGGAGGCTTACTATTCTTAGCCGATTACCCTTATCAAGATGGCGGAATCGTATTCCTCAATGCCGAATTCATGGGTATTGCGATCATTACTCTATCGTCTTTATTTACGGCTTACCTTATTCAAACGGAAGCAAGCTCGGCAAGCAAAGAGTTAAACCAAGAGCTAAGCAGTTTGGGTCAACGCTTATTGCCGTTAAAACAATTCATCGACTCAGTCGCGGCGATAGGGTTAATGATTTGGGGTTTGGTTTGGTGGTATGTCGGCGGCTTACTTCAAGTTGATCATCATATTGACTATCAATTTGAACTCACTTCCTTTGTCGCCTTTTTAACCGCTTCCGCTGCTTTATGGTTAGCACTCTGTTTAAAAGGGCGCTGGCAGCAGTTTAGCTTCTTCCCTTGGTTATTGTTACTGCCCTTGTGTTTGTATTTTTGGCCAACGATATTCAATAACCATTTTATGGCTGACTATGGCTTTGTTAGCTGGCCTTTGGGTCTTGCCTTGTTGTATGGGATTTTTTATAAATTGGAGCAAGCGGAGCTTTCATTATTTAAGCCAATAGCACTGCACAGTATTAGTTACTTATTAGTCGTGAGTATTGTCAGTTATGAACTTGCTTGGCTGGTGGATGATTTGGGCTTAGCGACGGCGTGGAGTGTGTTCGTAGTGATGCTGGTATTAATACTTGCGCTGCGATTAATAACCCACAGTCAGAGATGGCCGATTAATAACTTCCATCAAGCGTATCAGGTTATATCAGCACTGGTTATAATCGGCATGATGTTCATTTGGAGCTGGGTATTCAATTTTGCAGCGGTGCTTAAACCCGATCCGATTTCCTATTTACCGGTATTTAACCCGATTGATTTGATTCAATTGTTAGCGCTGTGGGCAATCTTAAAATGGTACAGCTTGCAGGGTCATGTATTGGCTGTAAAAGCAAAAATAGATCCGCGCTGGATTTTGGGTTTATTCGCAGGATTTGTATTCGTTTGGTTGAACGTACTGTTGTTCAAATCCATTCATCTCGTGGCTGGTATTGAGTATCAGTTAGAAGCCTTATTTGATTCTGCCATTGTGCAAACCAGCGTATCTATCGTATGGACCCTTATTGGCTTAGTCGTGATGATGTTAGCGTCGAAAAAGTCTTTGCGCCCGTTGTGGATAATCGGTGCGAGTTTAACCGCTATCGTGGTGGCTAAACTGTTTTTACTCGACTTATCAGGGCAAGGAACGATTGAGCGGATTATTTCCTTTATTGTCGTCGGGGCATTATTGCTGGTGGTGGGGTATTTCTCCCCAGTGCCACCCGCTGCAAAAACTAATATTTCAGAAGATAAGGAATCAGCAGCGACTATTGATTCTGAATAACAATTTTCAAACCGTTTGGCTGTAGCAAAATGGTACTTGGGGCCATGCCAAACATGGCCTTAAACGTATGGGAAAAATGTGCTGAATCTGTGAATCCTGCGTTCATTGCTGCTTCGGTTAAATTGCCACCAGAAGCCATCGCTACTGCCGTTATAAAAAGTCGGTGCCATAAGCGGTAGCGGCGCATAGGCACACCCGTTTGCTTTTTAAAGATTTGAACTAAGCGCGGAACTGACAAATTTACTAAGCTGGCAAGATCATCAACAGACAGATTATCATCGGCCGTTTGCTTAATTTTCTCCACAACCTTGGCCACTCGGCTATCGGTGGCGTGATTTGGGTAAAATTCACTAAAGCGATTTTCAAGTAAGTCATCTAATAAGTCATAAGCGCTTTCAGAGTCTAATTGCTGAGTAAAAAAAGTTTGGTAAACCTGCTTGAACTCCGCGTACTGCTTAAGATCATAGCCAATTTTACCGTGGTGTTTTTCCATTAAAGAAGACAAACCAGAGAAGTCAGCACCCAAAGGGTCAAGATTACAGTTTGCGACAATCGCATCGCCTGTATGAATAGTTACTGACAAGCCCGCAGGTAGCAAAAGACTCATGCATTCAATACTTTCTGTTTCCCCTTCAATACTAAAGGAAATCGGTTTGTCCATTGATACGACGAGGGTTGCAGCCCCTTGAGTTAATTTTAGCGATTCGAATAGTGGCCCTATATATAATGTACGTTTGTCCCACAAGTAAAGAAGCGAGGGAAGTGGTTTATCTGCCATGAAGAATCTCGCGTTAAAAAAATATTGTATTGTAAGTATTTTTTAAAGGTAACAACATTAATCAGTTCGTACAAGTTAGATCAAAAATCGAGGCCTACTCTCAAGTTGTACTTCTTACTAATAAAAACAAAATTGAAGGTCGACTATGAAAAAAATATTAATTGCTGCTGTTGCAACAATGACTTTAGCTGCTCCGACTCAAGCGGGTTGGTTTAGCAACTATTTTAAATACACTAAAACAAAACATCCTATTGTTTTAGTCCCAGGTATTTTTGCATTCGATACGATTGCAGGAATTGATTACTGGTATCAAATTCCATCAGCGATCGAATCTCGAGGTGGTAAAGTTTTTGTTCCAAAAATTAATGCGTTTGATAACTCGGTTAAGCGTGGCGAACAACTGATTGCTCAGCTTGATGAAATTAAAGCTGGCTCTGGCGGAAAAATTACCAAGTTCAATTTAATGGGTCATAGCCAAGGGGGGTTGACGTCACGTTATGTTATGTCAGTGCGTCCTGATCTAGTTGCTTCACTTACTTCTATGTCCACTCCTCATAATGGTTCTCCAATGGCCGACCTGTCAACAGGCCTTGTGCCAGAAGGATCAGTGTCTTCAACTTTAATCACCTCTGTCGGGAATGCTGTGGGTAATTTAGTGAATTTATTATCAGATAATAAAGCCAGTAAATCCGATATTAATGCCATGCTAAGCGAATTCAATGCCGCCGGTTCAGCTGACTTTAATGCCCGTTATCCACTTGGGTTACCCGCACAAGAGTGTGGTGAAGGTGCTGGCTCGGTAACGGTTAATGGCAACAAAATTGAATTATTTTCATGGGGTGGTGGTTCAACATTGACTGCGGCAATCGATCCTTCAGATTTATTGTTTGGTATAACTTCTCTCGCATTTGAAGGCGCTCCAAGCGACGGTGTTGTGGGTGTTTGTTCAAATCACTTTGGTAGAGTGCTGCGTGATGATTATAAAATGAACCACATAGATATTAATAATCATGTATTAGGTCTGGTCTCAATTTTCGATACTAACCCTAAAACAGTCTTTAAAAATCATGCAAACCGTTTGAAAAAAATGGGGCTGTAGCAAGTACCAACTGCTGAGTAGTGATACTCAGCAGTATTTTTTTGGCTATAAATGATTATTAATAAATTAACAGTGAGAGTGATCCTTGAATAACAAAAATAATAAAATCACCTTGATGAGTTTTTTAATAATTATTTTATTGTCGTCGATTTGTTTTGTGATAAACGATAATAATAAAGTTATAAAACCGAATATGGATAATGAATTTCAAACATTATTAGTCAGTAACGACGCTGCATTTAATAAAGCCATATCAGCGAAACAACATATATTAAAGTTTTTCGATAAACCCACTCCTAAAAGTTTAGAAGGTATCGATTTAAACATTGCTCTGCCATTAGACGATGATGGAAACTTAATCGTCGGCCTGGAATTAAAAGATCTATTTGAATTGTATTTATCTGCCATGGGTGAAGAAGATCTGGCTGACATTTTATTGCGCATTCAAAGCGCCTTAGCACAACAACTAACGGCACCGGCACTCGGCCAAGGCTACGATGCCCTGAAACGTTTTATTGATTATAAAGTCGAACTTGCCAATTTGAAAAAACAACAGCCAGATGGCAATCTATCGGAGCTAGAACATATTCGTCAGCAGAAAGAAATACTCGCGGCGATCCAACAAGAATATTTTTCCCCAATCGAGAGCGCTGCATTATTCGCAGCAGAAACAGAATACGATACGTTTATGCTTGAACACTTAACGATTCAGCAAAATGAGGATTTAACGACACTAGAAAAACAACAACAAATTGAAAGCTTAGAAGCCTCGTTGCCAGAAGAGGTTCGGGCAGGGCGAGAAAGTGCCATGGCGCCAGCTAAGGTTTATCAGCAAGCTCAAGTTATGAAAGCTGAAGGCCAGTCTGATGCCGATATTTATCAGATGCGCTCACAAGCATTAGGCGAAGAAGCCGCAACGGCCTTAGCTCAGCTAGATCAACAGCGTAACCAATGGCAGCAGCGAGTCGATATATTCAGCTCAATGTACGAATCTATTTCCGCTTCTGGATTAAGCAAAGCCGATCAACAATCAGAGGTGAATGCGCTATTAGCTCGTGATTTTGATGTCATAGAATCCATTCGAGTGCGTGCGCTTACGGGGTTATAGCCTACTTCATGTTTACAGTGTATATTTAGGGTATTCCTCATATCGAGATTGCCCAGATGACATTACCAGACTATAAAAGCTTCAACGTTACCCTTGAAAATCAGATTGCTCATGTTCAATTTTCTCGCCCCGAAGCCATGAACTCGATGAATAAAGCTTTCTGGCTGGAACTTCCTTTATGCATGCGCGATATAGAAAGCCTAACCGATAGCCGAGTGATCGTCATATCGTCCACGGGTAAGCACTTCTCCGCCGGAATGGATCTCGGTGTCTTTACAGATGGCTCAGCCATGCCACAAGCCAAAGACCCATCACGAGTAGCCGAAGGTATCCGCCGCTTAGTACTTCAGCTGCAAGCAACACTGAGTTCATTAGAAGAAATTCGTTTACCTGTACTGGTGGCCGTTCATGGCGGATGTATTGGGGGCGCCTTAGATTTAATCTGCGCAGCAGACAGCCGTTATTGCACCGAAGACGCCTACTTCAACATTAAAGAAACCGAACTAGGTATGACGGCCGACGTAGGCACGTTACAGCGCCTACCTAAGCTGATTCCTGCGGGCATCGTTAAAGAGCTGGCCTTCACGGGTCGTAAGTTCCTAGCAGCAGAAGCACAGCAGTTTGGTTTGGTGAATAAGGTCTACGCTGATCAAGAAAGCATGATGGCTGGAGTGATGGAGATTGCCGCACAAATCGCTGCCAACTCGCCATTGGCGGTAACCGGCTGCAAAGAAATGCTCAATTACAGTCGTGATCACAGTGTCGCAGATAGCTTGAAATACATGGCAACGTGGCAAGCGGGTATGTTCCGCCCGAACGACATGATGAAAACCTTTCAGGCAAAAGCCATGAAGACAAAAGCAGAATATGACGATCTTCTACCGGTTAAAGGGTTGTTTGAAAAGTAAGAGTTGAAGCGAGAGTTGAGACATGGCCCGCAAAACAGCGGGTCAGAATAGGCCAGCCGCTGGGTGGCTATTGACCTGAAATGACCTGCCTATATGATACTTTATCGACATAAAAACTAAGATAAAGGCATTAGTATGGGTAATCACCGTATCAAAAACACACTGGTATTATCGTTTACCTGCTTACTAATGGCTTGTGGTGGCGGATCATCGAAAGGTGAATCGACGTCTATCGATGATAACAACAACCTTAACCCCACTGTTCCTGGTCAGCCTGAACAAAGCGCACTAGAGATCGCCCTAGCAAAAGGCGATGCGAGCTTAGTAACTGACGGTGATGTTTTCCGCACAGAAGCCTTAAGTTTCATCAATCAAAAATCGTCATTTTATCAAGCCGATTTACAGCAGTTACTGAATCTTGGTTCTAATAATACGGCCAAAACAGATGGTTCAAGTCTGACCGACATTACGTGGGATGCTACCCATGATGCCGCTCAACTAGGGGCTCAATTTGGTTTTAACAGCCCATTATTATTTTCTAATGCCACTCAACTTAATGATAGCGAAGTCGTACGCCAGCTAGCCGTGATTGGCAGCGAGAAAGCCACTCAAGGTATTGGCCGTTACATGGTCATGGGCAGCAACCCAATGCGCAGCCTAAAACGTGAATTTGATATTAACGATCAAATGCAACAACTGATGAAGAACAGTATTGAATGGTTAAGTCAAAGAAAGAACTTTGATACTCAGCCCCTTAACATTGTGATGAGTCAGCTCGATCAAAGTTATTATTTCCCTGATGCGTTGGCGACACGAGAATGGCTTGATGCTCAGTACCCTTCGCAAGTGCAATACAATGAACAAGATGCTTGTGATGGTGAACTGCTCGCGTCTTGTATAACGGCTGATACCGATTTATTGATTATCTCTCAGCAAGGCCTTTCGGACAGCAGCAAGATAGATCAAATACTTAGCCAAATAGACGCTGCGCTAAAAGCCAATGTCGGTATTTTATACATGCACTGGGATGGTGGCTTAACGGACTTGGGTAAAGGCATTTTAAACCGATTGCATGTTAGTTATGTTAGAGATAATTATTGGCAAAAAGCAATTTTGAAAAATGCTGATCCAGCCGATAGTATTTTTACACTAGAACCTAATATTGCATCGATAGAAACGTTATTAACGTCATTAGGCCGTTCTGATATCAGCTTCGATTGGAGTCAGTGCGATGGCGAAAACTGCGGTGCTGTTGAACATTATCAAACACAATTCTTAGCCGGTGCTGATCAAGTAAGAACAAAGCTAAGAACGTTAGAAGATAATCAAACCAATATTTTCACAACCGATAACGAACAAAATGAGAATTACCGTTTAGAGAAATACCTTGTTCTGTTGGCCGACTCATTGCGTCAAAACGTCACTTATCCTATGGATAAAGTGACAACTCCCGATATAGAGTTTGTATCAGCACTGTATTCCGATTATGCCAGCTACATTACTCGTGCAATCAATCCAGTACCTGCTGATTTAGGTAATTTCAGTCGCACTGATTTTTCAACCGCTCCTAAAATTGAGAAAACAGTCGAGCTATTAAGTAAAAGAAATTTCCGCGCAGCAGGTGTTTATGCCATTCCAGGACAAACCGTTAAGGTAACGCGATTAGACAGTGAAGACTTAACCACCAAGGTGTATATCAGCAGTGTGCGTAATGGTTCGACTCATTGGTATGCAGAAAATGGCTACAAGCGTCCACGTCATTTACAAAGTGCTTATCTCGAAATTAAACCGGGTGAAACTATTGAATTCACCTCGTCTATTGGTGGTCCAATACAAGTGAGTTTTTCGGCTAATGATTTAACAACACGCTTTAAATTCGAAAACGTGGGTCAACATCCTTACTGGGGCGGAAGCGAAGATGACGAACGCTTTGCAACTCAGCTAACCCAAGACTTATTCGATTGGGCAGAAGTATCAACACCGGGTTTTGAGGTGCATTCTAATGTCGACAAAATGCAAACTTCGATTGCTGGCTGGAATAGCGCAGCAGAACTCGCACAAGCAACTGAACGCTACATGCATAATCTTCCTCATGTATTAGCGGGTTTTCAAGGTCCTGGTATTGATACTATTGCCGAGATTCATGACTTCGCCACAGACAACAACTTAACCGTGCAGAACATCGACATCGTAAAACACATGAATGCTGATCAAGCGACCTGTGGTTATGGTTGTTCGGGTAATCCTTATGATGCGTATTGGAGTTACTCGCCAACAGGTCATGGTGATGTTCACGAGCTAGGACATGGATTAGAAAAAAGTCGTTTCCGTTTTGCTGGCTGGCCAGTGCATTCAACGACCAATCCTTATTCGTATTTCACCAAATACAATCATTATTTAGATACGGGTATCGAACCTTCGTGTCAGAGTCTGCCGTTTAAGGGACTGTTTGATATATTGAAGGCGAGTCAGGCAGAAGCGGACCCCGTTGCGTATATGCAAGCACAGGAGCTCACGAGTTGGAGCCAAGGTGTTGCCATGACTGTGCAGATGATGATGGCAGGACAAGGCCAAGGATCACTAACCAATGGTTGGTATCTATTGGCGCGCTTACATATTTTAGAACGTGATTTTTATACAGCGACTCGCAGTGATGAAAGCTGGGCTGCGAAGAAGGCCGACCTAGGCTTCGCGAGTTATAACCGCAGTGATGCCAACGCGATGTCGAATAATGATTGGATGAACATCGCAACGTCAGTCGCGCTGCAAAAAGACATGCGTGAGTTTTTGAAAATGTGGGGTTTGCCTGCAAGCGATACCGCTAATAATCAGGTGGCTGCCTTAAGTTTACCAGTGATGGATAAAATATTTTATGCGGCTGATGGTGCAGACTTCTGTAAGGGGTTAAACAAAGCGCCGATTAGTGTGAATGCTGCTATGGCATGGCCAGTAGTGGCACCATAATAAGCAAAGCCTTGAATAAATAACTGCGTAATAAAACAAGCCAGTATAGGAATACCTATACTGGCTTTTTTGTGACTTTTATTTAGATGGCCCATCTCTTGCTCTACCTCTCATAATATTATTATAAATCGCTGAAACACCTATGTGCGCGACTAAGCATGTTCTTTTATAGAGCAGGGTTTGCTGTAGTTGCACGGTAGTGGTGCTATCGGTAAGAGAGAGGCTCCCAACTCATGACTTCTGAGAAAAAGAAAGTCGGCAAGAAGTTTTCAATTAGTAAAATTTTCGGACGCAAAGAACAGAACCCAATTCGCATCGCAGATAAGAATATTCACCAGTGGAAATACACCACTTGTGGTTACTGCTCTACCGGTTGTTCGATCGAAGTTGGCTTAAACGAAGAAGGCAAAGCGGTTGCCAGTCGTGGTAATGCCAACGCCGACGTAAACCGAGGCAAGCTGTGTATTAAAGGCATCTTCGAGCACGAGCTGTTTGAAGCCTCGGGTCGTGGTAATAAACCTTTAATGCGTAAAGCTCCTTACGATGCGTGGCAAGAATCTGATTGGGATTCGACTCTTGATCACATGGGTAGCGAAATTCAGCGCATTCAAGAAACCTACGGTAAAGACAGCTTCGCCATCGTTTCAACAGGCCAGCTACTAACCGAAGAGTTTTATACCTTGGGTAAACTCGCCCGTGGTTGTATTGGTAGTAATAACTACGACGGTAATACCACGCTTTGTATGGCATCGGCGGTATCGGGCTACAAGCGCTCGTTTGGTAGCGATGGCCCTCCTGGTTGCTATGACGATTTTGAACATACCGAATGTTTAATGGCGTGGGGTTCTAACCTTCCTGAGCAGCACCCTATTATTTACTGGCGTTTAAAAGAAGCGCTAGAGAAGCGTAAATTCCCAGTGATCGTGATCGATCCTCGCGTCACCATGTTTGCTCAGTTCGCCGACATTCACCTAGCGATTACCCCAGGAACCGATTTGGCATTAATGAATTCATTAATGTACGTGATTCTGGATGAAGGCTTAGAAGATCGTGACTACATCAATGCGCATACCAATGGCATCGAAGAAGTAGAAGCGTGCGTAAAAGATTACGACCCAATCACCGCTTCTAAAATCTGTGGTATCAGCGAAGATAGCATTCGCCAAGTTGCTCGTTTATACGCCAAGGCAGGATCGGCGATGTCGATCTGGACCATGGGTATCAACCAGTCGACTCACGGCAGCGATGGCGTAGTGGGCATCAACAGTATCAACCTAATTACAGGTAATATCGGTAAGCCAGGTGGCACATCACTGTCTATTACAGGTCAGTGTAATGCTATGGGAACACGTGAGTGGTCTTCTTGCTCGGGCCTTCCTGGTTATCGCATGCTAGAAAAACCAGAACAGAGAAAAGAGATTGCTGACTTCTGGGGCATAGACGAAGAGTTCTTCCCGAAGAAACGTGGCCTAGCACAAACCGATATTTTCCCAGCCATTGAAGCGGGTGAAATTAAAGGCTTATGGCTGGTGGCAACCAACCCAATGACCTCCATGCCGAATACCGCTCGTATTCGTAAGATTCTAGAGAAGCTAGATTTCTTGGTAATTCAAGATGCCTACGCCGATGTAGAAACCACCCAATACGCGCATATGTTTTTACCAGCTGCGGTTTGGGCCGAGAAAGAAGGTTGCTTCACCAATACCGAACGTCGTTACAACATAGTGCGTAAGGTACAAGAGCCAAAAGGCGATTCGAAATCTGATTTCTGGATTTTCAACGAGCTATCCAAACGCTTTCCGAATGGCGAAAAGATTCACTTCCCAGAAACCCCGGAAGGCGCGTTCAATGAAATGCGCGAATTGTCGAAAGGCGCTGGGCGTACACTCAATATCTCGGGCATGACCCATAAGAAAATTGAAGACTCTTGTGGTATCCAATGGCCGTACACAGAAGAAGATGCCAAGCGAGATGAAGAAGCTGCCAAGAAAACCAATGACGATTTAATTACTACTGAGTCAGGTAAACTCAAAGTAGAGAAAGGCGTTAAAGGCGCTCAGCGTTTATATACAACTGGCAAGTTCCAAACCCCAGACGGTAAAGCGAACCTAATACCGCTACCGTTTGTTAACAATAACGAAGTGCCTTGTACAGAATTCCCATTCTGGATGAACTCGGGTCGCGTAGTGGAACATTTCCACACCCGTACTCGTACCGGCAAGATGGGCAACATGAACAAGTACAGCCCAACCCCGTATATGGAAATGAACCCAGATGCGGCGGCGGATCAAAACATTAAACACGGATCTTACGTACGCATCGTAAGTCGCCGTGGTGATGCCGTAGTGATGGTGCAGCTGACTCAGCGCGTTGCCCGTAACTCGGTATTTATTCCCTTCCATTTCCACGATTGTGTTAACCGAGTTTGCTTAGGCTTGTTAGATCCGCACTCGCGTCAGCCAGCCTTTAAACAAGGTTCGATCCGCATCGAAGAAGTTGATCAAGATATGGCTGCACAATTAAACGTTGAACGTCGTACTTACTAAGCCGGCATAAAAGGAGAGTGGAAAATGAATATTAAAGTAAACGAAGAAGCTACAAAAACACCGGCTACAGAAACCAAGACTGTAGAATTCTACGACGCATCAATCAATGCCAGCGGCTTCAATAGCGCCGACGTGGGTTCTGTACGTAACAAGCAAGAAATCAATGAAGAAGCGCTAGTCGCAGCGGGTAATCCAAGCCCAGGTAAGCCTGCGGTAGAAATTGGCTTACGCGAAGAAAACATGACGGGCCTGCAAAAGACCCTACGTAAATACAACCCTTGGTTTGTTGCGCGTAATTATCTAGATACGTTAGGCACCGATAATAGCGATCTAGATCCTACCCCGCGTCCAATTTTTGATGCGCGCTCGGGGGAACGTGACTACGCAAAATTAAACGACCCAGTCGTGTTTGATGAAAACCGCTACGGCACTAAGATTGATCTATTAAATATTTCAGATGTGCCACTAACCGAAAACCGCTCGTTAGAAATTAACGGTAACCCTGCGATTGGCGAAAACCCAAACCGTAACAAGCAACACGGTTTCCACTTCACTGCCGATAACTGTATTGGTTGTCACGCCTGTGAAGCCGCCTGTAGTGAGAAAAACGATTTACCAGCGCACTTATCGTTCCGTTCTGTCGGCTATGTAGAAGGGGGCTCGTACCCAGACTACAAGCGCATGAATATTTCCATGGCGTGTAACCACTGCGATAACCCAGTGTGTATGAAAGGTTGCCCGACTAAGGCCTATACCAAGCACGCAGAATACGGCGCGGTATTACAAGACCCTGAAACCTGTTTTGGTTGTGGTTACTGTACTTGGGTTTGCCCATACAACGCACCCCAGCTTGATCCGATTGAAGGCAAGGTTTCAAAATGTAATATGTGTGTCGACCGTTTAGAAGTCGGCCTTAAACCTGCCTGTGTATCGGCCTGTTTGGGTAACGCATTGAACTTTGGTGTTGCAGAAAATACTCCAGAAAACCGTGAGCAAGTGAAAACCAGTATTCCGGGTTTCCCTGACCCTACGATTACCAACCCGAATATTCGTTTCCAGCAAACGAAGCCAATGCCAAACGAAATGGCACGTACCGATACCATGCCGATTAAATATCACAAGCAAGACGATGGTTCGTTCCGCAGTGTGGTAGATGAAAAAGAAGGTAAAGCAAAATCTTGGAACCTTGCACGTTTAAGCAGCCGTGAAAATCCATTAGTGATCTTCACCTTGTTTACGCAAGCGGCGATGGGCGCGTTTATCTTATTATTCTTAGGTAACGTATTCGGCATTGAAAGTTTAGTGGCCGTTAAAAACAGCGTGGCCTACATTCCGCTATTAATCTTGCTGGTGGGCTTACAAGCGGTTGGTTTGATTCTATCGACCATGCACTTGGGTAAACCGATGCGCTTCTATCGTGGTTTTAACAACTTACGTTATTCTCCAGTAAGTCGTGAAGCGTTAGGCGTGGCGTTATTCTTCACCGGTATCGCAGCATTCACCGGTCTTGAAGTGCTAGCGTTTGGTATGAGCTATTTAGAAATGAGTGCTCCTGCAATTACTGAAGTGATTCCAGCAATACAAACAGGCGCAGCGTACTTCGCAATCGTTACTGGCCTTATTGGTTTGTACTGGATGGTTCGCAGTTACCGCATTCCTGCTCGTCCTTTCTGGGATCATGCGCAGGTATTCACTAGCTTCTTCGGTACTCTGTTCAGCATGGGTTCTGTGGTATTAGGTTTAGTCGCTATTCCAACACTAGCCTTTGCCAGTAATACAGAAGCCGTCGCTCAGTTATTACAAATCACGGCAGGTCTTGCTGCTCTAGGTTTAATCGCCGAAGGCTTAGGTTTGTTAAGCCACGCTAAGTACCTAAATACCGAAAGTGGAGAAGGTGCAGCAGCGCATTACGTGCAGCAAACAACCTTTGGTAAGACTTATATTTTACGTAACGTATTAATGGCGACAACAGGTTTATTGATGGCTATTGTTGCAATCGCTTTAAGCGCAACGACTCTTGGATTAATCGTCGCGGCAATTGCAGCACCAGCAGCGATGGTGAGCTTATTAATCGGTCGTGCCTTGTTCTACATTCTAGTGATTCCAACGACTATGCCAGGTGCATTCTTCTGGAAGAACAAAGGCTTTGAAGAACACGCTCGTGATGTTGGTTTGGCCGATATGCCTCAAGTAGGTGTTGTGCCAGCTTGTCACCATCACTAGACGCGGTGAGCTATTAGCAGCGATTAAGCTGTTATAGCTAAACAGCTAGATAAAAGAAAGGTGGGCATTGCCCACCTTTTTTGTGGATAATTAGAAATAATAGTCACACAGTTAGTCATATAAGTAGCTACAAGATAGAACGTAGCAATAGACGTATTTTGGAATAGAAAGATTATGAAAATCGAAGATGTATTAAATAAAACTTGTTTGATCGGCTTGAGCTACATCAATACCAATGGCGATCTTTTGAAGCAAGCTCAGTATGCGGGTACCGTCATCACTGTGGATAAGGAAGAAGGGATTACGGTTAAGCTGATGGCCATACTTACTGAAGGTAAGGCTGATTCTAAAAAGGGTGGTAAGGCAGAAACTCCTAACTTCCATATTCCTGCGTCTTTAGATGCTTGGTTTATTGCGCCTAAAGGGCATTATAAAAATGCCGAACATCATATCGATATTGTTGATCCAGATTACTTTGTGACTTGGGATGTAGTGAAGAAGAAGGATGATACGGAAGAAGGCCAGCAAGAGTGGTGGGAATGGCATCCGCAGAGTCAGGCGCCTAGGGTGAACTAGGTCAATATTTTCAGAAGATTTCTAGATTATCCAATATTAAAGTATCTGGGTTTTATGGTTTGAGTGACCTGCGTGTACAAAAGACCTGTGAAGGAAGAGTATGAAGTTTAGGATAAATTTTTTATCGCATATAAAACAATTAAAAGGGAGTTTGATATTTCTGGTTGTTTTAACTATAGCTGAGGTTTATATATTTGGCCTTGGTGGTGGGGAAAGAGAAATGCTAATAGGGATAGCTATCTTTATAGTCTTTAGTCTTGACGTGATATTTTTACACGCTCGTTATTGGTATTTAAATAGAAAGCTGATATTAGAAATTCTTGATAGGGATACATTAAAAATCACTTGTGGTGACAGCGTCGAATTAATTAATTCTAATGATGTTTCTGTACTAGAGCTACATTTAACTCGCCCTTATTATTACAATAGAGTAAGTGTGGCAGCTGGTGAGGAATATAACTATGCTAATCTCATATTGAAATCTGGAAGAGAATATTTTATTACTAGCTTACTTTCACCTAAACTGACAACGCCTGAAAACTTCATCAATAAGTCTAAGAAAATAAAACGCTGGTTATCTTGGCCGAAATAGAGAAACTGATGGTTTTAATATATTTCTTTATAGCTAAATAAGTGAGAAGTTTTTAAGTGAATACTACGCAATATAAAATAACGCTACTCAGCCACATTAAGCAAATCAGAGGCATACTTATCGGTATAGTTATTGTTGGCTTGATCGCTGCAATAGCAACTCGTGAGCTTCCAGTTCCTTTGCCTGTGAGGATACTAGGACCAATTATTCTTATGCTTGTTCTGGGTTTAGACGCGTTAGTTTTGCATATTAAGTATTGGATGATGAATCGAAATACGGTGGTAAATATTTCTGAGGAATATATCGAAGTAAGCATTAATGGAAATATCACAGAAATAAAACCTGATGATATTGAAATTTTCGAACTTAATTTGACTAGACCATTTTTTGATGCTGGCCCAGTCTGGGGGCCGGGAGAAGACTATCTTTATGCTTTTATTCGACTAAAGTCATGTGAAGAGTTTGTTATTACAAGTTTGCTATTAGCCAAGCTAAAGTTTCCAAAATCCTTTTTGGATAAAAGCACAAAGATACAACGACTTAGAGCTTGGCCTAAATAATCATCACACTACATTAAGCACACTCAACTGCATCTTCACCAGTTGTTTGAGTCGATGAAATCTTAAGCCCCTTCACCCATTCTTCACTCACTTCCCATAGCTTTCTTGCAGTTTCAGGGTTGTTCGCTTCTTTTGTACTGCGTGATGCTTTGCAATGAGAAAAGTATTTCCCCGCAAGCTCAGCTGAATTTTCATTACTCGCACAATACACAGTTGTTGCTGCGCCTTGGTTTGGATTCTTTGTTAGTGGGCTGACCAGTTTAAAGAATAAAGAAACAATACCTGAGTCGCGGCCAAAGCTGGTCGTTATCAATGCTCCTGGGTGTAATGAGCAAGCGGTAAGGCCTTTGTAGCCGAAGCGACGTTGTAGTTCGTTGGCAAACAGTGCATTACACAACTTGGCTTGGCCATAAGCGGTTAGTGCTGAGAATCTATCGGTTTTCTTTAACGGAAATTTATTGAAGTTAAGCTTCGCAGGCATTCTATGAGATTCGCTGGAAACCATAATTACGCGTGAAGACTTTGACGCTAATAGCTGGGGCAATAAAAGTTTAGTCAGCAGGAAATGCCCGAAGTGACATACGCCCACGGTCATTTCTAAACCTTGTTGTGTTTCTTGGTAGGTGGTTGGCATTAAGCCTGCGTTGCAGATCAGCGTATCGATTGGCTCGTCTTTTACTTCAGTACAGAAATTTTTAATGCTTTCAGCAGAAGCAAGATCTAACGGATAAAATGCAAGACTGCTTTGAGGGTGTAAAGCTTGGCAGCGTTGTAAAGCCTCTTCACCTTTTTCTATATTGCGGCAGGCGAAAATGACTTTTGCGCCAGCTCCGGCTAATGCTTGTGCGGCTTCAAAACCGATACCACAGTTTGAACCTGTGATCACGACGGTTCTTCCTGTTAGGTCTTTACCTTGTAAAACATCGCTTGTACTACTGCGTGCACCGAGTTTTTTCATTAATTAATACCTGGTGTTTTTTTATTTTGTTTCTTACTTCGCTCTTTAGAACAATCTAAAGAGCAATGTTTAACGCAACTTTTAAATAGTTACGCGACTGTTTTTTTAGTCGTTTTTCTTGGTTTCTTTTTCGCAACTTGTTCGTGAATGTGTTTCCACGCTTTTGCTTCTTCCAGCTCGTAAGCCAGTTCGAGTAATGTTTGATCTTCGCCATAACCTGCTGAGAACTGCATACCAATCGGTAAACCATTATCGCTGGTGCCCATAGGTAGCGAGATAGCCGGTTCGCCGGTAATATTTTGCAGTGCTGCAAAGGGTGCAAACTCGGTCATGGTTCTTACCATGGCCTTTGCGGAAAGGCCTTGGTTGAGGATGTAGTTATTTTTAGGGGCTTCCGATGATAGTGTTGGGCATAAAAGTACATCGTAGTGCTTGTGCAATTCACGGGTGATATTAATTGTATTTTTTAAACGTTTAACAACGAATGGGAATTTACCCATGTTGCCAATAAAGTTACCGCTAAGATGTGCACACAGTTTTTCGACTTTTGAACTATCAAAGCCAGGGCCGATAACCAACTTCCCAAAACGATGTATTGAGAAAAATAGGAAGGAATAGTAGTTGATGAAGTCTTCGGCAATTTGATCTTCAAACGGAAAAGCCACTTCTTCTACGCTGTGACCAAGGCTTTCACACAATAAGCCGGTTTCATTTTGAATGCGCTGTACATCCGCATGAACGTTTATGCCTTTTAATGCGCCGGAGATTAAACCAATGCGTAGGCGTTTTTTGCCCGGTGCTTGTATGTGTCCCAACGTTGGTAATTTGCGGTTGCTGAAATGTTTTTCTGCCTCAGCCATGAAGAGTGCAGTATCTCTTACGGTACGAGTGATAACGCCTTCGTGGCCGACATTAATCGGTAGGGCGTCGGTGCCGTGCATATTGACTAAACGATTGCGGGTCGGTTTTAAACCAACCAATCCACAAGCGGCAGCTGGAATACGGGTTGAACCGCCACCGTCATTACCGTGTGCAATAGGCACTACACCCGAAGCGACGAGTGCTGCTGCACCACCGGATGAACCACCACTGGAATGATTAATATTCCATGGGTTGCAGGTTGCGCCTTGGGCGAGGGATTCGGTTGTGGGTGGAATGCCAAACTCGGGCAGTGCACTTTTCCCCAAAATAGTTAAGCCGGTGGATAACATTTGGTCGGTGAATTCACCATTAAGCTTGGCGGGTCTGTTCGCGACTGCGCGGCTGCCGAATAACGTAGGCAGTCCTTTTACGTCTGTATTATCTTTAACAAATGTTGGAACGCCAGCAAAAGCGCCTTTGCCAGAGTGTGATTGTGTCGTTTGGCGCGCCATATCAAATGAATCGGTCACGATGGCGTTCAACTTTGGGTTCACTAATTCAGCGCGGGCAATGGCGGCTTCTAGTACTTCTGAGGCGCTGACGTCTTTGTCGGCTATTTTTTTAGCCAGTGCGGTGGCATCACAATCGCCCATCGCGTCTTTGGTCATGCTGGTAACAGTGAATTCGTTCATAGTGGCTATTCCCTTTTTATATTTATGGCTACAACTTATGGCGACTGGAGCTGATTAGCAAGAGTATGAAGGGGTGAATCGACGCCAATAAATACAGCTTTTCTTACTTGCGAATGATTATCATTAGTATATTATCTGTGTTAATTAAATGATTAGAGTGGAAGCAGGTAATGACAGATATTTTATTGGTATTCGGTACGGATACAGGCAATACCGAGGAAGTGGCAGAGAAGATACAAGAGCAGTTCTCGGAATCTGGACACCTGGTCGAACTGATTGATGTCTCCGATTGCTCGGCAGATCGAATTAGCGACGCTGAGGTGTGTATCTTTGGTATTCCAACGTGGGACTTTGGCGGTATTCAGGGCGATTGGGAAGACTTTAAGGGCGAGTTGGAAGCTGCGGAGTTAGGCGGTAAGAAAGTTGCCCTGTACGGCTTGGGCGATCAGTTTGGTTATGGTGATTTCTTTATTGATGCGGTGGGTTGGTTGCATGAAATCATTGAGCCGATGAAAGCCAATATAAAAGGCTATTGGCCAACCACGGGTTATGACTTTACTGAAAGTCGGGCGCTTAGCCCGTGTAGAACGTTTTTCTATGGTTTAGCGGTTGATGATGATCAGCAGTTTGAACAGACTGATGCTCGAATAGCGACTTGGGTGCAACAAATTTTAGCCGAGTTTGAGTTGGAAGAGGCGGCTTAGTATGTGTAATAAAATCACTAAGATTTCAACTCAAAGTAGGTTCCAATGGATTGGTATTTGCAGCCATGGTTCTGCTCATGTTTTTTGGCGTACGACTCAGGTATGCCTTCCAGCGGATCAATTAGAAGAATTAATGACTAAAGCCTTGGCGGGAAAGTTACCGGTAGAGTGTTTGGGTGATGAATATCTTTTGTGGCTTAACCGAGTCGCAATCAAGTTATCTAAGGACGATTATTACGAGATTCAAGATCTGTTTGCGTATGCTTCTGAAGATAGATCTGTTGTACTTGCTCAACAAAATATAGAGAGCGAATCAGTGAGTAGCAAAGGTGCAGTCGTTTTACATTAAATAGATCGGGCCATGAATATGGCCCGATTACTTATTTTATTATTCAAATGCTAATGTGATGGTGCCTTCAACGTCTACTGTTGTACCATCAATATCTTCAAATTCCGCATCAACATCGACTTCAATTTCTGATGTTTCTCGATCAACTCGAAGTCTGCCATTGTCTGCAGAGATATTGTTTATTTTATTAAGTACAGGTGAGTCGAAAGTAATGTCATTCCGATTATTGTCATCAAGGAAATCACTAAGTGAGTAGCTCCAATACGATTTCACATCGTCAATTTTAATCGATATCTTAATAGGGCTTCCTTCATATTGCCCGTGTAGTTCAGCAAAGGTAGCAGCCGAGAATGCGTTATCAGGGTTGCCATCATTGTTATCATCTTCGTGACTAATGACTAATACTTCGGTAACAACGCCACATAAATTTTCGGTTGTAGAGAAATCATTATAATTGGTCAATGTAAGGGATACTTCGCCAAAGCTATCAGTTTGGGTGTCTCTTAATTTAGTGAAGTTATTAGCAAAACCAACCTTGCCATCACATACTTCTTCCACACGAAAAGCATTAGCAGATTGATAAAATTTTCTTTCAAACGTTCCGCCACAGCTAATTTGGGTAAGGGTAGGGGCAAAAGGTTCTACGGTCGCACTGCCACAATTATTAAAACCTAATTCACCACTATTATTTTTATTAAAATAAGTGATCTGCTGTGTAGCAATATAGCGTTCGCCTAAAAAGCCAAAGTTGGCCAGTGTTGGCTGATCATAATATTTATTAAGTCTCCAAGTCGCGCCTTCGGACATTAAGGCTGTATCCAAACTATCTACTTCGACTAGGTTGGTGCTTAACCCATTTTCAATAATGGCTCTGGTGCTGGCTTTAAGAGGATCTAGGTCGTAGATTATTAAACTCGTTGAATAGCGTTTGTTTCCAAGTAGGTCTCCATCATTCAGACCTAATGTTACTGATACGCTAACGGTTTCAATGTCGTCTACTTCAGGTGCTGTAAAACTAATAGTCTGAGTATTTTGGCCGGAGAACGTTAGAGCCTTACCTGAAAATTCCACTTCCCAGTTATAAGTGACGTCATTAGCCCCTTTCCCCTGAGTATTTAACGAAAGGGTAATAGTTTGGTGTTCGTTATACTTATTAGGTAAGTCACTTAACTTTGTGACGGTGATGTTGCTAAGACCGCCCGATTTTTCAGTGTCTGAACCGCCACCACTGCCTCCGCCACAGCCTGTTAATCCTGCGAGTATTGCTGTGGCGATGGTCATAGTGATCATCTTATTTCTGAAACTTGTTAACATTATTAATATTACCGATAAAATTTTCGGTAAGGTATCATATTTGAATATTTTTCCCTACTGGAAAAGTAGAAAGTAACAGGTTTTCTATAGATGAATAATGAAGGGCATTTATAGTAATCAGCTATATTAAATCACTCTAAAAATTCAGTTTTCTTTTGTCGGTTGCCTATTACGTTATTAATGTCTAGCTGTTGATTTTCTTTTGAGTCCTGCAGCTCAATTCCTTCATGGTTTAATAACCACAGTTTGCGCTCAATTCCGCCAGCATAGCCGGTTAAGGCGCCGCTAGAACCGATCACTCGGTGGCAAGGAACAATCAAGCTAATTGGGTTGCGGCCATTTGCACCACCGACTGCTTGGGATCCTTTAGGTTTATTAATCATTTTGGCGATGTCGAGATACGTTACGATTTCACCGAAAGGGATTTTAGATAAACAGGCCCAGACTGATTTTTGAAATTCAGTTCCTTTAGGATCTAGTGGAAGCTCGAATTGTTGACGTGTACCGGCAAAGTATTCTAGTAATTGCTGCTTAGCATTATCCGTTATGTCATTGGTATTGATATCGCTCTTTTCTGCGCCTGAAAAAATAGTTTGAGTAATGCCTTTACCAGAGGCCTTTACTTCGATAATACCCAAAGGGGTGTCTATATAATCGGTATACATTTTATAATTGGCTCCATAATTGAAACGTTAAGTAGCTTCCCCAGGGCGAAGCGAGCGATGAATTAAACTCGGAATCTAGGTTATTAATCGCATGTTTCACCCCTAAATCTCCAGCCAAAAATATGTCGGGCTCACTTGACCCTCTCATTCTTGCATAGTCTACCGCCCAAGGTCCGATGCCTTTTAGCTTTAACCATTCTTCTGCATCGTTTGGTTTTTCATTGTTTAAATAATGCTGAGCTAGGTTGCGCAGTGTTTGCTTACGAGAGCCTGGAATTTTTAAAAAATTCAGTTCATTATTGGCGATGGCTTCTGGAGTTGGGAATAAAGAAAATTCCCCTAGCGGCTCGCCTAGTTCAGTCACTAATTTAGTTACTAAGTTGCGTGCTGCTGCTACCGATATTTGTTGGCCTAGAACCGCTCGTATGCCCGCTTCAAACATACCCCAAATACCCGGTAATCTAATCCCTGAATTGAACTTAAATTCTGCGGGAAAACACTGTTGTAAATCATGTTCAATACTTTGCATATCAACATCAACATCTAGAATTCGACGAATATTATTAATAATAGCTTTTAAGTATTTAACGTCTTCTAATTCGACTAATACTTCAAATAGGTTTTTATCCTCATTGTGTGTTGCTGTGAACGCCCCTTTACTGCCATGCCAGTTAAAAGTGCGGCCATAACTGTTCTCATTGCACCATTCTAGTTTATCAATGGCTCTGGCTGCCAAGGTTGCCTGCATTCGCACCCAGTCAAAAGGAGGGCGGTAATACAGTTTTAGCGTTAGCACATTAGCTTGCTCACCCCCTGATTTTCGCATTTGTGATGGTGTGAGTTTGAGTTGGGCTTTAAAGCAATCATTAAAGCGACGCACACTTTCAAAACCACTCGCTAACGCGACTTGGGTGATGGGTAATTGTGTTTGATGCAATAACTGCTTAGCGAATAAACATTGCTGATACAGTGAGTACTGTTTAGGGGAGAGTCCTAGGTGCTGCTTAAATAATAAACGTAAATAACGATCGCTAATCCCTAGTCGTTCGGCCAGTTTTTCTAAAGAACCTTCTTGCGAGCTCCCTTTTTGTAAGCAGCCGGCATCAATCAAGCGTATGGCTCTGTCTAATGTGGTATTTACTCCTTTCCAGGCGGGGGAATTGGGGGCACTGTCGGGGCGGCAGCGTAAGCAAGGGCGAAACCCTGCATTGGCACACTCAATGGCTGAGGAAAAATACAGTACGTTTTCTTCTTTGGGTGGTGCAACAGGACAAATTGTTCGGCAATATATCTTTGTGGTTTTGACGGCGGTAAAGAATTTGCCATCAAAACGCGGATCTCGAGATAGTCGAGCTTTCTGGCAAACCTTCGGATCTAACATAATCACCTTTCCTACTTAAACTGGCAGCACTTCTTTGCAGTGCTCTAATAGACAAAGTATAACCGACTGCCTTATCCACACTAGCCAGAATCGGAAGTGAAGGTTTAATAATTGTGGTAACAATCATTCCTTGATGATGTTATGTCTTTCGTGGCTTAATATTTTATCCCTAAACAATCGCGAAGTCGTACTCAGTGCCCAATATACGCCCAAATTCAGAGCCTTATACTACCTTAGCCGCATGGGCGATTGCCGTAAGCTGGGCGTTGAAAGCAGAAGGGCTAAATGCCGATGGGATCTTTGCAGCAGCAGGGCTAAATCTCAGCGATTTTGAGAAAACTCCTTCTAGCCGTATTCCTATCAATAGTATGACCCTATTATGGGAAGCCGCGATAAAAGCCACGGGGAATTCGGCTTTTGGTCTAAGTGTTACCGAGCATGTGCATGCGGTGCACTTTAAAGCGCTTGGCATGTTGATTATGAGTTGTGAGAACCTAGCGCAAGCTCTTGAGAAAATCATTGCTTATCACGCTCTGGTGAGTGATTCGGTACAACTCAATTTACAGCATACACCTGATAAAGTCGGTTTCAGCATTCGGGCAGTAGAAGGGGTGAATATTAGCCCAGCGGCCTTTGATGCATTTTTCTCAGTCATTGTTAAGTTTTGCCGCGGAATGGTGGGCAATGAAAGCTTTGTCGCCAAGTTAGATCTCATTCGATCAGAGCCAGAATTCGTGAAGCCTTGGCTAGATTTTTTTGATGCAAAGGTGACTTTTAATCAATACGATAACTGCTTGTGGTTATATCGATCGTTTTTAGAAAAAACCTCGTTGCATTTTGATGAGAAAGTTCTGCAGTCGAACGAGAACTCAGTGCAAAACTACCTGCAAGAAATGAATGCTAATACCTGGGTAGATAAGTGTAAAAAACACTTAGTGATAGGTGCTGGTGAAGCTAGCCCTAGCCTGACGAAGATAGCTGAAAAACTGAATGTCTCGGAGCGAACACTGGCACGACACTTGAGGTCGGAGGGTTATCGTTTTAGTGAGATATTACAGCAAAAGAAGCAAGACCTTGCCTGCTATTATTTATTAGAAACCAATGACAGTATTACCAATATCGCTTTCAATTTAGGTTTTAAAGATACCAGTAATTTTACTCGTGCTTTCCAGCGCTGGTATCAAATAACGCCTTCTGAGTTCCGAACAATTAAGTTGGCGACTGATTGCACAAATAATAAGTAGCCAGTGAGCTACTTATTATTAATTGAAACACACTTTAGCTTTACTCTTTATTCGAAAACAAATGGGCAAGCACCATAGGCGTTGAAGGCATCATCCCAGCGGCGAACGTCATTGGCACGACGCCAGCGAGCGTGATGGAACTGCATTAAACACGTGCTTTCTTTTAGCTCTACAAGAAAGGTATCGCCTTCGTTAATCGCTTCGTATTTAGGGTAAGTGGTAGCAGCAGGCCAGTGCTTTTTATTGGGTTTAGCGTCCTGATCTTTAGCGTACTTATCCCAGAACCCTTCCATGCTCAACCATTGCTTACTTTCTTCGTGCCATGCTTGCATTCCCAGATCAATACTTTGACGAACCTCGCCATCGTTGACAGCCATACTCTGAGAGGAGGCTAAAAGTGCAGCGGTTGTAATGATGATTGAAATTGCTGTCTTACTGATTGAGTGCATCGTTCATTCCCTTGAAGGCTAGAGTTGCTTTGAGTCTAGTATGAAATAGTGAATGCATCTTAACATTTATTGGTACTGTCCTGCAGTGAACTGGCAGACTATTTATGCTTAAATACAACTCTCTTGCATTAGACACCTCTACTCATGATTCTTAAATTATTACTTACGCTGGCAATCGTTGTTGCGGTTATTATTTGGTTTAGGGCGCAAAACAGTAAGCGTGCTGCTGCTAATGCTTCAATGAATGGTCGTACACTGAATAACATATCTAAAGATTCGGTTAACAATACTTGGATTAAACCATTCTCTTATAGCATGGCGGGTTTAATCATAGCGGCCGGGATTTTGATGTATTATTTATCTTGGCAAGAGAGTAATACAGAATATCAGGTGACGATTACTAATCCTCAAACAGGTGCTTCAGAAACGTTTATCGCGCTTAAAAAAGACATGCGCGGCCGGCTGTTTATTACGCAAAGTGGTCGAGAAATAAAGGTTTCTGATTTAGAACGAATAGAAGTAAAAAAACTCGATGCAGGAAGTCTTTAAGTTGTGAAAGACTGTAACTCTTGTGGAAAGTGCTGCATTAAATACAGCAACGGTGCGTTATCGGCTTCTAAGCAAGAGATAGAACTGTGGGAAGTATTTACGCCTGCCATTGCAGAGTACGTGAATAACGGTGAAATTTGGGCTGATCCTAAAACGGGCAAGTTGCTAGAGCTGTGTCCATTTTTACGACAAGAAAAGTCGGGTGCTCCTTATACTTGTGACATCTACCTTGATCGTCCTGACGACTGCAAATACTATCCTTCCAATGTTCAAGAGATGATTCTTGATGACTGTGAAATGATAGAGCCCTCAGATTTGAAAAATCTCAAAAAAGCGCAAGCTAAGCTCGATATTATTATGAGCGATAGCCGTTCTTAATAACGTCTAGATTATGAATATTACAGTCAACTACAAACTTGATTACGGCCATTTTCTTTCGCTTTGTATAATGCCTTATCCGCGTTATCTAGCCATTTGTAGGCATCAACATCACTCTTTTGTAGCGAGGCGATGCCAATACTAATTGTGCAGCCTACAACCTCACCAAATTGAGAGTTTTCGATTTTTTGGCGTAAGCGCTCAGCGACCTGTGATGATTCTTCTAAGCTACTATTGGGCAATAAAACAGCAAACTCTTCTCCGCCATAGCGCCCGGAAATATCACTAGTGCGTAGCTGATTAAGTAATTTACCAATCTCTTTTAAAACATCATCACCGGCAAGGTGGCCATAGGTATCATTGATTTTTTTGAAGTGGTCAAGATCGACCATCATGACACAGGCATTTTCGCTACTTCGCTGGCAGCGATCAAATTCTTCTAATAATCGTTGTTCCCAGTAGCGGCGGTTGTATACACCTGTAAGCCCATCATTACGACTTAGATGTATTAACTTTCCTCTATGTAAAATCAAGAGACTAGTGAGTTTAAAATTAATGGCGGCTAATACCATAGGGTAAATTGTCATCATGGGGATACAAGTAAATATGACAAGAATATCCGATTCAAATCGAATGCTAGGATTTATGATTAAGCTAGAAATAATAATTGCGCTTATGATAGATATTAAGCCACTAGCAAAAAGTTTTAGACCGCCGGCACTGATATTATTCATCATAAGCGCAGTTATAAAGACAGCATTTGGAATGAGCTCAAATGACATTAATGGCACCCAAAGGCCACAAAAAAATGAATCAATTAATAGGCTATTGGTGATGGCTTTATGAATACGGCTATTATTTTTAGCCCAAAAGTAGGCGATATGAGGCCAGGTTAAGCAGGTGATGAAAAGAAATGACATTAGCCAAAGGTTATTTAGGTAGTCACTTTCGCCGGTAGATAAAACAATAAGAACAACAGCTAGCCCTGCTAGGTAAGCAAACAAGCGAGGAATGTAAGAATATTTGGCAATTTCTTTTAGTGCATCAGTTTTAAAATAAGAGTCAGAATCCAAATGAGTGCCCTTTGTAATGCCCTTAAATGCCTATGCCAGGTTGAATAATGAACAACATAATACTTAGGTGGCGCATTATGTCTGTAATTTTGAGAGTCTTATTGCAAGTAAATGTACCACGAAGTATAAAAAATATACAGTTAAGGGCTTTTAATACACGTTCCATATACGTAGTGTATGCGATATGTATATAATGATGGAGATATATTCTATTTCACCTTGGAGCTATTAATGGGCATTGTAAAAATTTCCGAAGACATGCATGAAGAAATTCGTAAATCGAGCAGTGTGATGACGCGCTCTATCAACTCTCAAGCTGAATTCTGGATGAAGATGGGGATGTTGGCGGAATTAAATCCCAACCTAACTTATGCAGAAATTATTCAGTTGCAGCTCAAACAGCAGGAGTTTGATGTCGTAGGCTGTGATTTACAGGTTGTTGTAGGAGGGAAGAAGTAGCATGAGTCGTTCCTCTACTATCAACATTAAGAATACTGAAGAAGCGGGTTTGATGCGTGAATCCGGTCGTTTATTGGCGCAAGTATTTGACATGCTGGATGACTTCATTGTCAGTGGTATGACAACGCTAGAGATCGATGCCAAAGTCGAAGATTTCATTGTAAATACCTTAAAGGCTCGCCCAGCAAGTAAAGGTCAATATGGTTACCAATACACACTGAACAGTTCGGTGAATGAAGTGGTATGCCATGGCGTTCCCAATAGTCATAAAGTCTTGAAACCCTCAGACATTGTTAATATCGACATCACGCTAGAGAAGGGTGGTTTTATAGCCGACTCGAGCAAGATGTATGTATTAGAAGATGCAAGCCCACAAGCCAAGCGCTTAGTTAAAATTACCTATGAAGCGTTATGGAAAGGAATCGAAGTCGTTAAGCCAGGGGCAACGCTTGGGGATGTGGGTAATGCGGTGCAACGCCAAGCTGAAGCAGCAGGTTATAGTGTGGTACGTGAATATTGTGGTCATGGTATTGGCCGAGAAATGCATGAAGAACCACAAGTGATGCACTTTGGCAAAGCGGGTGCAGGGCTCGTCTTAGTTCCGGGAATGACTTTTACCATCGAGCCGATGATTAATCAGGGCATTCGAAAAACTAAATTGTTAAAAGACGGCTGGACCGTAATAACTAAAGATAAAAAATTATCGGCCCAGTGGGAGCATACAATTTTAGTGACGGAAACGGGTTATGAAGTACTAACGCTAAGAGACGAAGAAAAAGCCAAGCTTTAACTAACTTAGCCATCAACTGCTTAGCCATAATTCAGCTGGTAGCTAATTTGAACATAATCATTTGGGAACGCTGTGGTTTTACCGTGTTCCAGCTTTATATCTTTTAGTATTTCACCAAACAGTGGAATCCCTTTACCGATTAATACAGGTACCTGTGTCAGGGTTAGTTCATTAATTAGTTTTAAATTAATGAATGCTTCAATAGTTTGTCCACCATCAATATAAGCATGCTTTAAACCTTCTGCTTCGAGCTGTGATACTAATTCAAGTATATCGCCGGAATACATCTCTATTCGATCTTCTATTCCCTTAGGGGCTTCTTTAAGTGTATTGCTAAGCACAATGATCTTAATGTCACCATAAGGCCATTGTTCATCGGTCAGGTTCATGGCAGCAATAACTTCCATGCATTTGCGGCCCATAATCATGCAGTCAATAGAAGCAATAAAACGGTTGAATCCCATGTCGGCATTATCCCCCATATCCGCTGCTGGGTTGCCTGCGGTATGCAGCCATTCAACATTGCCATCCTCTCTGGCGATAAAACCATCGGCACTGGTGGCGATGAATACGGAACACTTCATAGGTTTAACCTTAAGCAATACAATGGGGATGATGAACAATATAGAAGTTTGTTATAACGATCACAAATCCTTTTGTAATCGTTATTGGCGAGACCTACTTAAGCGTATCCATCAAATCAATCATAAACTCAGCGTCTTCTTGTTCCATGCTAGAAAAAGAAGGGATACCGATGCTCGATAAAATATTGTTACCGGCATCGCTCAAGGTTAATTCACACAGTGCTTGTGATAATTCACTATGAATACTTTGGCTCTTTTCTGATGCGGCAAAGATAGGGTGAATCACACTAATTTCACTGCTAATCAACGGACGTAATTGCTCTTTAATAATTTTCGATAGTTTGTCGTAAATCGCTTTCGGTAAAAAGGCGATATCTGCTTCCCCTTTTAATACCTGCTTAGCGGCAATGATAAAACTACTGCAATCGATATTAATACAATTACTAGCATCGATATCGGCAGATTCCAGCAAGATCATCGCGACCAAGTTGGTTGCGGGATCATTCGCCGTCGCAATTTTTACTCCGGATTCTAAGTCCGTTAGTGCTTGTGCGCTGAAATCATCTTTGCAAATAATGACGACTTCATTAGCGCTATCGTCTGGTTTATTCAGTGCACTAAAGCCTAGGTCTCGAATCAATAACGTTGCGTCATATGGGTTAGCATAAATGAAATCGATTTCGCCATTCTCAAAGGCTAAACGCTGGCTATCGAAGTCATTATACATTTCGATATGCATTGCAATATCGAGTTTCTTCTGCAAGTAAGTATTGAGAATATACCAGCCTGACATTGCAGCAGCGGGCGTGGTTGGGCAAATGCTTAATGTATATTTCATGCTTGCTCCTGCTCCAGTAGTTGGCGGTAT
>Ga0209184_1000719_pt1 | contig 30219 bp, 26 predicted proteins | sample EN8Hudsemesocosm_2_FD_184627 | JGI IMG/M metagenome (GOLD analysis project Ga0209184, IMG submission 184627) | Methane-oxidizing microbial communities from mesocosms in the Hudson Canyon - EN8C Hudson Canyon (SPAdes) (version 2) | ecosystem: Environmental > Aquatic > Marine > Cold seeps | place... | reverse complement strand
GCTTTCTATCGAATTTAAACTTAAGTTTCTTTTGTTGATAATTGCCTGATGGTGCCATGTCGCTGGCACCGCTAAAGTTTAATACGGTGCGTGCACTATCGTGATTGCCTGAATAGGTAAACGCTCGCCCCGTGTTAATTTTTTTGCCGTCAAAGCTCACCGCATAAAATCGCTGCCCCTTCATAGTAAAGTACGTCACCCCATACAAGGCTTGTTTGGACGGCATTAATACAAATGCCTGGCTATTGTAAGCAAGGCGCGTGTTGTACCCGGCCTTTACCAATAAAAACCAGGTAAACAATTGTTGGGAGTTTGTATCGTTCAAACCAATATTTTTGGCATATTGGTTGGCCAGCAAGGCCACCGCCCAGTCATTAAGATTAAGCGCGATTTTCTGTTGTTTTAGCGCCTTTACAAGGTGGCTGTGTTTGGCTTTTGCTAACACCTGCCAGTGGTTGGCAATGGTTTTACTGCCCAGCTTGTTATTGAAACGCAACGGGCGCGCATTAATCTTAGGCATGGAAATCTTATGGCCCACAAAATCCATAACCATCATGTTTTTCTTGGGTGCTACGTTTACTGGAGGCGCGACCACAACGGGTTTGGCCGGGACAATGGGTTTAACCTTAACTATGGGCAGTGGCTTCTCATTGGGTTTGGCAACAGGCGTCGGTGCCTTGGGCAGTTGCACCGGTTTGGGGGTCACATCCAAAACCTGAGGTTTCTCCAGCTCTACCTTCTTCCACTGCTGCTTTAAAAAGCCAATAAATTCTTTGTCATTAGCATCCAGGTAGTCCTGAAACTCCTGTTTGGCCGCCTGCATGTCCATAGTGTTTTGCTGTAAATAGGCTTCATATTCACTCAAGGCCAGAGTGGGTAGGCAAATTAGGCACAGGCTAGTGAGTATAAGGGGGAACCGCATGGCGCTTTCCTTGTGGGCGATTGTGGGCTTTAGACTATCGTCATCCCGGGGGAAGGCAAGCTTTTTGATATAAGCGAAGGTGCCGAGATTCATTGCCCAATAGTCTATTCTCAGGGATAATATGCCACCAATTTTTTCCGTGCCTAGCAACCGCCCTGCTTATACTAATTATTAGTAGTAACCGGGTTTGCTCAAATATCCTAGATCAGGAGTCATTTATGACAGATCGTCGCCAACTGGCCAACGCTATTCGTGCTTTAAGTATGGATGCAGTGCAAAAAGCCAAATCCGGTCACCCAGGTGCCCCTATGGGCATGGCAGACATCGCGGAAGTGCTGTGGAACGACCACATGAAGCACAACCCAACCGACCCTGAATGGTCCGACCGTGACCGCTTCGTGCTGTCTAACGGCCACGGCTCTATGCTTATTTACTCTTTGTTGCACCTTACCGGCTACGATCTTTCCATCGACGATCTTAAAGCTTTCCGTCAAATGCACTCCAAGACTCCAGGTCACCCTGAATACGGTTATGCACCAGGCATCGAGACCACCACAGGCCCATTGGGCCAGGGCATCGCCAACGGCGTCGGCATGGCATTGGCCGAAAAAGTATTGGGCGCACAGTTCAACAAGCCAGGTCACGACATCGTTGACCACAACACCTACGTATTTTTAGGTGACGGCTGCATGATGGAAGGCATTAGCCACGAAGTATGTTCTTTGGCCGGTACTCTAGGCCTAGGCAAGCTAATCGCCTTTTACGACGATAATGGCATCTCCATCGATGGCGAAGTAGAAGGCTGGTTCACCGACGATACCGTACAGCGTTTTGAATCTTACGGCTGGCAGGTTATCCCTAAAGTAGACGGCCACAACGCCCTTGAAGTACAACAGGCCATCGAAACCGCCAAAGCCAACCCAGATCAACCCACGCTTATTTGCTGTAAAACCATCATCGGTTTTGGTTCACCTAATAAAGAAGGCAAGGAAGATTGCCACGGCGCGCCACTAGGTGACGACGAGATCGCCCTTACCAAGAAACGTTTAGGTTGGGAGCACGGTTCTTTCGAAGTGCCTGCCGACATCTATGCCGGCTGGGATGCCAAAGACAAAGGCCAGTCGGCCCAGTCTGCCTGGAACGACAAATTTGCCGCTTATGAAGCCGCCTTCCCAAGTGAAGCTGCTGAATACAAGCGTCGCATCAACAACGAATTACCCGCTGACTTTAGCGCCATGGCCGATGCCTTCATTAAAGAGTGCCAGGAAAAAGGCGAAAGCATTCCTAGCCGTAAAGCCTCTCAAAACAGCATCAAGAAATTTGCGCCTGCTTTGCCTGAAATTCTGGGTGGCTCTGCCGATTTGGCGGGCTCTAACCTTACCCTTTGGCCTGAAGCTCAAGGTGTAAGCGCCGCCGACCCATCTGGCAACTACATGTTTTACGGCGTACGCGAATTTGGCATGAGCGCCATCATGAACGGCGTGGCCTTGCACAAGGGCTTTGTAGCCTACGGCGCCACCTTCCTAATGTTCATGGAATACGCCCGTAATGCCATCCGCATGGCGGCGCTTATGAAGCAGCGTGCCATTCACGTTTACACGCACGATTCCATTGGCTTGGGTGAAGACGGCCCAACACACCAGCCGGTTGAGCAGTTAACCAGCTTACGCACTACTCCTAACCTGAATACCTGGCGTCCATGTGATGCCGTGGAATCTGCCGTGGCCTGGAAATCGGCCATCGAGCGTTTGGACGGCCCTAGCGCGTTAATCTTCTCTCGCCAGGGTTTGCCTCATCAGGATCGTAACGATGAGACTTTGGCTCAAGTTGCCAAGGGCGGTTATGTATTGAAAGATGTGGCTAATCCACAGGCCATCTTAATTGCCACCGGTTCTGAAATTGGCTTGGCCATGGACGCCGCAGCCGAGCTTGAAAAGGCCGGTACTTCGGTACGTGTGGTTTCCATGCCTTGCGCCGAAGAGTTCTGTAAGCAAGACGCTGCCTACATTGAATCGGTATTGCCAAGTGCCATCAGCGCTCGCGTAGCAGTGGAAGCCGCCCATAAAGACTACTGGTACAAGTTTGTAGGCTTAAATGGTGCAGTGGTTGGTATGGAAACGTTTGGTGAGTCGGCGCCTATCGCGGATCTTATGAAGCACTTCGGTTTTACTGTGGATAAGGTAGTGGCCGCAGTAAACAACGTACTTTAAGCGTTAGTAAAAATAAGTGGGAGGCTATTTGCGAGGAACCCTTGTAACTAGCCTCCCATTGTTGCATCTAAAATTGAGAATTTAATGGCGTTAAGAATTGCAATAAATGGTTTTGGTCGCATTGGGCGATGCGTGTTACGAGCTATTTATGAACGTGATTTACAAAATGAATTCGAGATTGTGGCCATCAATGAGCTGGCCGACTGCGAAACCATTGGCTACATGCTGAGATACGACAGCACCCATGGTCGCTTTCCCCAAGACGTTGCTATTGAAAAAGATATCCTTTGCATTGATGGCAAGGCTATCCAAATTTTACATAAAAAAAATATCAACGAGCTACCTTGGAAAGATTTAAAAATTGATGCGGTATTGGAATGTACCGGTAAATTTAAAAGCAAACATGAATTAAACGAGCACCTCTCTCAGGGCGCTAAAAAAGTATTGCTCAGTCAGCCAGGTGAACCGGATGTGGATTTCACATTTATTGCCGGTGTGAATCATGAGCAACTGAGTTCAGAGCACCACATTATTTCTGTGGGTTCGTGCAGCACTAACTGTGTCTTGCCCATCATGTCGCTATTGGATGACACACTTGGCATTGAACAGGGGGTTACCACCACCATTCACAGTGCCATGAATGACCAACCTGTTATCGATGCCTATGCCAGTGACTTGCGTCGCACCCGTGCTGCGGTCACCAGTATTATTCCGCTGGATACGGCTTTGCCAAAAGGCATTGCGCGCATCATGCCGCACTTAGATGGTCGCATCGAGAGCTTGCACTTGCGGGTGCCCACCTTAAATGTGTCGGTGATGGATTTAAGTTTACAGTTGAAAAGCGATACAAATAGCGCGCAGGTAAATGCCTTATTAAAAAATGCCTGTGATGAAAAGCTAAAAAATATTATTGGTTTTACTCAAGAAGCCCACGCTTCGGTGGACTTTAATCACGACGCCCACAGCGGCATTGTAGATGCGACGCAAACCCGAGTCAGTGGCAAGCGCTTGTTAAAACTATTGGTGTGGTTTGATAACGAATGGGCATTTGCCAATCGCATGGTCGATGGTTTGTTACAGCTCAAATAATCACATTTAAACGAATTAAATTAATCGCCATGACTCAGTCATGGATACAGAATTACCAAAGGAGATAAGCATGACTGTACTTCGCATGACGGATCAGGATCTTAAAGGCAAACGCGTTTTAATTCGTGAAGATTTAAACGTGCCGGTTAAAGATGGCGTAGTGACATCCGATGCGCGTATTCGTGCTTCTTTACCTACTATTAAACTGGCGTTAGAAGCCGGTGCTAAAGTGATGGTGATGTCTCACTTGGGCCGCCCCACCGAAGGCGAGTTCGAAGAAAAATTCTCCATGCAGCCCGTGGCCGATTATTTGGCGAAAGCCTTGGGTAAAGATGTGCCCTTGGTTAAAGACTTCAAAGCAGGCGTTGAAGTAAACGACGGCGAGCTAGTATTGTTGGAAAACGTACGCTTTAACAAAGGCGAGAAAAAAGACGACGAAGCATTATCAAAATCTTACGCGGCCTTGTGTGACGTGTTTGTGATGGATGCCTTTGGCACAGCTCACCGCGCCCAAGCCTCTACCCATGGCGTAGCCAAGTTTGCACCTGTAGCAGTGGCTGGCCCATTGTTATCGGCCGAGCTAGATGCCCTTGGCAAAGCGTTGGATAATCCAGCTCGTCCCATGGTGGCCATTGTTGGCGGCTCTAAGGTGTCTACTAAGCTTGAAGTATTGGAAACCCTGGGTGACATGTGTGATCAAATTATTGTAGGTGGCGGTATCGCCAATACGTTCCTGGCCGCTGCTGGCAAGCCAGTGGGCAAGTCTTTATATGAAGAAAGCCTAGTGCCTAATGCTAAAGCCTTGATGGAAAAAGTGTCTATTCCAGTCCCCACAGACGTAGTGTGTGCCAAGAAATTTGCCGAAGACGCTGAGGCCACTTTAAAAGATGCAAGCAACGTAAGCGATGACGACATGATTTTTGATATCGGTCCTGACTCTTGCACAGCCCTGGCGGAAGTTCTTAAAAATGCCAAGACCATCATCTGGAACGGCCCGGTAGGTGTGTTTGAGTTTGATCAATTTGGCGAGGGTACTAAAGCCTTGTCATTGGCCATTGCTGACTCTGATGCGTTCTCCATTGCAGGTGGTGGTGATACCTTGGCTGCTGTGGATAAATACGATATTGCCGAAAAAGTGTCCTACATCTCAACTGGCGGCGGCGCTTTCCTTGAGTTTGTAGAAGGCAAGGTATTACCAGCTGTGGCCATGTTGGAAGAGCGCGCTAAATAAGCCCGCTCGTAGTTGATGTATTAAAATTGCCCTAGGTAATTTAGAATAGTTCTCAGTTAGATTAAAATTAATTGAATTTGCTGTGCGGATTCATACCAGATTAAAGAAAGAGGGAATCAAGATGGCACTTATTAGCATGCGCCAAATGTTGGATCACGCAGCCGAATTCGGTTACGGGGTACCAGCCTTTAACGTGAATAACCTGGAACAGATTCGCGCCATCATGATGGCCGCCGATCAGACTGATTCTCCTGTTATCGTGCAAGCCTCTGCCGGTGCCCGCGGTTACGCCGGTGCACCTTTCTTGCGTCACCTTATCTTGGCGGCCATTGAAGAATTCCCGCACATTCCTGTGTGTATGCACCAGGATCACGGCGCGTCTCCTACTGTGTGTCAGCGTTCCATTCAGCTGGGTTTCTCATCGGTAATGATGGATGGCTCTTTAGGCGAAGACGGCAAGACCCCCATGAGCTACGACTACAATGTTGAAGTAACTAAGCGTACCGTTGAAATGGCCCACGGTTGTGGTGTGTCGGTTGAGGGTGAGCTGGGTGTGTTGGGTTCGTTAGAAACCGGTCAGGCTGGTGAAGAAGACGGTGTTGGCGCTGAAGGTATTTTAACCCACGACCAAATGCTAACCGACCCAGAAGAAGCGGCTGACTTTGTTAAGCAAACTCAAGTGGATGCCCTGGCCATTGCCTGTGGTACCTCTCACGGTGCTTACAAGTTTACCCGTCCACCTACCGGTGACATTCTGGCCATTGACCGCATCAAAGAAATTCACAAGCGTATTCCGAATACTCACCTTGTAATGCACGGATCTTCTTCTGTGCCTCAGGAATGGCTAAAAGTGATTAACGAGTTTGGTGGTGAAATTCCAGAAACCTACGGTGTTCCGGTTGAGCAAATTGCCGAAGGCATCAAGCACGGCGTACGTAAGGTAAACATTGATACCGATTTACGTTTGGCCTCTACCGGTGCCATTCGTCGCTTCCTGGCTGAAAACCCCAGTGAATTTGACCCACGTAAATATTTGAAAGCGTCTATTAAAGCCATGCAGGAAATCTGTGTTGCCCGTTATGAAGTGTTTGGTACCGCAGGTAACGCCAGCAAGATTAAGGCAGTTTCACTGGATACCATGTTTGATCGTTATCAGGCTGGTGAGCTAATCGCCCAGGTTAAGTAATCTCTCACTAGAGGTCATAACGCTGATAAATAAAAACCCACCTCTGGTGGGTTTTTTTATGCCCAAGGATGGGCGGTATCTTAGAAACGCAGGAGCATATTTTAAGGTATGCCCAAAGATGGGCGCCTTTCTATCTTGATAGTCTGGAAACGCAGCAGCAGTTTCCGACCGCTAATTCAAGAAACCAAAAACCGCCCTAAAAAACTCTGTTGTTTTGAATTCGATTCGCGCATTTCCCGTAATACTTCAATCACCGCTCGCAAAGAACGAAACTTACCGTCTTCATTGTCCTGTAAATTTTCTTCAAAATGTGAGGCCAAAAAATTAACCTGCTGGGTGCTAGTAGAGCTGGATTGTATCTGCAAAAGCTGGCCGCCCAAGCTCTCGGGTTGAGCGGAAATCGCTTTTACCTGGTGAGTATAACTCTCGCTATATTGCTGCATAAACGTGGCTCGAGTGCTTTGGGTACTGGTCTGTTGACCATGAGACGGGGTGGCGCTGGAGGATATGGCATTTGTTGAACTGCTAAGGCCCAATTGGCCAGCACTTGTTGCATTGATGGTGTTGCCAGCTACCGATAAATTAACCTGGTTGATGGTGAAAGGGTCTTGTGGTTTTTGTGCCCATTCCAGTTGAAACACGCTACTGGCTACCCCAGACTCCATGAGCGCGTCACTGCTTTGTGTGATGCGGGCATCGGCCTGGCCGCTGATATTAGTTAGTTCAAACGGAGTGTGTTCGGCTTGTAGATAAATGGCGCCTACGCCTGCATGGGCAAAAGAGGTGAGGCTATTCTCGGCATCCGGTTGCCATACACTAAGCCGCTCAAAGATGGCATCGTTCTCATCAATCCAGCCATTACCGTCGCTGTCGTAAGTGGCCAACTCGGCAAAACCCTGACCGCTTGTCGCGCCAAATAATTCGCTACCGTCGTTGATGATGCCATCGCCATTTTTATCGAAGGCAATATACGCCATGCCGCTGGATAGCCTGCCCATGGTTTCCTGGTTCTTATTGATGGTGCCGTCACCGTTTAAATCAAATTCAAATGAGCCGTCGCTTATTTGAGGTACCTCACCGGTTAAGGAAATCACTAAAGGGTCTATCCATTGGACGTTGCCGGTGAAGGTCTCTCCTTGGCTTTCATGTCGAAAATTATTTTGAAAATCCAGCTGCATCATAAAACTAATAGAGCGGCCGTCTTCGGTTTGAACTTCGCCCACAGATTCAAAAATCATGCGCTGTTCTCGCTGCGTTACCTGGGTAAAGGTGGTGTGGGTGACCTCTGCTGAATTTTCTTGCGCGTTGTTTGTTTGAATTGGACTGTCGCCTGAGCGCCAACCCCAGATACGCACCTCGCTTTCACTCTTCACCTCTTCGCTGCTAATCAGCGTGTGCTGGCGGGAGACGGAAGTGGTTTCTTGATCTGTGGAAATTGTGCCCAGAGTTCGAGCCAGCATAGCGCTATTTAGGGTACGAGTATCCTGGGTGACGCTGATGCTGCCCCCCCGTAAAGAATCCAGGTCACTAATCCGTGTGCTTACTTGTTCTGTGGTGGAAGTTTGTTTGTCTAACAGATAAGTGCCTTGATGCATCAGGTTGCTGCTAATCTTCATATCGCTCTCCCAGTTAAGAACTTAGCCTGCTGTCACGCAGCAGGCTAAGACTCCCCGAGTGGTAATCATGACTCACATGGACGTTATCGGCCAAAACCTGGCGGTCTTAAGCTTTATAAAAAAAGCCTATTTTGGCTATACTGCAGGCAACCACTTATTCCATAAGGAACGCGCCATGTTATGGCAGGCCGAACAGGTTAAAACACAAATTCCCCCCCTGAGTTTCGACGGCCAAGATGGCCCCATGGCAAAAGAAGTGGAACTTTATAATCAGTATTACGGGCTGGATTTTGAAATCCGTTTTGAAGGCCTTAACCATACCGTTGGTACGTTTGAGGAGGCAGGTTTTAACATAGTGGCTCATGTTTATAAATTTGAGCACGGCAAGGGCACGGCTTATATACATCATGGCTATTACGACCATGTGGGCATATACGGGAATATCATAGAGCACTGCTTACAGCAGGGTTTTAACGTTTTTATTTACGATTTACCCGGCCATGGTTTAAGCAGTGGTGAAAGAGCCGGTATTGAATCTTTTTCTCAGTACGATGAGGTTTTTAATGCAGGCCTTGCTTTGATTCAAGAAAACCTGCCGCAGCCGTTAGTGCTCATGGGACAAAGCACCGGAGGCGCGGTGATCATCAATTATCTGTTAAGTCGCGGCATTACTCGCCACAGCTCCCCCTTTAAAAAAATAGTGTTAATGGCTCCGTTGGTGCGCCCGGTAAGCTGGGGAACGGGGCAATTTTTCTATTACCTGGTACGCCCGTTTACCAAAAAAGTGAAGCGGGTATTTGCGGTGAATTCGGGTAATGAGGATTTTTTAAAGTTTATTAGTAAAAATGATCCGTTGCAGCCGTTATTTTTGCGCACCAGTTGGGTGGGTGCGTTAAAAAAATGGATAAAAATCATAGAGGCGTGTGAGCCTGTAGATCTGGATGTACAGGTTATTCAGGGCACCGACGATGGCACGGTGGATTACCAATATAATATGAAAGTACTACAGAAAAAATTTAGCGGTTTTAGGGTGAAGTATGTGGTGCAAGGACGCCATCAGTTGGTTAATGAAGAATCAGAAAAACTACAGCAGGTATTAAGTGCCCTAACCCCTTTGGTCTAAGGGTCGGCCAAAGGGGAGTTTCTCGGCAATTGTTCCGGCTTTGCCCTACTTACCTGCATCCATCCATGTAGGCATGCCCGACAAACACTTTCAGGCCGACCAAGTGGTACTGGCCAGGGTTTGCCGTTACACTGCGCGCTCAGGAATTTTAATAACAAGATGATAAATATCATGGAGCACGGCAGTCATGTTTAGGCCTTTTAGGGTAGTTGCCCTCATACTTTTCACGCTTTACCTAGCCGGTTGTGCCACCTATGGTCAGGATGTTCGCAGCGGTTTAACCCTGGCAAAAAATGGTCAATACAATCAGGCCGCCAGCGCTTTGGAAAAAGCCCTGGACCCTAAAGGGGATGATCGATTGTTGTATTACACCGAACTGGGTGTGGTGTACCATCTGGCCGGTGACTACGAAAAATCCAACAAGTTATTGCAAACCGCCGAGCGCATTGCCGAAGACCTTTATACCAAGCGCATCAGCGACATGCTCACCACCGCCATGACAAATCCTCGCCAGGGGGTTTACCGTGCGCCAGATTTTGAACGAGTGTTCATCAATTACTACAAAGCCCTTAACTATTTCATGATGGCCGCCAATGGCCAAACCCGTGCGCAAAAAGAACAAGCACTGGAAGGTGCCCGCGTGGAAAGTCGTCGCATGGACATGATCTTGAGCTCCATTGAACATGAAAAAGGCAGCTACCAAGAACAGGCCGACAAAGAAAAATCCATGTTCAGTAAACTCATGCGCATCTTCGACATGATCAGTGGCGAAATCATAGACAAAAACAAAATTGTTTATCGCAACGATGCCTTTGGCCATTATTTGGCGGGCGTGATTTATGAGCAACATCGTGAATATGATGATGCACGCGTGGCTTATCAAAAATCGGCTTCCCTTTACGAAAAGGGTTACCAGAAACAATACGGCCTAGACAGCGGCATGACCGAACAAGCCTGGTTCGATACTATTCGTATGATGCAAAAAGCCGGTGGCTGGGAAAACGAATGGCCGTTATTAAGCCAGAGCAAGTTAAGTAAAACCAAGCGCACCTCCCTGCGTGACTTTAACCGCAATGGGCACCTAATGGTTATTGAGCACTCAGGCATTGTGCCAGAGCGCGATGAAATGAATTTAATTTTAACCGCCGACCTTAATACTCAGGAAGTGGTGGTGTCACCCATCTTAGTAGGGGATAACACCCGCCAAATGGATCAGCGCTTTTGGTTTTTTGCCTTGTATGCCGATAAGGGCATCAAGGACCTGCTAAGTGCCGCCTACGAGCAGCGCATGGTGCCAGCCCTCATGCAATTTGGTTTGGTGAAGCGCGAATATTTAGGCCCTTTATGGGATGTGGCCGACGGTTTGGGTTTAGTGAACGTGCTTAAAGATGGCATGCGCATCACCGTACCTTATTACCGTGTGAGTGATTTCACTAAGTCGGGGGCGTCTACCCTTACCGTGGGCGGTGAAAACCACAAGCTTATCTTGGGGCAGTCGGTTTCTAACCTAGCCATACAGCAGCAGTTGTTGTCTTCCAGCACCGATTTACAAGAAGCCATGGCTCGCGCCGCCTTTAAAAACCTATCGGCGGCCAAGGTGGCTTCCTTGGGTGGGGATGCCAGCGCGGTATTAGGCTTCATTGGCAAAATTGCTGCTAATGCTAGCGCCGCCGCCGAAACCCGTAACTGGTTGTTATTGCCTAAGCAAATCAAGATTACCCGCATCCCACTGGCTCCAGGTCAGCATGATGTGACTTTGGCCAGCGAACTCACTGATGGCCAATCCTCCAACCACAGCACCAGTGTTAATATCGAAGCCGGTAAGATGTCGGTTTGGAAGGTACGCAGTTTTGGCCATAAGCCAGGGGCGAAAACCCAGCAGGCGGGTCTGTAAAATTTGGTGGGCGCTCGAGAGTGGCTTAACTCGCTATTCTTGGGCAAGCTCCTAAAATGAATTAAATCCAGCATTTAAAATCAAAGAACAATTGGAAACCAGCACAAGGATCTCAGTATGAAAAAAGTTATAGGTTTGTCATTGGTGGCGGTTATGTCTACCGGCATGTTAACGGCGTGTGGCGGCACTCAGGTGAAACGAGTGGACAGCAATAAAGAGATTGCCCTCACCGATAAATGGAACGACAAAGACTCTCAGCTGGTATCCAAGGAAATGATTGGCGATATGCTGTCGTTCCCCTGGATTCGTGATCATAAAGCCTCTAACGGCGGCGATAAGCCCACCGTGATTATTCAACGGGTACGCAACAAGTCCCATGAGCACATTGCCGCGGATACCTTCTTAAATGATTTGAAACGCGCCATTATTCGCACCGGCGATGCACGCTTTATTGCATCAGGGTCTGAACGTGATGATATTCGTGGTGAGCGAAGCGATCAGGAATTAAACGCCAAAAACGCCAAACAAATGGGCATCGAAATTGCCGCTGATTTTGCGTTGTCTGGCAGCATCAACTCGTTTGTAGACCAGGTAGACGGTGACCGTGTGACTACCTACCAAGTTGATTTGAAGCTGATCAATATGGAAAGCAATGAAGAAGTATGGAACGGTCAGAAGAAGATCAAAAAATTCCAGGAAAAATCCAGCTACGGCTGGTAGGCCCAAGTCATGATGAATTTTAAATTGATCATCCCAGCTCTGGCGGCCAGTGTGCTGCTGGCCGCTTGCGGATCTAACCCCACTAAGACGGTGGCCGAGCCAGACTGGATTGTTAATGAACCAGTGAAGGCGGGCCATGCTTATGGGGTGGGCAGTGCCGAAGTGTACACCAATGACGCAGAAGCCTTGCAACGAGCGCGCGATGCGGCTCGGGTGGCCATGGTGCAAAAGCTCAAGGTCACTGTGTCGGGTTCCTTCAGTCAGGATACTCAGGAAACACGCAAAACCGGTGAGCAAACCAAGTTAGTGCAAACCGTACGTAATACCATCACCAGCAGTATCCCCCAGGCTCAGTTTGATAATCTGAAAGTGCAGGAAAACCATGTGAGTCAGGGTGTAGCCTATAGCCTAGTGTCTTTGGATCGTGTGAAAGCGGCTAGTTTGTTGCGCCGTCGCATTAGCGAACTGGACCTTCAGGCCACCGGTCTGGATACAGCCGTGGCCAATACCTTGCCTACCCTTAAACAGTTGCAGGGTTTACTGCCGGCGCTAACCTTTATTGAGCAGCGCGAGCAATTGGCCGATCAGGCTGAGCTGGTGGATGTGAACAGTCGCCGCCCTCGTAAAGATGAGATGTTAGTGAGCGTTGAAAAACGTATTCAGTCTTTGCTGGACAGCTTAGTGGTGACCTTGTCGGCTAGCGATAACCAGGGCAAGAAGATTCGCTCCGGTTTGTCACAATACCTAACCGACATGGGGCTGCGCATCAGTAACAGCCAGGGTGACTTGCAATTACTCTACGGCGCGCAATTGCGTGAGGTGGAAAAAGGCGGGCGCTTTGTGGTGTTTGCCTCCGGGCAAGTGCAAATTAAAGATGCCGGTGGCCGTTTGTTGAGTGAGTTCAGCAAGGAGGCCAAGGGTGTGAGTGGGGCTTCCAGTGCCCAGGCCCAGGTAAAGGCGGTGCATAACCTAGCCGAAGTTTTGGGAAAAGAACTGGCGGTGAGCTTACTGCAAAAAATAGACTAGCCAAGGGTATTGGCGGTTATTCGAAGACCCAGGTGGTAACACTAACCTGGGTTTATTCCTCTCTCTACACTTCCCCGTGCTGCATTCCTATCTTTTGAAAATCTTCCAGTAATTCTAGTGCCATGGGCGCGAGCTCTGGGTCAAACTGAGTGCCTGTTTGTTCCTTGATGTATTGGATAATCTCTTGCTGGCTAAAAGCCGGACGATAACTTTTCTCCCGCCCCAGAGCATCGATCACATCCACCAAAGAGACAATGCGCGCTGCGATATCAATTTGTGTGCCTTTTAATTGTTTAGGGTGGCCGTTACCGTCCCAGTGTTCGTGATGCTGAGCGGCGATGATACTGGCCATTCGTAATATGGGGCGTCGTGATACGCCCAGAATGGTGGCGCCAATATCGGTATGCAAGGCCATAGCGGCACAGTCTTCAGGGGTGAACGTGCCTTGTTTGGTGAGTAAGTCATCAGCTATGCCAATGGTGCCTATATCATGTAGGGGAGCGGCTAACTTTATGCGCTCGCAGGCGTTGTCGTTTAAGCCGGCCCGTTGTGCCAGTAAAAAAGCCATCTTACTTACCCGGCGTACATGATTGGCATCACTGGCGGAGCGCTTCTCGATGGTTTCACTTAATACATAGACCAGCTCGGAACGGCTGCCCTGAATTTTGCTTTTTTGACTGAGGTTATGGTGGGTAATGGCCACACAGCGTGTGTAGATATCCAACAGGTGGCTGCCCATCTTGTCCAGAGGAGAATTGGGTTTAACATACAACAGGTTTTCCCCTACTAGGGGCGTGTTGTAATACCCAATATACACACTGTCTTCACACAGACTGTGGTGTTCGTTTTTGGCTTTATCAAAATATTCAACAATTTGGCTGGGCAGGTTTTGATCGTGCTCTAGCTGCTCCTTAATTTTACCAGTGGCAGCCAGAATGGAATATTTTTGCTGGGTGGCCTGGGCAGCGATAGCGTCCACCGGCGTGTGGGTACACACCGCATCTTCATCCAAATTTAACAGGGTGCCTATTTCGGCCAATACGGCGCTGGCGAAGATGGGCAGCTTATGGGCGTCTACGATCTTGGAGGTGGCTTCGATGAGGTTGTATAACCCCTGGCGATTAGCGGCAATGGCGCGAATGTCGCGGTAGCTGCGCAAGGTGCTGTATAACAGGGTTTTTAATTTGGTGGAGGTAAGCTCGGTCTTGTTTTTGTAGTCGTTGATGTCGTACTTGGCAATAACGGTTTCTTCTGGGGCCTGCCCTGGCTGGCCAGTTCTTAATACCAGGCGAATATCGTTGTCGTTGAGCTCTTCTCGGATGTATTGCACTAAGCGTAAACCCGCGTCATCGGTCTCCATCACCACGTCAACCAAGGCCAGGGCAAACGGCGCCTGCTCGTGCAATATTTTTTGTGCCTCCACCATAGAATAGGCATGCACCAATTCCACTGGGGCATGGTCAAAATGGCAATTACCCAGCACTAGGGAGGTAACCTTATGTACTTGCTCCTCATCGTCCACAATCAGCAGGCGCCATTTTTTAGCCGATGAGAAAGGCAGTTTAGGCTCAATCTCGATCAGAGGGTCATCTGCGCCAAATAGCAGATCGGAGTCCGACATATTCTCTCCAGGTGTTCCAACCACGCATCAACTAACCATGATGGGGCCGCATGGGTCCAAAGCCTATTGCTTAGTATTAGTTTAGACATATCTTCACAGTCTGCTGCTACTCTGTATAAATGAAGCAAATTATTTGCTGGGCAGCCGGGAATTAGACGGGCTGGTGAAGGTATTGGGAGTCAATCAATGGGGTTTAAGGCGTGTATGCAGTGACGTATAGAGATAGCCGCTAAGGGAGTGAGCCTGCATGAGGCAATGGTTTGCTCGCTTAGGGTTTGGGCAAAAAATTCAGCTGCTCATTAATCTGGTGAGCATGAGTGTCCTGACTATCGCCATTGTGGCCATTGGTCTCGGTTTCTATGGGGAATTTAAACGTAATTTAGAACACCGAGTGCTGCAGCAAAGTAACTTGCTGGCCGATGCGGCGGCGGTGGGTGTGGTATTTGACCAGGCAGAATCGGTGGCCATGTTAATTGGCTCGCTGGCGGTGGATGAGAATGTGCGCTCGGCCGTGGTGTATAAAAAACAGGGTTTGGCCGATTACCAGTATTTTGCCCATTACAGCCGAGAACTCAAACAAGCCGCTGACTTTGTATACCACAGCGGATTAGTGCAGGAGTGGTCCGACGGCAAGTTCATCCTGCGACTGCCCATCTTAGTGGATAACGAAGAGGTGGGGCGCTTCATCATCACCGAAGACGATACCTACCTGAGCGTGTTTGCCCTGAATAGCTTGAAATACATGGTGCCTATCCTGCTAGTGAGCATGCTCATCGTGTGGCTGGTTTCTCGCAGTGTGCGAGGCCGACTGGCGGCCCCCTTGAGTCAACTTACCCAGGCGGTGCACGAGGTGGCCTATAAGCAGGAATACAGTAAGCCAGTGGTCATCTCCAGTGACGATGAGCTGGGGGAGTTAGGCAATGCCTTTAACCACATGCTGGCCAAACTGTCACAACACGAAGCCTTCCGAGAAGAAAAAGAAGGGGAGATCATCAAGTTAAATGCCGACCTGGAAGAAAAAGTCTTTGATCGCACGAAGGAGCTTAAAACCAGCTTGGATAACCTGAAACTCACCCAGCAACAGTTGGTTGAACAGGAAAAGATGGCCTCCTTAGGAGAGCTGGTGGCTGGAGTAGCCCATGAGATCAACACCCCCATCGGCGTGTGCATTACCGCGGTGAGTCATCTAGGTGAAAGCATAGTGATCATCTCCAAGGCCTTCAGGGATGGTTCCCTCACCAAGAGTCAGTTTAGTGACATGATTTCTGTGATCACCGAAAGCGCGAACATTGTAGACAGTAACCTGCGCCGCGCCGCCGATCTAGTGAAGGCCTTTAAATCGGTAGCGGTGGATCAATCCAGTGCCGAACCCAGGCTGTTTAATTTGGAGGGTTATGTTCGAGACATTCTGACCTCCCTACGCCCTAAATTAAAACGTACCCGTCATGAAATCACGTTGGACATTGACCGCTCAATTGAACTCTATTGTGATCCAGGTTTGATTTCGCAAATTATCACTAACCTAGTGATGAACTCATTACACCACGCCTTTCAGTCTAGTGAGGTGGGCCGCATTGATATTAGTGCCCATATGCAGGGGGAGACCTTGCACGTTAGTTACCGCGACGATGGTCACGGCATTGAGCCGGAAATTTTAAATCGCCTGTTTGACCCCTTTGTCACCACGAAACGGGGCCAGGGGGGCAGTGGTTTAGGCACCCACATCATTTATAACCTAGTGACCCAGGGACTAGGGGGGCGAATACAGTGCACCAGTGAGGTGGGGCATGGGGTGCAATTTGATATGACCTTGCCCATGGGCAACCTGAAAGAGGGCTATTGACCCTAGGTAAGGTCTGAAGAGTAACGGGATGCTTCGAACAGACTGAATACGCCAACTTGTGGTCGTACTCGGCCTATTTTAATGGCCGGTTTATCTGGCCTTTTCGACATGATTCACCACCGCTTCCTAGCTTAAACTGCACCACCTAATCTATTGATTGCTTGGTATCAGGCATTGGCGGGTTTCCTTTGTGTTAGTGGTTACTATCATCATCTTTCTTTGCTTTAGGCCTTTAGTATCAAAACCGCGCATTATTTTGAGACCTTAGTACGTTTTCAGCCCCCGCCTTTTTATTGGCAGTCTTTAACGCAGCCATAAAAACCAGCCCTTTAATATTGCTTTTCAAACCTAAAAAGATGGCACACCAATTGGGCCAAGGGTCATTGTGCACCTTTAACAAATGCCCAAATATGCGTTACATTGCGTATCCGTTTTACAGTGAATTACCAAATGTGTCACAAACCGGTGAAGGGCTTACTAAGCCACCACCAAAGCTGTGACTGATGTCACGGTGATTCGCGGTTGAGCGTATAAAGTTAATAATAAGAATAAAGTTACGGATAGCTTCTAGATCACGGCACTTGTTTTACAGGATCGTAAAAGCAAGGGTCGGAGCAGAAAACATGAAATCACAACGTCCAGATTTGATGGTAATCATCAGCTTTATCTTTGTAATTGGTGCCGTGGCCACTAGCCTGACCGCCAACAGCGAAGATCAAAGTGTGAACTCTCAAATAACCCAGCACATCATTCGTTAACACATTGTTAATGAGTGTTTAGAGATTTTTGCAGTTAAGAAATCTGTATCACTTCTTCATCGGTGATGATGGTTTGTCAGCAGTACATCGAAGTTTAGCGCAGGTAAATTACCTGGCAGTCACTAGACCGTGAAGACTTCTTCGTCGGTGATGATGGCATCCAGTGGTACGTCCCAGCTTTCAACAGGTAATTGCGGTACCTGTTGAAAGTGGTGGGCTAACCCTATGAGCTTAGGCCTTTGCGAACGATTGCCATTATTTAAGAATGCAAACGTTCGGTCATAAAAGCCACCCCCCATCCCCAAGCGCCCCCCTTGTTTATCAAACGCCACCAATGGCAGTAATACCACATCCAGCTGATTGGCGTTAAGCATCTGATTGCGCTTTGGGTCGGGCTCTTCGATACCAAATTTGTTTTTAATTCTGGGACCGTCATAGTCGGCAAACCATAAATGGTTTTGTTTAAGCGGATGCAGGCTGGGTAGGTGACAGAGTTTTTTGCGGTACAGAGCTTTATCGGCAAAGACTCTGGGGTCGATCTCACCATCGTGAGCCAAATAAATCGCGATATTGTGGGCGCGCTGAAACCAGGGTTGAGTCATCAACTGTTGGCTGAGTTTACGAGAAGCGAGTAATTGTTGTTGATCAGATAGGGTCATGCGCTGTTGGCGCATGTGTTCACGAATGGATTCTCGTTTTTCAGACATGCTAGCACTCACCACAAGGGCCAGACATCAAAATACGGGCCAAACAGAACAATACTTAAAAAATTAGGACTCTCCACTGTGCCGCTGTCAGAGAAAGGCCTTGAACCTGAGGGTCCAAGGTGGTGGTTCCTGATCCGATTCGGGCTTTCCGCTCAAGGCGGACATGCACTCCCTCAATGTCGAGGAACCTCCAAAAATATGAGTAAGGCTCGAGGACTTCAAAGACTGGCTAACACCCCAGAGAGTAATTAAATTATAACCGACAATTGGCCCGTTTGCTGTAAATCTATTTTCAAAAATGTGAAGTATTGTAGTTGCAGGTGAGGGCTGATTTTGCTTGGGCAGCAACTGCTGACTACGCATCGCCCAAGTCTAGTTGTTGGTCCTCGGTAAGGGCATTTTCAATCTTGGTATTCATGTCACCCAGCTGGCTTTGCAGGGTCTGGCTGCCGCCGGTGGCGTGCAGCAAGTCATGGGCCAGGTTAAGAGCCGCCATGATGGCCACGCGGTCGGCGCCATAAAGCTTGCCCTGTGACTTGATTTCCTGCATGCGGCTGTCAAGTAAATTGGCTGCGCGCTCCAGGTCTTGGCGGGCTTCCGGTGGACAGGCAATTCGGTATTCCTTACCGAGAATTTCGACCCCTACGGTCTCTGGGCTATTGCTCATGATTCTCCTGAACTAGCATATGGTGCGGTGGTGCATTTTTCATTATGAATGGCTTTCACGTTATGCCTGGGGTGTTTGTTCCAGGTGTTTTAGGCGAGCAATCATTTCGGCAATTTTATTACGGGCAAGTTCATTTTGCTGCAATAAACGCTGGCGCTCGTGCTGCCAGGAATCGGCATCCGCCTTTAATTGACGGTTTTGTGCCTTGCATTCCTGGTACGCTCCGATGAGCTTATCCAGTTTTTTGTTAATATCTTTTAAGTTGACGGCGTCCATTGAACATCCACATATCAGCGTAACCCTAAATATAAGCGTGCAGCCTTGATGGGTCAATTAATAGAACCTGGCAAGGCTGCTTGTTAGGGTTGGTTTTAGGTGGGTTGCCGCCCATAAAATAGCCATGTTGCAGGCCGAGCGTGTTAGAATTGCGGCAATTCCCAAATTCGTTATATTCGAGCACATACATGCCTACCAAAGCCAATGCAAAATCGTCCCGCTTCGATTTGTACAGTAACCTTGCGCTTGCCCAGGGTGCTTTAAATTCCCCATCTGCCCTGCAAGGCTGGTTAATTGGTTATGCCGCCACTGGTGCCAGGCTCAATAAAGAGCAATGGCTCATCGAAAGCGCCAAGTACTTAGACTTAAGAGAAGCCTGGCCTGATAACAACAAGTTACCTGTGTTGGCATTCTACCAGGATGAGCTTAAATCCTTGCAGTCTGAAGACATGGATTTTGCACTCTTGCTGCCCGACGATGAAGAAGACTTTACCGTGCGCATGCAAGCCTTCTCCGACTGGGCCAAGGGTTTTCTGGATGGTTTTGGCGCCTCTGGCCGAGTAAACGAAGCCGGTCTCGACGAAGAAGTGGTTGAAGTCTTACGCCACTACGATGCCTTTAGTTACGGCATAGAAGACGACGAAATAGACGAAGATGGTGAACTGCTCTTTACCGAGTTGGTGGAGCACGCTCGAGTGACGGCCTTGTTCCTGTTTTATCATTTCAACCAAAAGCAGCAAGAACCCAAACTACATTAAAAGAAATTCTTTTATTTGCTTGGCCGTAAAATTTCATAAGGAAGATGGCAGTGGCGACATTAGATTTTAGTCAAAACCGACACACACTCTTGCAAAACATGGTGATGGACAGTGTCGCCATCATTCCGGCCGCCAGTTTAAAGGTGCGTAATCGCGATGCCGAGTTTCCATTTCGCCAAGACAGTGACTTCTTTTATTTAAGCGGTTTCACCGAAGACAATGCAGTATTGGTGCTGCGCAAGACACCTGAAAAAAGTGAAACCCTGTTATTTTGCCAGAGCAAAGACAAAGAAATGGAAATCTGGACCGGCTTTCGCTTGGGGCCGGATGCGGCGGTGGAGGCCTTGCAAATACAAGGGGCTTTCTCCATCCAAGAGTTGGATCAAAAGCTGCCCAATTTATTGGCCGATATAGCGAGCGTGTATGCCCTGTGGGGCAGCGACAAAGACTGGGATCAAACATTTATCCATGCCATCGAGCGGGTAAAACAAAAGGTACGCACCGGCATCACCGCCCCTACCTCTATGCTGGCGTTGGAGCCATTGCTGCACGAACAGCGATTAATAAAATCTTCTGCCGAAATATCCCTTATGAGCCAGGCGGCAAAAATAAGTGCCCAGGCGCATATCAAGGCCATGCAGTTGGTTAAGCCCGGCATGTTCGAATACATGTTGGAAGGAGAAATTCGTCATCACTGTGCCATGCAGGGCTCCCGATTTGATGCCTATTCCAGCATCGTGGGCAGCGGCGAAAACGCCTGTATTTTGCATTACACCCATAACGATGCACAAATAAAAGACGGCGATTTAATTCTTATCGATGCCGGCTGTGAGGTGAATCATTACGCCAGTGATATCACCCGCACTTTTCCGGCCAACGGCAAATTTAGCCCGCAACAAAAGGCCTTGTATCAAATTGTACTGGATGCCCAGCATGCGGCCATCGAACAAATTAAACCGGGCAATCATTTTAATGCCCCCCATGAGGCGGCATTAAAGGTCATCACTCAGGGTTTGGTTGAGCTGGGTTTCTTAGTGGGTGAAGTAAATGAGCTCATTGAAAAAGAAGCTTATAAACCTTTTTACATGCACAAAACCGGGCACTGGCTGGGATTAGATGTACACGATGTGGGTAGCTATAAAACAAACGGTGAATGGCGAGTGTTTGAAGTTGGCATGGTGCTCACCGCTGAGCCTGGAATATATGTGGCGATGGATGAGGCAAGCGTGGATAAAAAATGGCGTGGCATCGGCATTCGCATTGAAGATGATGTGCTGGTCACTGATACCGGTCATGAAGTGTTATCTAAAGATGTGCCAAAATCCATTGACGCCATTGAAGCGCTCATGAGCGCGTAACCAATAAAAAATATGAAACAAATATTTGATGTAATTATTGTGGGGGGCGGCATGACAGGTGCCAGCCTGGCCTTGTTGTTAAAGCCAGCCATTGAGCAAGGTTTAAAAGTGGCTTTGGTTGAGGCACATGCTGCCTCGGCCCAACAGGTTAGCCAACCCAGCTTTGATGATCGCACCACCGCCCTATCCCTAAGTACCCAGCGAATTTTTTCTAAAATTGGCGTGTGGCCAAACATGGCTGGGCAAGCTTGTGCCATTAAACACATTCAGGTGAGCCAGCAAAAACAACTGGGGCGGATCCGACTACATGCCCAGGATAGCCAAGTAGAAGCCATGGGTTATGTGTTGGAAAATCGCATCATGGGGCAGCAGCTCATGAGCGCCATGTTAAAAATCCCCCAACTCACGCTATTTGCTCCCGCGCAAGTCACTTCTTATGAGGTGGATGCCCAAGGGGCGCAACTGATAATTTCTCAGCAAGATCAAACCATAGAACTGCAAGGGGATTTGGTGGTGCTGGCGGATGGCGCTAACAGTGAAGGTTGTCGTCAATTGGGCATTAATCAAAGTCGTCACGACTATGGGCAAAATGCTGTGGTATGCAATGTGAGTTTTGATCTCCCCCATGACAATTGGGCGTTTGAGCGTTTTACCATGCAGGGCCCCATGGCGTTGTTGCCCATGACCGCAAATCGTTTGGCGTTGGTGTGGTGCATGGGCAAAGAGCAGTCCCAGCAATATTTGGATATGAACGACGATGCTTTTCAGCAGGCGCTGCAACAGGCGGTGGGTCACAAGTTGGGGCGAGTGATTCGCAGCGGTGAGCGCTTCAGTTACCCATTGAATTTGGTGGTGGCTCAAGAGCAAGTACGGCGTCATGTGGTGGTATTGGGCAATGCCGCTCATGCCATGCACCCGGTGGCCGGGCAGGGTTTTAATTTAGCGCTACGAGATACTCAGGCGCTGGCCAAACAAATTAGTGATCATTGGTCTGATGACTCAATCGGTAGCTTGGACGTATTGAATCGTTATTTATCTAACCAGATTAAAGACCAAAAAATTACAATTGGTTTAAGTGATGGTTTGCCCAAGGCTTTTACTCAGTCGGGCACAGCTTGGTCGCTGTTAAGAGCAATGGGAATGAGTGTGATGGATGTGACGCCGGTGGCTAAAAAGTTATTTACTCGTCAGGCCATGGGATTAGTGGGCAGCGCGGATAGCTGGCAGCCTTAAAAGGCAGTCAGCCTAGAGCTTTGGTGCCTGGATTTTAGGTCGCCGTGGACCCATCCATGGGGGCTTGCTTCGGCATCCATGCCTCTTACACCCTAAAACCCAGCCACCAAAGCTCTAAGCTAAATTGTCAAAACTACTAAAGATTATTTAGCGGGATTAATAAACGAACTCAGGAGTTCCTTTGCTTTTCTTAGTGTGTTTGAGGCATGGTCGTGACATGGATGTTACTTATAAGAACAATGCAGGATGCAATTGTCGAATGCCGAAGCAAGCCTACATGGATGTATTAACGGCGGCACTAAGAGGAGTAAAGGGAGTTCTGAGTTGGCAGGCTTCTATAGCAGTGAAAGTGCTTAAACATTTTGAAGGAAAAACATGAATCAACAATTTGACATGGTGATCATAGGCGGCGGTATGGTGGGCACGTCTTTGGCCTGTGCCCTTGCCAATTCGTCATTGAAAATTGCGTTAGTGGAAACCCAATTACCCGTCGCCCCGTTTGATGCTCCCACCACTTCAGGTGATGTGGATATGCGGGTGAGCGCATTAAACCGCGCCAGTGAAAACTTTTTGAAACAAGTGGGTGCCTGGCAAGACATGCCGGGGGTGCGTAAAAGTGCCTACAACAAGATGCGTATTTGGGATGGGGTAGGCACAGGCCACATTCAATTTGATGCCGAAGAACTGGCCGAAGAATATCTGGGTCACATTGTTGAAAACCGTGTTACTGCTCAAGCGCTTATGCACAAGCTGCAACAAGCCAGCAACGTGCAATTATTTGCGCCTGTTTCCGTTGAAAAAATAGAACATCAGGAATATTCAGATAACCGTTACGTGCTGCATTTAGATAGCGGCCAAACCCTAGTTACGCCCTTATTAATTGCTGCCGATGGGGCCCGTTCATTTGTGCGCCAGTGGGCCGAGTTTGAAATGCGTGAATGGGATTACCAGCACCATGGCCTGGTATGCACTGTGCAAACTGAAAGCGAACATGAAAATTGCTGCTGGCAGCGTTTCACCGAAAGCGGTGTATTGGCCTTCTTGCCACTGTCTAACAAAAAATTGTGCAGCATTGTGTGGTCCTGCCCCGAATCCCAGGCACAAACATTGTTAAGTTTGAATGAAAGCGATTTTAATCTGGCGCTAGAAAGAGCGTTTGAAGGTAAGCTGGGCAAGATAGTTGCCAGTGGCCCCCGCGCTGCCATTCCGTTACGCCAGCGTCATGCCAAAAAATATGTGAAGGACGGTATCGTACTGGTGGGAGATGCTGCCCACACCATTCACCCGTTGGCTGGTCAAGGGGTAAACCTGGGGTTAATGGATGCCTATGTATTAAGCGACGAAATAAAACAAGGGTTGGCGCGAGACCTACCGGCCCATGATCCCTTGTTGTTGGCACGCTTTGAGCGCCGACGCATGCCGGATAATCTCAGCATGATGGCGGCCATGGAATCTTTTAAGCGTTTGTTTGCGGTAGATAATCCGTTAGTGCGCTGGGCCAGAAACTGGGGTATGAGCAAGGTCAATAAATTGGGGTTTGTGAAGCAGCACTTAGCGATGCAAGCCATGGGCATAGAACGTAAAATTAAATAACTTTATTAGTTGGCCGTAGCTGAGTTAGGTGAGCCCATAATTACTTGGGCCGATGCCCATCTCGGCAAAATTTTCCTTTAAACTATCCAGGTCATAGTCGTTTAGCCCCAAGTGTTCTAACACCATTTGACCAATGTCTTGCCACTCATGATCCTCCTCTTGGCGTCCTAGTATTTTATAACAGCCGCAAATATGTTCGGCCAATTTTAAAATGCAGGTGAGGGTGGTTTTGTCGTTTACGGTGTCTTTTTTATCAAAAAGGCGTTTGCAGTCATGGTGTTGCGCAATAATTTCGCACAGCACCTTGGGCAGGTTCCAGGATTTTGCGGTGTAATAACCCAGCACAGCATGATTGGTGTTGAGCTGCTGGTTTTCAAAATCAATGATGCGGTTACTGGTGCCGCCGTAACTCTCTTCCATGATGTCCATGTAATTATCATAGCGGGCCATTAATAATGGCACCCCAACGTTATGGAACAATCCTAACGCATAGGCGTTGTCAGGGTAGTTATAACCCACTTGCTTGGCCAAGGTGGCACTGGTCATAGCAATGTCCATGGCGGTATCCCAGAAGCGCGTGAGGGCCTTGATGGTGTCATCCCCCATGGAACTCTTGATACTAATGCCGTTAACTATGTTAACCACGCTGTTCATGCCCAAAATACCCACTGCCTGCTCGATGCTGGTGATCTGGTTGGCCAGGCCATAAAACGGGCTGTTCACCACTTTTAATACGGTGCCCGACAAACCTACGTCCTGACTGATGAGCTTGGCGATACTTTTAATGTCCGGGTCAGGCATGACCTGTTCCATCTGCAAATCCACCATGATTTGGGGTTGTGGGGGAATGCTGATGCCTTGCAGTATTTTTTCAATTTGTTCTTGTGATAAATCGGCCACGGTGTCACCCAAACAGAAAGCAAGCAAATCAATAAGTTCTGGATCTTATTTATCTAGTTTAGACAACATTTTCCAAACCTCGGGTATAATTAACCTATCTTTTTATTCTATTAATCTGTGATTACACCCTTATGACCCTATCCGTATTGCGCCTCAAACCCAAAGAAGACAAACGCCTGCGCCAGGGCCATTTATGGATATACAGCAACGAGGTAGATACCAAGGCCACGCCCCTTAAGTCCTTTACCCCGGGTGAACAAGTGCTGGTGGAAAGCAGCCAAGGCAAAGCCTTGGGGGTGGCGTATGTGAACCCCAATAGCCTGATTTGTGCACGTCTATTGTCTCGACGTGCCAAGCTGTTTGGTCGTGGCCAGATGATGCAAAAAATCGAGCAAGCCCTTGCCCTGCGTGAGGCCTGCTTCGACGAGCCTTATTACAGGTTGGTGTACGGCGACAGCGATGGTTTGCCGGGTTTGGTGATTGACCGTTTTGGCGACTACCTGGTCGTGCAAATCAGTACGGCAGGTATGGAAGCCATGAAGGGCCAGATTTTGGCCTCGTTAACTCGAGTATTTGAGAATGCCAAAGGCATCCTGTGGAAAAACGACGGCAAGATGCGTTTGCAAGAAGGGTTGGAGGAGTATGTTGAAGTGGCCATGGGTGACGTGCCTGAATTTTTACCCGCCATCGAGAACGGCACACGCTTCGATGTGCCCGTATGGAAAGGGCAAAAAACCGGTTGGTTTTACGATCACAGATTAAACCGTGAGCGCATCATTCGCCACGTGAAGGGCAAGCGTGTGCTGGATATGTTCAGCTACATTGGCGGTTGGGGTGTGCAAGCGGCCAACAGTGGCGCCTCCCATGTGACCTGTGTGGATGCTTCCGAACAGGCGCTGGATTGGGTGATGCAAAACGCAGAACTCAATGCCGTGCAAGACAAGATGCAGTGCATTAAGGGAGATGCCTTTAAAGTGATGGAGAAACTCATCGAAGAGCAGCAGCAATTTGATGTGATTATTTTGGATCCACCGGCGTTTATTCCTAAACGCAAAGATATCAATGCCGGTGAGCGGGCTTATCAAAAGTTGAACCAGCTGGGCATGCGGTTATTGGCCAATGATGGATTGTTGGTGTCGGCATCCTGTTCTATGCACTTAAGTGAAAGCAGTTTGGATAGAATTTTGTGTCAGTCAGGACGTCACCTGGATCGCCATGTACAAATTATTGAACGCGGCAGCCAAGGGCCGGATCATCCGGTGCATCCTGGTATTGCCGAGACCCGTTATATTAAGAGTGTGATGTGTCGAGTGGCGTATAACGTTTAGGGTTTTTAGGAAGCCGAGCTTAGACCAGAGGTTATTCAAATAGAGGCCGCCGCGCACTCATCCTTGAGGGCTTGGCTTTGACATCCCTGTCAAAGACACCTCTATGTGAATAACCCCTGATCTAAACTAAAAGTGATTGAGCCTGTGAAAAATGCCAGAGTTAAATGCTAAATATTAACTAGCCTAACCATTACAGGCAGTAATTAATTGATTGGTATTATATTATTTTCACGATGGGCACCAAAAAACCATTAAAGTTAGTGGCGCAGGTGTTGGCATAAGCTCCCATGTTGGGAATATCTATGATGTCTTGCGCTTCACTATTTTCTGGCAGTAAAAACGGCTGGTCAAACATATCCAAAGAGTCACAGGTGGGCCCGGCGATGGTCCAGGGAATCAGTTTTCCTTCTCTTTTGCTTTTCAGTTCATAACCAAAATCTTCTTTTAATTCCATTAAACCGTTGTAATAACCGCAATCTAAAAACGCCCAGTTTTTTTGCTGGCGAATGGTGGTGCTGACTATCTGACAAGTGAGGGTGCCGGCAGCCGCGATTAAGAAGCGGCCGGGTTCAGCCACTAGTTTTACCTCACTGGGTAAGCTAGCTAGAGTGTCGTGTAAGGGCTGCATTAAAGTGGTAAGCGTTGGACCTTTATCAGTAATCGCACAGGGAAAACCGCCCCCCAAATTTAACAACTTCACTGGTAAACCGGATTTGCCCATGTGCGAGAATAAAATTTTACATTCCTCGATGGCCTCTACCCAACTTTGTGCTCGGGTACATTGCGACCCCACATGAAACGTTAAACCGGCCACTGGCATGTTACGTTGAGCGGCATAATCAATGAGCTCTTTGGCGGCGTTTATATCCATGCCAAATTTGGTGGTTAATGGCCAAACGGCACCCACGCCACTGGTGCTAAGGCGCAATTCATACTGGGCGTTGGGGGCCAGGGTAAATAATTTATCCAGCTCTTCTTGGCAGTCGAAGGCAAACCAGTTAATGCCATATTCAACGGCCGCTTTGATGCTGGCGGGGGTTTTAATGGGGTTACTGAAGATGATGTGCTCGGCCGGCACCTGTAACGCCTGCATGAGTTCAAGCTCTCCTTGAGAGGCGATTTCAAACCCCACTCCAAGCTTCTTGAGGTGTTTTAACAAGGGTGGTAAGGGATTGGCCTTCACCGCAAAATGCGCCCTCACCTGGGGTAGGGCTTGCCTGAATTGGGCCACCTGTTGCTCAATGGTGCCCAGGTTCATGACGAGTGCTGGCCCTTTATAAGTGTTATCTGGCGTCACAGATTTAAGCGGTACCGGTGCAAGCGTTTTAGAGGCTGCCATAGGGGTAACGGGGAAACGGTAGGCTTTTTTCATGGGGTAACCTGCAATCACCTTAGTGTCTACTAGGTTATGCCTTTCGCAATATAAAATGCACATCTACAATGTATATTATGCAAAGAGAAATTTAGCTAAATTAATAGGCCGTGTTGCAATATGCATAATATTGGTGAGCTGGATAAAAAGTTGCTGGCGCTGTTATTGGAAAATGCCCGCGCCAGCGTTTCTCAACTGGCCAAGCAGCTGGGGGTGAGTCGGCTTACGGTGCAAAGTCACATGTCTCAGTTAGAGCGCAGTAAGGTAATTCAGGGTTATACCCTACGCTGGCATGAAAGCTTTTTGGGGCAGCAAATTAGTGCCCATATCTTGATTGCCACGGACCAAAAACTCATCGCGAAAATTGTGCGGGCGTTAGAAAAAATCAGCGTGATTAAATCGCTCAGTTCCATCAGTGGCGAATTTGACTTAGTGGCGCAATTGAAAGCGGCTTCCACTCAAGAGCTGGACGAGGCCATGGATGCCATGACCCAGATAGCTGGGGTCACGCGCACGCAAACCTCAGTTTTGTTATCGAAAAAATTTGAGCGTTAATTCCACTGAACTAGTTAGTGGAAATGGGCAGCGCCTTTAGTTGTAGTCCGAGCAGCTGCGCGCCAGCATACATATTCTCAATTAACTTAATGAGTTTGTGTTGTATGGGGGTGATGATTTTTTTACGGTTTGGTAAGGATTGCTGAGCCACATTCGCCGGCATTTTTTTCATGTCGCGCATGAGGCGTTTAAATTGCGCGGTGATCTTGTCGGCGGTTTCGGCATTGTGAATTTTTAATTCCTGAATGAAGCCATTCTCTATATAAAACAACTGTTCAATGCCCTGCAAGATGGCCAACATATTGGCCCCATCTGTTTTGGCAAACGGACTGCGTAAATCGTCCAGTTGGGGCTCACTTAATAATGGGTGCATGTGGTTATTTAGTAACTGCCTCTGCAGGGTATCCATGCTCACTTGGTATACCCGCTGCAGGTTTTCCTGGTGCTGGGGTTGGCGCCACTGCTTAGCGTAATAACCATGGGCGGGTTCCCAGCGGTCGGCCAGCTTTTGTAAATTCTTAACCATTAGGGCGCTTAGTATGCGTAAAAAATCCCGGCGGCGATTGTGATTTTGTGGGCCAAAATTTGTATCCTGGTTTGAGAGCTGTGGCTGGCTGGTGGCATCAGTGTCACTGGCCAATGCCGGGTCTTCTTCCCCTTCTTCTTGCTCCTGATCATGCAAGTGTATGTCGGTATCGACGATTTCTATGCTGTTTTCTTGTGGCACAAAATCTTTAGCGGAACGTTTGCCATCCATACCAAACAATAAGAATTCCATAGGGTGAAAACCCACACTGGCAAACCGTACATCGCTGAAGCCGTGTTGCTGTAAAATATCCTGCTCGGAAATCTTCAGGGTCATGTCATTAATTATGCCGCTTAACGGATATTGTGGCAGGTAATCGATGTAACCGGCTTCTATGGGCCAGCTGTCCAGTTGTTCGTGAATAATGTCGTAGGTGTCGGCATCTTCATGATGTTGAGGCTTCTCAAAGCGCGGCACTTGATGAAAGAAGCTCACCTGAAGGTAAGCCTGGTAGGCTTTTAGCCAGGTATTTTGCGCCTCTTCCAGAGATAAAGGATTGGGGTGATGCAATAGCGAGGTAATCAAACCATCTAGGATTTGCGCCTGGTTTAACGCCTCCGACATTTGGGTATAAGCGTAAATATTTGTGGCCGATAGCAATCGCTGGCTATTAATTTTGATTTCTTCCTGAGCCGGGGCACTTTCTTTGGGCTGTTCGAATAATTGGTCGCAGGCACTTATGGTGAGGCACAGCATAGCGAGCAGCACGCCGCGCCCCAGCTTAGGCAGTAAAGCAATGGTGGAAAAAGTGACGTTCAAGATCAACCCCTTAGGCGGCTGCAAAATGGCGGCTGTATAATTAGGAGAATAAAGCTTAATCTCGCAAACTGATGATGGGCCAATCATGCTGTTTGGCATGGGCCAGCAAAGTATCGTCGGCGTCCACCACTACGGGGTGGTCCACCAATTTTAAAAGTGGCAAATCATTACGTGAATCGCTGTAAAAATAGCTGCCTTGCAATGATAACCCGGTTTTCTCTAACCAAGTTGTTAAGCGTTTCACCTTTCCGTCTTGAAAGCTGGGTATGCCAGCCACTTTACCCGTGTATTGGCCGTTTATCACCTCGGGTTCGGTGGCGATAATATCATCCATGGCCAACTCTTTAGCAATGGGCTCGGTCACAAACAAGTTGGTGGCGGTGATGATTAACAGGTAGTCCCCTTGTTCGCGGTGTTTGGCGATTAGCTGGCGGGATTTATTTGAAATCAACGGGAGAATCTTATCTTGCATAAAGGTGTTATGCAGCCTGCTTAATTCTTCCTGGGTAAACTGGGTTAAGGCTTGCAGGGAAAATTCTAGGTATTCATGGATATCCAGCTGGCCCAATTGATACTGCTGCAGGTAGTAGTCGTTTTTGTCCTGGTAATATTGCTTGTCTACCAGGCCCTGTTCCACCAGGAACTCCCCCCAGCCATGATCACTGTCGCCGTTGATAAGAGTATTGTCTAAGTCGAATATTGCCAGAGCCACGGTGTTTTCCATTTGTTTCAAATCTACTTTTCTGAGGGCATTTTATCGCCTGTATGGTGGTCTGTCTTTAACATTGTAAGGAATATATGAGTTTTTCTTCTTATATCGAAAAGGAATAAAAAATCACTGCTATACCTGACACCAGCTTTAATAGTATGGTGGATATTAATGACTTA
>Ga0209184_1000718_pt1 | contig 30224 bp, 23 predicted proteins | sample EN8Hudsemesocosm_2_FD_184627 | JGI IMG/M metagenome (GOLD analysis project Ga0209184, IMG submission 184627) | Methane-oxidizing microbial communities from mesocosms in the Hudson Canyon - EN8C Hudson Canyon (SPAdes) (version 2) | ecosystem: Environmental > Aquatic > Marine > Cold seeps | place... | reverse complement strand
ACAAACTGAGGTAACGCTGGGTTACCTTATTACTGCACATCTTACTGCACAAGGCATAAAAAAAGCCCTGTAAACTGTTAGTTCACAAGGCTTTTAGAATAGTGGCGGTGAGTCAGGGATTCGAACGCAAGGATCAATATCGCCAGCAACCGCAAGTAACTGTAATATATAGCATTCATAATTCACCGTTGCTAATTTACGCATCAAAACGCCAATCAAAATGCACGAAAAATGCACCAATAAATGAGTGCGTATGAACACTGCCTGGTATTAATGATATGCCAGCTACACATCTTTAAGGCGTACTTTTGGCGTATCCTGTAACTTCAGAAGTTATTTTTGATCTGTTTTTATTATTTAGCTGTAGATACCAGTTTGCTATCTCGAGGCTGCAATATAATTGTGTAACTGCTTAATATTACTAACTCGCAGTTTAGGATAATAAGAGCACATTTTAACATCAATAGTTACACACAAATTCTGTGGATAACTTACTGAATAAGTTATTAATAAACGTCACTAGGCCATACAGTACTTAGACTTTAAACAAGCGTTTGATTTTTATACACCAATTAAGAAACGTTTTATGTAACCCGCACTTTGTACATGTTTTTTTAGCATCTAATATACGCTTCTATCAGTTTTTCAATAAACCCCCATTTATTTCAACATCTCTGTTGCACGATTTGCATATATGCCTAACTAAGTAGCATTCGGTATTTTCTTACACCGTTGATCGTAACTATCTTGATTCTCCAACTATACTTGTCCCCGATTAACAGGGCTGGAAAGTAGCATTCGGACACACCTTTCTTCAACGGATAAGCACATAGTACCGTCATGAAGGGTTCCTACCTCTAAAGCTTTTTCAACTACCGACCCGAACCGGAGAAGATTAATCACACCATAAATACAAAATCCTTGGCTAGAATAGCCTGTGGCTAAGCGCTGTAATCGCCTTACCTGCTTTGAATCACGTAAACACATAATTTCATCGAGAAATTTTAGCCAATTATCGTCAGAAAATATGGCAACAAATAAACCTTCAGCATCTCTGCCTTCTTGTTTTAGAATTGAAGTTGGTAGAAGCGTAACAACGATTCTTCGCGTTAAAAATATCGCTACTTCTTTTGGAACTTTAAATCTGAATGGCGCTATTCTTTGTGCGCAACAGCTTCCCCCCTCCTCTTCCATTTTAGCTAGAAAGTCGTCAATTAAATCAGAAGACATCAGCCCCCCCCCTTACTAAGGCTTAACCACTCATCAACCAGCGCTAATGTTTCCTTAGACACAATATCGTTACAACATAGTTTTATTTGATCAACACTTTGAAAACATCCATTTTTAAGTTTTAGTCCTAATGTTGCTCTCTCAGGCTCTAATATTTTGTATACGTAATATTCCCCTAAGTAAATCTTCTTATGGTAAGACGCTATACAGTGGTGCTGTACTGCTCCTTCTATATTCAAGTCATGATTATTTGTAATAGGTATGATGAGATCATTACCTATAATTGGAGGCTCCACATAATAAATCAAAGGTTCATCACGGCATTTTTGCTCATTAAGTTGAACAACCAACTTGTCGTGTAGTTTTTTGAAAGACGACACGTTTTTTAACACAAAAATTTTATCAAAAATATCTGCAACGCCAAGGTCGGCAGCCATTGTTAAGGTATCGTCAAAATATAAATCAAACTCATCCCAGCACCATACGTGTCCAAACGTCTGAATAATTCTAGACCTTACAAAGCCTGGGTAACGCTTCAACAATATTAAAAGGGGCTCGTCAAGATAAGGCAGATGATTCAATATTCTTGAAGCACTCGACCAATCAAAACCGATTATCAACTTGTATTCGTATTGACTCCAGTAACTAAATCTTAGTTTATAAATTAGTTTCAACGAAGCTCTGCTTCCGTATAAACCACAAGCCTGCAGTATTTCGGGTCTTTTACGTGCAAATATCTCAAGTGTATAGTCAGTATCCAACTGCTTAAAATTGGCCGTCTTAAGTATTAGCCAAACTAAAACTTGGCATTCATCAAATAACTCTAGAGCATGCTCTGTTCGACTAATACACCACAGAAGACTATACAATGTACTCTGATATTTTAGTTCGTACGCAATTAGCCTTTGAGCCAGTCCACTAGGAAATGTTCTTAGCCAAGGGGCAGCCGCTTCTTCTGCGCATATAACAGAAAATGGTACACCCAATTCTTTAAAAGTTGGGATAGCTTGATCTTCTGAAGTAGTTATACCCGTCCACGATATACCACGATGCCATGCGGTTATAGTGACGACACACTGATAGCCAAAGTACTTAGTTAAGTCAATTATCAAATTACAATCACTATCACACTTAACTAGTACCGACTTCTTGGTTAGATCGTTCACAATCACGACTGAACAAAGCCCATAACTCCTTTAGCCCTTTCTTTTACGGAACACTCTACCCTTAAGGCGTCAATCATTGCCTTCGCTGATGGAATAGGATGAAATCGATGACGACGAGCAACTGTGGCGTAGTCACCCGGAGTCAGGTTGTTTAAAACATCCAGTGATGGTTTTAAAGATTTTATAGGCTTTGGAAGACCCAAAGACACGCATTGTTGAACCAACAGTTTCCATGCCTGATCTGGCTGAAGATAACCTAACTTTATTTTTAAATCGAAACGACGTAATGCGGCTTGGTCTAATCCTGACATTAAATTTGTCGTTGCGATAAATACCCCAGAGAAGGATTCCATCTGAGTTAGCATTTCATTAACATTACTGATTTCCCAACTGCTCTGTGCGCCATGACGATCCTGCAAGAAACTATCAACTTCATCTATTAGGAGTAATGCTTGTCCAACTTCAGCCTCTTTGAATGCACGTGCAATATTTCGTTCAGTTTCACCCACCCACTTAGAAATTAAGTCTGATGCACGCTTTACCATTAAAGGGATGCCAATTTGCTCAGCAAGCCAACGAACATAGGCAGTTTTACCCGTACCAGGCTCTCCATAGAGACACAAACGCCCTGCTTTGTTTTTAACTAACCCCGTTGCTACTTGACTAACATCTGTATCAGCATTGATATAAGCAGGATCATAAATTTCCGGTAAACGGTTCGGGTCATTTCGTCGAATAGGTTTATGCCCCTGTGTTTCAAGGGTGTTGTTAATGATGAGTTCAAAGGCTGAAGACACAGCATCATCGTCTAAGTTGTCTTGAATAGAACTGACAACTGATGCTGCTCGGGATACAACCGCTGGGGCAAGTGCTTCTGATTCCGCTATTCGATTGATTACTTGCGGACTTAATAAGTCTGAGCAGTACTGATTAATAATTTGTAGACGCTGTTTTTTTGGTGGAATCGGTAGCTCCAGCACCATATCAAAACGACGAATAAAAGCTTCATCCAAGCATTGAGCAGAGTTCGAAAGCCACAACGTGGGTACTGGACTTTCTTCTAATGTGCGATTTATCCAAGCTTTTCGAGTTTGAGCAATGCTCTTTACCCCAAAGAAACCATCACCATCATCAAAGATGTCCTCTACTTCATCAAATAAAATAAGGGATTTACGCTTAGCAAAGAAATTTTGTGCGGCTCGAAAAGCACGAAGGCGTCTTTCCCCGTTTACAGGATCCCCATCATCATTTTCACTTGCCACTTCAAACAACTCGCATTCAAGCTCTTTTGCCAATACCTTAGCCAACTGACTTTTTCCTGTACCTGGCGCACCATGAATAAATATATTCACACCAGTTCGCGAAGTTTCAATAGATTTCCTAAGGTACAGTTGAAGCACATTAAGCTCTTCATCTAAATGCTTATAATCTTTAACAGACAATTGCGGAGCCGTACTAGGTGAAACGATGCTACGTAATAGGCTAACGGGGTCGGCATCTGAAGAACAGATATGATCGGCAAAATTACCTGATAGAATATCTAACTTACATCGTAGACGAGTAGCGCCATTGCGATCGACTGAAACTAAACCAGATTGACTCAAGATGTTTTTAGCATTGAGTGAAACGCGTATTTCACTCTCAGATATACTCAGGATTTTTGATAAAGCATGGAAAACTTTAACGGAGGCTAAGTCGCCAAGCATGTCAGAAAATTCATCAAGAAAGCGATCGTTATTAATTATCACCACAAATTCCAAAATACGGCAATCAGTTTCTGACAACCCAACTAAACCTGAAAGTCGTTCTATATTTTTCGCAAGACAAATTGATACGGTAACTTTATTAGCCGTTTTCTCGGATAGTTTATGTTGAAGGCGTAATTCTTTGAGGACTGCTTTTTGATCAAAATCAAAACTTTCTGGATCAATCCATCTATCAAGACCCATTGATGTTGCCAGTGAATCATCTCTAAATCCATGTGGTACTAAAAATTCCCGATGACAACCTAATTTCATGAGAATACGAAGTACCCATAGTAGTACTACAGGCTCGAGAGAAACACTTGATTTGGACTTATTTTTTGGTCGACGATGAACTGGCATGGAATGACACCTCTGTAATTGAGGTAATCATTATCCACATAGGTGCGACAATTAGTGTCGCACCTATTCATAATGATGTTTTTGGTCTTTAATGTGGAATGGTCACTGAGACAACAAAAGCAAAAACATAATCAAAACTGATATTAATGGCAAAGCTAATAGCCAAACCCCAGTAATGCTTTAAAATATGGTGAACGAATAACCTGAAGTGCCTATTTCATTTGTATGAAAATTTACTACCTCAAATGTAAAGTTTTCTAACTCCTTTATCTGACCTTTGACCTCATTCAAGACATCATTTAAGTCTGTAGTTTTATGCACACCTACACACCAGATGCTGCTAATATCATTAACAGATTTTTTGATATCATAATATTTAACCCAGTCTTCGACCATACCCTTTATACATTCTGACATATTCCTGTCTTGTTTTAATTCAACAGCAATCTGTTGTTTCTTACTAGAACCTACTAAACCATTATGAATTAAAAAGTCAATTACGTTTGTTTTATTATCAGCACGAGGATATCTCCACTCCCTATTCCATCCACTACATACATTATTCTTTTCTTGTTGAAGATATATAGCGAATTCAATTTGGAACCAATTCTCCCAGCCAGTAATTTCACTTCTCTTAATTACATTCATACTCTCTTTAATTTTGTTTTGATTGAAAAAATCTACAATTAAACCTTTCACTAATTTAAATTCAGCATCCATATCCAGCTCTCATTAAATAATAAATTAGAAAACTAACGGAGTTAGTCTATTAAACGGCAACTTCAAAATACCATTTTTTAAATACACTTTATTTGTATAGCTCTACCATACTTCTGGCAGTATCAACTATCTTATCCCTCAGCCATTCTGGACCTATCACCTCTACTTTTTCACCAAAGCTCATTAACCACCAAAAGAAATGCTGAGTGTTAGGCACACTTGCGCTCAAGATAAAACTCTCTTCTGATTCAATTTCAATCTGTTGATTTGTACTTAGGGGCGTTTCAAATAGATGCTTTCCTTTATACGTTTGGAATCGCCCTACAAAAGAAATATTTTCGTCAGTATTTAAAATCCCAAACCCTCCTTTTTCTACATATTTATTCAAATCAAAGTCTTTTAATACGTTTCTGTCTGTATCGCTTAATTCCACTGACTCAAAGCGATGCAAAGCCAGCTGAACAATATCTTGGTAGTCTCTAAGTGTGCAGACCAGATAAATAACAGAGCCTCTGTATACCAATCCAAGCGGATGGATCTGATAGTGTTTTGCAGTGGTGCCAACACGGGGGTTGTATACCCCCTCTAAGCATTTATCATTTAATAGGCCTTCGTAAACAAGTTCTAGTACTTCAGGTTCAATATGAGGGGGTTGAAAAGTCATTCCGTCAGAGATAGCTTCAACTTTACTTGGCCACTGGGCAAGTTTGTTATCGCTCTCATCTCCTAATGCTTTTTCCGCCTGTAGAAAATATGGAGCGAGGTTTTCCAATACACTATTCGGAAAGCTATTCTTTGCAAATTTCTGAACCAATATGAATGTTAATGCTATTTGAGGTGACATACCGGGTATGTCAATCACAGCGGAATTTCGAGGAAAATACCATCTGTATGGTTTTGATGTTTCATCAGAACTCAGACCAAAAGTGAGACTTAACTCATCTAAATCTCGTTGAATGGTCCTTTCTGTAACCTGATAGCCTTCACTTTGAATCTTCGAGTACAGCATCGTTGTATCAATTCTTCTCGGCTCTCTTGGTATATATCTAAGTAGCAATAATTGTCTAGCTGCTGATGACATTCTACAAACGCCCTTATTTTTGAATAATTTAAACCTACGACACTATATGTCGCAATAATAATTTATAATATAATTTCACTCGGCATAGACCGTTTATCAAGTTTGTAATGGTCTAGCAAAATATGGGAAATCCATCATAATGAACAGTGTAAAGTAATTAGGGGGGGTTGTAGTGAGATCATAGAATTGATATCAGAAGTACAAATAAATTTACAGCCTCCCTCAGGGAGTTTCACTGGAACCTCCCTTTAGTATAATTATTTGAAGTATTACGTGCCGTGACTTAATCGATTATGCGCGTTCGGACACATATTTTTTTTCTTTAGATTCTCCATCGACCTTTCCAAACTTTGAATGCTCAATATGTAAGCCTAGCAAGCTTGGAATATCGAGTAAAACATTAGGGTCATTATCTTTTGAGTAAATTGCTTTACCATTTTCGTCTTTAAAAGCAACATAAGCACCAATCCAAACACGTATATTACCCTTTGTAATCTCTACTCTATTTTGATAAATGCCGTGCCATTGATTCGGCCTTGTTCCACGCTTGTCTAAACTTGCAACAGCGACAACCAAACCAACCTTATATCCGATAGACGCGTAGACTTCTTGGTGGTCTAAAAGACAACTTCTGTCTCCATCAGAGAAATAGTAGTTGTTAAGCTCAATTATATTATCTACATGCTCGTCAGGATGGGTATGAAAATCACCTAAGTAAGATATATGCGGCCAAAAAGATTTAGCAAGGTCCCTTTTTAATTCAAGAGCATCATCATTAGGTGTAACAGATCCATTTTTCTGATTTGCAGTTGAGTCCGTATGTATGAATTCCACGTTATATAGATTCTTTCCACCCTCTAGTTTAATTTCTTGCCCAAACAGGTGGCCAAATGTTTCAAGTTGAACTTTGTCACCACGGCGAATATTTTTATTTTCAACTGCATATGCCTCAATTGCAGACATAAGAATAGAAATTAGAGCTTGCTCCGAAAGTCGAATAACATACCCATTATTATTAATAGAATCCACTTCTAGCCTCCATATGTTAAAGTAATATTTTAGTCTAAATGACTCCTCAATTTTCTGCATATTCTGCACTCTATTTTTAGAGTAGCATAAAGCAATTATTACACTCGCTATTCATCTCACCAATAATTTTCAAAGGCCTTAAAAAAGATTTACTAGCCGTTAGCTTAGTCTCCGAATCAACAAGATAAAAAATTAAAAACAAAAGCGGCGTACAAAAGCCGTACTAACTTGAAAAAATGTAGTGAATTATGGAATGATTAATCTATTAATTCCCTCAATGATTTCCAGTTTTACCTACCCTACACACATTAGTTTTGCGCATCCACACTCCTAAAAACTCAACGTTGTGCGGTAGTGATCTCTGGGTGGCTTTGTACAGTTTATTGATCTCTATTGACAGGTGAAATCCAATCTATAACCAATGGCTCGCCACCTTTTCCGAGAGCTATTGTAATTCCAAATAAGTTCAATGGATTAACTCCTTTCCTCTTGCAGTGAGTCAATATCTCTGACTCAAGGGATTCATCGTTTAGAACATTTAACAGGTCCTCACCGTACTCTGCAGATTTGAGTTTGGTTAGCGTTACTGTCTTTTGATAGCCTTCACCAGACAGATATTGCGCTTTCACAAAAATAATTGACGGGGGGTCTTCTTCTGAATATTTTATCTTTTTTGGTAAACAGCTTGAAGCAAGACTTCTTGCTTCTAAAAATGCATCGTCTTTAATTTTCCATGCAAGATTTTCGTGGTAAACAATCGGTAAAATAGTTACTACTAGCCCTGATATTGAATCTTGGACAGCTACAAAAAAACAGTCATCAATTTCACTATAAAAGAGTAAATGCTTTCTATCAAAAACTGGCTCAGTACCCACATCGAGCGCTCTGCCATAATCTAATATGTCGGCAATTGAGAAATAGTTCAGTTTTGTCCTCTGACTAATTCTTTTCAGTGCGTGTTTGGAAAAGTGTGCAAACCTTGCCATATTCTTCCTTAATGCCTACGTTTTAGGTATGCGCCATTGCGCAAAGTTAAAAAAGATACCAATATCAGGTATCCGGTAGCTTCCTAGTGGCACTCTCGCAATGTACTCATTATCGAATGGTTGTACAAAGCCACCCACTACGTCTTCTTTTATTATTCGAGTATTCCCGCCAGAATTGAAAGCGAGCGTCGCTTCCTTATCATATAATTTACAGTAAAGTACCTGGCTCGTTTTACTCAAACTAGACCCAGTACTTCCCCCTTTAAAGTTTCCTGTTTTTAAACCAGACGTCATATCTATTCTTCGAACCAGACAATGAAATACAATGTTATCTCATGGTATAACTGACTGATCTGGTCAAATCAATTTGACTGAATTTTCAGAGAATGCATTTTTATTTAGACACTTGGTTGTTTCTTCATTTCCCCCCTCATTGTGAAATAAGATCACAAAAGATCCTGTGAGTTAAATATATACTCAAGTCTGTCTGCCTCGACAGCCAAAACATAGGCACAAAATATGAATTCATCCCAGTCTAGGCTGTTAACAGGATGTATGGCTCTTCCACTAATTCCGTAATCTTTATCCAATAAGAACTCGACCACATCGACATATCGATTTCGCACCCAGGTGTATTCAATAATTTTTCTGTCCTTTTCAGCTCCAAGTTGTGCCAATTGGTCTGCCGTAACCGCTTTACTCATAAATATGCAATGGCCGTCTGACTCATAAAGTAAAACCGTATGACTCCTAGCCAGTGCACCAACACCAAAGTTGAATTTAAGGCCAAAACCATCTCCCCCATCAACTAGTGTTAAGCTGCCGTTAAAAGGGCGACCATTTATTAAAATCGGTTCACTGATCGCGCGTTGGCAATGGTCATTTATTATCTTTGAAATAGGTAACTGGTAGCTATTTGGATTATGTTCAGTATTGAATCGATCAAAAAAACTAGAAATATCATTAACTTGAGTGACGTATTTGTCTCCGACAAGCATTTCACAATTCATATATAGTCGATAACATCCTTTCGTTATTTCTTCTGCTTGGGTTCGATGAAAAGTACACCAAGATTTTTCCATCATCCAACGCTTAAGTTCGCCTAAGCTCAATTGGTACAAGTCATCGACACACTCGGCAATCAGAAGAGTCTCACCACTACTTCGCGCAGAATCAAGTCTTACAGCTAGAGGTATAATATTTGTGTTTGGTAATTTATAACCATGAGTAAAAACATCTAATTGACAATAACTTTTTACTAATGATTTAACATGTTCTGTAGCAGTTTTTGTTGCCGTACTCTGGTCTAAGACCATGCCTTTTCGGGTGTCATCAAATTCAAGTACCACATCTGGTACATAGGGTGACTTTAAGAATTCCCAAATTTGGTCTGGTATTTCTGACTTATCACGTAAAGCAGATTCAGCCTCAACAATATCTTGTTTTTCTTGAGACTGGGAGCCAAGTTCATGTAATGACGCAATAAAATCATTTACGTTGTGGCATAGCTGTCGTACTTGCAATAACTCAATACTTTCTTTCACATACGGGAAAGTTACTTGTATGAGGTCATCTTCATCGACATTACATTTTTTGTAATTAAGAAGTCGACGCTGAGCCATTGAATTAACGCGATCCACTCTTCCTGTTTTTTGTTCAATACTGATAGGAGACCCTGAAAGCCCATAGTGAACGACACTATCACAAAAGGTATGCAGGTCTTCACCTTCTTGAAATACATCTGTTGAGACTAACGCCAAAGGATAGCCTGGCATACGAAACTTACGAGCTTGAGCTGAACGACCAGAAACCTCGCCAGTTGCACCAATAATTGGTGCAACTGGATTAAGACGATCACTGATGAACGACCGACGCTTTTCCAGTGAAATATCAAAAATCTCAGGAATGTTAGTTTTGATTACAAGCTCAAGCTGTTCAGACATGCCTAGTAACTCTTGATATGTGGAGAACCCAGGTTTATTTGATTGGTCTTTTAAAGAAGACATCAGTACTTGCAACCAAGAGAGGCGTGTTTGGATATTTAGATTTGACGACCCTTGTTTTAGGCGAGATAAGTACACATCAATAATACCGTGTCCTGTACGAAGACACAGACTAATTAGGTGACAATGAGTATCCAGTAAGTCTAATCGTTGTTTACCACATTCGCCTTTCTTTAAGTCTTGATATACCTGTTCTTGTAATGGGAACAATGTAGTAGAAAGCCCATTACGGTGAAGTTCAGTATAAAAAGTATGCTGCAAGAGATTATTTTCAAGATCCTCAAGATTTATTGAATCTATGGTTTTCCTTTGAATGCCAGATTTTAAGTATGCGAGTAAAGATTGAAAATGAACAAAATTGAAATTTTCTCCATACCAATCAATAAAGCCCAACTGGCAGGCTTGATAGAGATCTTGGTAATCATTTTCTGAAGCACCGACAATATATAACTTGGCTTTGTCTAAGATCATTTTGCCATGATCATTAACTAGCTGGCCTAAATCTTGAGCCTCCTTCTCACAAATAAAACGAGCCCAATTTAGTTCCATTAATAAGCTGGTCGACTGATTTTTAACAGAAAGGCCTTTTCGTACAGCTACAGGTGTAGTGAGCTTTTCTGCCCCCTGCACTAACAGATCAGGAACGTTATCTGGGATTGCGCCTCTGAAAAACCAAGCAAAGAAAGTATCGTTTTTAGGGGGTTGATTATCTTCTGAATCGCCTTCCGTCCCTCCTCTGAATTTCCCCTCTGATATATCACCATCTTTTTTGATACTTTGCCTTTGGTACTCCAAAAAAATGGATTTAAACACTTGCTGAAGTTCTTTATTCCCTACCAATGTCTTATGAATATATTTCTGAATCCATAAATTATAATGTTCATCTAGCTTTTCTTTTATCTCCCCAACACTCTTCACTCTGCGAACAAAAACAATTTGTTTTCTGGCATTTTCAAAAAGCTCTGACGCCAAATATTTGCATACTGTATCCATTTTAGGATGAGGTAAGGTTGAGCCAAGACCCGCTTCTTTATAACTGTCAACAATGTGTCTAACTACATGCCTGTCTTGCGCATCTTTCTGAAGTTTTTCTGAATTTTCTCCATCAAACTGAACAGCTTCTGATTTTGTAGCCTGAGCATAGCTTTCAAAAGATGCTAGCATACCAATCTGGTAGGCCGGACTAGCATCCTTACGATTCATCATTTCTCCTACTTTCTTCTGCACGAGCGCTGTAACCAACTTCTGTTCGTCCGAGGCTAGTGTGATTTCGGCCTTGTCTCCAGTTCGGTGCTCCTTTCGGTACATATTACGTGTATGCATTTCACCATTAATCGCGATAGCATTAAGCCGTCGAACCATAAAATTCTTTAGGCTATTGCAAACTTGGTCCTTCTGGCCATTCTTAATTCCTTCAGGTAGTAAATCAGGTTTTCCTACTAGCGCTAGTTGGTTACGCAATTGATTGATATCTCGGTCATAGGGTGTTGCCGAAAGTAGTAACGCTCGCTTTACTCGTGGCTGGTATTCACTTTCATCACAAAAACCTAAGACACGTGATAACACTTTATTTCGGTCACTGCTTTCAAAGTCATGTTTGAAATTGTGCGCCTCATCAATTACAACTAAATCAAAGGTAGGCAGGATGTAATTCAAGGCTTTTGCGTATTGAATTTTGACATCAGCTTTCGTATTAACAACTCCATCCCATTCATGTGCAGGTATCAGCTTGCGGATACTTTCGCACTTTTCTTTCCAGTGAATATTGTCTTCAGTCTCATCATTATCAAGACCAATACTGAAACTATCTTTGCGCACATAAAAATCAGCATAATACCCCAACGAAGCCATTTTGATCATTTCTGTGACATTCTGGCAGCTGATATATGGTGCTGCCGGTTTGCCTTCGACTGTACGTATTCGATATTGGGATACTTTGACATTGTGTTTAATAAAGCTTAGATATTCTCGATCCCATTTTTCTTGTACATTGCGACTGGGGCAAATGTACAAAACGCGCAAAGAAGGATTAAAGTAACGCATCAAGGCTACGACCCCGAGCGCAACATACGTTTTCCCCATTCCTACTTCATCTGCCAAATAACCTAACCCAATTTCAGGATCCGCAAGCATATTATGTAGCGCTACTGCCCCTTCTAATTGCATCTGACCAAGATTTTTCAACCTAGAGTCTCCACCTGAAAAATCAATAACTTCTTGTGCTGTTGCTATATCTATAGGTTTCATTCCATTACCGCCTCTACTTCAGTCTGTGTAACATATTCCTTTGAGAATTGATCTTCAAACCACTTAAAGAATATTTTCCGCTTCCTCTGTGAATCACCATCCAGAACGATTTTATTAGCTTGTTTTAAATTCGTGATCGCCTTGTTTACATGAGCTAATTCAGATTGAACATTTAGCCTAGTCATAAAGCTTTCAGTTTGGTAAAGCTCCTTTATAGATAGCAACAATAAGTAAGATGTAACTGAATTATATTTTTCCGCGTCATGATCACAGGCTCGTAAAATAAGAGATGGCAAACTATCCATTCCAGATCCCGTAAGATAATAATCTACCTGTGTCATCTCTTTCTTTTCAAGTGAGTTTATTAATTTTTTTTTGAACATCCGAAAAGCATGAAACACCTCTGCATATTCACAAAAGAATTGCTCATTATTCTCTTCATATTCATTGGCAGTAATCTCGCCACTAAGGTTTTTCAGTACAAGTTGCTGAATTTGAGCATTCATCACCATTAACTCACGGCGCTCTGCTGTCATACCTGCATAGATTGCAAGAATTTGCTCTGGACTTAAGCTCGGTAAGTCAATAGGTTTATGACTCCAACCAATCTGCTGTAGCATCACCTTATGTACAGGAAATAGTTTGTTATTATCAAATGTTTTACCTCGAACTGTTATTAATGACCCTTGCTTTAACAGTTCTTTAATTCCCTCTATGCCATGCGTATATACAACTTCCTCATGGTTCAATAACCATGGCCCAACAACCGCAACGCCTTCTGCATTAAGTATTTCTATTTCGAACTGTTTATCTTTAACGGTACGACCACTAAGTTTTTTTTCAACCCAGTCAAAACTAAAATGTAATTCCGGTAATTCAATTGATAGATCACTATCGTCTCCACCCAGCTCAGAGTCTGTTGGAGGGCAAAAACTATCAACAACAACATCTTGAGCAATCGGCTCCAACAAAGGTTCAATATTTCCAATTTTCGTCAAAAAACCAGATTCTACATTGTCATAAATAGCCTTGTGGCTAAAATTAACCGACCCTATAAATACCCAGGATTGTACGCCGTTATAAAAATGGTAAATTTTTGCATGCACTCTTCGGAATAAATCATTGGAAAGTCCAAGTGACGATGTAATTTTTTGGTTCCAACACCCCCAAGTAATCTTTTTACTATCTTTTATATGCTGGTAATACTCTTGATTACAGAGCGCTGCACCATCTTGGTCTTTTGGCAGCAACATGATGATTTCATTAACTCCAAATCGAGAAATAAACTCCGTGTGAATTTCATTCTTTGTATTCTCAGCAAAGAAAGGAGAAATAATTTCTAAGGTCCAGTTTTTATAGTTATCTAAAGAACCTATACGGCTTTTATTTAGAAAACTAAAAAAGTTTTGATTATTACTTGGCCCGTAGTAATTAACTATCGGAGCATCATTACGACCTTTAATATCATTGAGAAAAGTCTGTATAGAATTTAGTGAGGATCTTAGTTGTGTGGCTCTGTTTTTTATCAACCATTCAACATCTTCTTTTAAGCGATTAATGAAAGCGCGTTGTACCTCTCCATTTTCTACGACCTCCCAGTGCTGAACTTCAATATTTTCCCACCAGCCTGCTCTAGTAAGGTTATTTGAACCAGCAGCTACCAACAAACGCTTCTTCTTTGTGGTTTTATCAATCACTAGAAGGTAAATACTCTTTGCATGAAATGCGTTGTTACCTCGATTAACACCATGACAATAATATTCCATCTCAGGAGAGCGTTCCGCGCTTTGCCTGAATATTGGTAGATCATAGAATATCTCTATCTCTAACATTGATTCTCGAAGCGCTTCCCTGACTTGAAATATTTTAACTCGCTCATCTGATGAGAATGGAATTTGCCGATCGAGCAACAACGGTATAACGTCAAGTTCGAAAAAATCAGGTTCAAAGTTATAGCTCGTAAAAACACTAGAAATGACTTGTTGGTTATCTAACAAATGACTTAGTTGATCGGAGATTACGTACTTATGCATGTGTATCCCCTAAATAAGATTGAGCCATCGATAAATAAGAACCCAGAAAGTAGTCATAGTCCCACCGCTCTTCAAGCCGCTTATTTGTTGCCAAGCTAGCTGTCTCGCTCTTAACTCTCACCCGTAACTTCCCATCACCTTCTACGTCAACCCATGCTGCACCATTGCGTTGCCTCATTACTGAATCGTTAAGCTTAAGTATTAATTGAATAGCAAGTTTGTAATCACCAGCCTTAAGTGCTTCGAGTGATTGTTGAATGTTTTGTCTTCGTGGAAATGCTGTATCAGGCAAAGAGTCTGGGAGATGTGCATAGCTATACTCTTGACTCTGAAGGTTCTTAATAACATCATTAATCATTACTCCATCCTTTAAACGACAATAATGAAAAATATTATTGAGTGCTACTAGTACTCTCTCAACTTTTTCAATATCCAGTAAGCATTGCCTCAATGACGCAGATAATTCTGTTGTTTTCAAAGATGATATGTAAGCACCAATCTTATAGGTTCTATCACTTAGGAATTGGTTACTTTTAAACAGTTCATTTGTCTTATGCCAAAGCTCCTGTTGAACAAAATTATCTTTTGAGCCCATCATTAAAGCTTCCAATAACTGACTTACTAGTTCAGGTGTTTTGATTGCCTTCATGTAACTGTCAGCAAGTACCTCCAGCTCTTCTTTTCTAACAATATTAGATTTAACCCATTCAAGAATGACCGTCTTGTTTAACTGTTTTTCGATACCGATGGCAATAGCCAAACCTTTATCTGTAAGTGTTCTTTCATTTCCACTAACAAGACCTGTATCACGCATGGCAGTCGAATATAGTCCCCACATCCCATAACTTGCTTGATCACTTAGTATTTGTTCATCGGCCCCTAGACCAATGCTCAGAGTATTACGTTTATTTTCGAATAGGATCCTTTCCTTTACACGTGTAATCCCCATGATTGAGTTAGATTTACCGTAATATCGTAGATAACCCGTGACTTGTTCATAACGTAAAAATGTCTCCCGCACGGCCTTTTGTTTATGCTCTGCATCCACATTCATATTGAGCTCGTTTGCCCAATGAAAGCCCAATAAAGCCACTGCAAAATTTTCCAAAGAAGATGTAATAGTGGTTAAATTACCTACTACTTTTCGACCAAAGTGGGTCCAAACAAGCTCAAAACCCAAAGGATCTCTTGAACCTTTAGGTTTAGCTCTGTCATCAATTAACGATATAAAGGGCATATTATTTTTTCCAATTATCATAAAACTTAAGTACAGAAATAGTTTCTGTGACTAAAAACTAAAATTCATTAAATAGGTAAATAAATCACTGATAACCTAGGCAACTAAGCTTCCCGACCCTCACCCAGTTCACTGCAACGCCTAAAATCGGTTTATCAAGTTTGGTATGTTTGGCGTAAGCTAGAAGCTGGGGTAGGTGTTTCTTAAACTGTTCATCACTGGTCTTACCATCCGTTTTATGATCTATAATCCAATAGCCTTTTTCAGTCTCGACAAGTAAGTCAATGACTCCACTCAATGTCGCACCGTCGTTAGTCATGGCTAACATTGGTACTTCAGATTTTAATGTAATGGCATTTAACTCTGAGATTAACCATGCATTAAAACTCTTCACATGATCAACTAACTGTTGTCTCAACTCTGGATATTGATTAATTACTTTTAGTTGCTCAAATAAACGTTCTTCTAGCTGTGGTTTGCTTAGCAAGACTTCATATATTTGATGTACCCATGTACCGATATCATTGGCTTGATTGTCTGCATCCAGCACAGATAAGTCGATAGCAGAGTGATAACTTAAGGTGCTTATTTTGCTGTTATCGAGAACAAATTCTTCAGCAGAAGTATCTAGTTCAACCAATGTAGATGGGGAAAGCTGACCTGCTATAGCGTTAGGAGCTTCACTATAGTCAACAGCAACACGGCCATAGTTTATTGCTTCACTCCCCTGCGCCCTTTCTGTAACTATTTCTTCAGAAACTTTAGCTTTAATAATTTCTGCATTTTTCATATCAGATCTTGATAGAAGTGCAACCATGCAGTTGTCTTTCTGTGGATTAAACCAAGGTAAAATTAGCTGCTCCCTAGCTCGTGTCATAACAACATAAGTTAAGTTTTTGAGAGTATCTTGCTCCGACGGTAGTAGATGATTAATAAATCTTTCTTTGATTTTCTTGTCATCAAAGCTCGTGAGGATCTGTGTGTATGCTTGCTCTAGCATTACATCTACACTTTCCGTATCGCTATATTGAACAGATATCGCTGGTAATTTTGGTTCTCTAACTTTTTCCATTCCAATCACTACAACGATTGGCCATTCCAAGCCCTTAGAGGCATGCCATGTACTTAGTACAACAGCGTTTTGATTATCACCATTGATATGAGGTTGAGTACCTATGTCGTCACGATTTGCCTGCAACCACACTAAGAAACTAGATAGACCCGCGCCAAATATGCCCTGCGCTTGCAGCGTTTCTGGCTGAGTAGTTTCAAAAGTCTCTCCGAGCTTAATCAGCTTCAACAAATTTGCACGCTGTTGCTGGCCGTACTCTCCTGAATTATCCTGAGCAAATCTATCCCATAGCGATAGTGCATCTATTGTCATTCGAAGAGTTTCTGTGACAGATGCTAATTTATTCTGTCGCCTAATTGCATCTAAGTTATCGGCTGCCCTACCTGTTACTTTTCTAGGTTTATCTTGTGACAAATAATTTACCAATGCCGTTTGTAAATCTGTTTCTTGATTCATGATCAAGTTCAAACACATGAGTGCATGTTGATCTCTAGGGTCAGCCAGATAACTTAAGGCGTATGCCATCCATGAAACTGCATCCGATTCAAACCAGCCATCTTGTTTTATCTGTGGCTGTATACCAAACCTCCTAAGTTTATTAGCAAAGCTTGCTAGACCCTTATGGGAAGGCCCAAGTACTGCAATATCATTTGGACGAACAGAGCGTTTCTGACCAGTTATTTTATCCGTAACCTGTAAACCCGACTCAAGGATACTTTTGATTTCAGCAACGACAACACCATCATGCTCTGCACTGAAACTCTTTAGATTCTTTTTAACACTCCCCCTAGGGCTCCAATTTTCTTCAGAAAAACTTATAATCTTCACTGGTTTGAGTTTGCTCTGAATACCAGATTGAGGTGTTAATTCAGTATATTCATCTTTATAAAGTCGTTTACCGAGTTTATTAATAAAAGCCATCAAACCTGCTGTGCTTCGCCAATTGGACGTTAGCTCAGAACTGTTAGTCTGATTCTGCTCTACCAATGTGTTGAATAGCCTACTATCAGCGCCCTGAAAACCCATAATAGACTGCTTTACATCCCCTACAATCAACGCTGGAATGCCCGCTTTTGCAATACACCACAACAAGGCAAACTGTAAGGGATTGGTATCTTGAAACTCATCGATAATCAAACAGTCAAAATCTGATTTAATTTCATTTAAGTAACGTTCATCTTGCATCAGTTGTTCCGCTAGATGCACCATGTCACCAAAATCCACCAAACCGGCCTCATTTTTGAGGGATTGATAGTTGTTTAACGTTTCTAACGCGGTTTCCAGAAGAATTTCAATATGTTTCAAGGATTGATCGAGTGGACCAGGATGTGCAGTTAATTTATCGGCCGCTGCCCAGATAGCAAAAGCCATCTCTGAATCTTCATGTTTAGCTTCACCTGTTTTTGTGTTAAATATTTTTGGTGCTTTTTCAATAGACTGAAGCTCTGTCCATAGGGGCCAGTTATACTCGATATCTGCCTGAGACGACCTAAAAATAGCGCTAACAAACGTACGCGTATCCGCATTACTTCCCCATGCAGTACCTAAATCAAGCTCTCCTTCATTCCTGGCGTATTTATCTTGGACGGACTTAACTGCATCCCATAACGCGTTGTTTAAAGACTCAGCCTTAAACAGGTTATTCCCGTAAATATTCTTAACACTCTCTTTAGCCCGTTTTATAAGTAACTGCGTTTTATTGTCACTATCACCAGCCCCAATATTCCTTAGTCTTCCGATGATATCTAATACACGATCCTTAAATTTTACGACGGCTTCTTTATATTCACTGCCGTTAAATTCATCCTTATAGCCCCAGCCAGATAAATCATCCAAGATAGGGATAATTTGCTCTACTTTAGTTAGCGACAGACGAATCAATACATTTTGTTCAGCTTCAGTTAACTGCCTAGGAGAAGGAGAACTTCCTTTTTCATAAGCAAATCGTTCTAGCAGCTCTAGGCCGAAGCCATGAATGGTTGATACCTTTGACTGTTGAACTTTAGTTGATTCTTGATGTAAACCGCCTTGCAAGAGCGCTAAACGGATTCGTTCTTTAAGCTCGTTTGCAGCTGCATTTGTAAAGGTTACGGCTAATATTCGATCTGCACTGACATCACCAGACTTTACCCACTCAGTTAGTGTTTTTTGTATATGAAATGTTTTTCCTGCACCGGCTCCTGCTTTAATTAAACTTAGCGGTGAATAAGGTGTTGTTAATGCATGCACTTCCTGTGAGTTCTCAGTTAGTAAATTAGTCATTACCTTGCTCCTCAGCAGCTTTCATAAAGTGTCCGACAAGTGGATTGCTATCAATTGAATACTCGGCCTTAATACCAAATCCCTTCCAGAACTCGGTATCATCTTCTTGGTTGAGCAAAACCTCTCCCTCACGCAATTGCTTAATACGTTCTTTAATTTTGATGACAGCCTTTTCAGACTGCCCATCTAAATCAACCGCTAATTGAGCTTTTGTTATACCTTTCACGCTTGACGATGCAAAAACATCGAGTACTAACGTTTGGTCATTTAAGGTGTAATATCCACTATGTATTGAGACTGGATTGCCACCTTCCTGTTGATTGAAAAGCTCTCTATAAATAAGTGTTTGAAGATCATAGCCACTGTTAAGTCGAGTAATTCTGTCTTTCGATTTTGATTTTTTATAATCCAGAATTAATGTTTTCTGTTCAGTTTCCAACACAACATCGACAAAGCCTTTAAGTGGTAACGACCATAGCTCACCGGCTAACCGTTGCTCAGTGGAATGAATTGACCATCCATCTGTTTCACACCAATCTAAGAATGGTCCAAGAGCTTCCTTGATTTCATATTTCAACTGGGTGCGCTCTAATCGCCATTGAGGTTGAAGAAGAAATGCAGCGTCCTCTTCTAAAGCTGTTTGATATAGCACGTCATAATCACTATTACCTTGCCCGTAAGAAATCTCTCTTTCGGAGTCAAAATGTAATTCAAAAACCTTATGAGCAATCGTACCTTTTAATGCTACACCTAGGCTTTGTACATCCCATCCTTTAGGCTCAAGACCTTGTCGACCCAACAACCAAGCCAAAGGTGATATCATCATTTTCTCCAAACTACTCGGTGATTCAGCCCTAGATTTACCCTCTTTATCTTTATTTATTTCAAATAGATCCATGCATAACAATAGGTCTTTGGGGGCCAAAACCACTTGAGCTGATTTTATTACAACCTGACATTCATTAAAGAAAGGCGTCGGGTTATCCATTGCTAAAATTGATTGAATTAATTGCTCAGGCTCCACCTCTTTTGACGACTGAAAACACAAAGCCATATCCAGTAAAGACTCACTCGGATACAGCTTTTCACCATCAAAACTCTGCTGAGCTAACAATATTGTTATTGAGCTATCCGGCTGCGAGACTAAACGCTTTAATCTTGTTTCAAAACAACGTTGGGGATCCGCCGTCGTATCGAATGAGTAAGCTGTATTTTCAGATAGTACCTTACAGTCTTCACTGCTAAATACGCCCATTGAACGATCACGGGAGGTATAACTTCCCTGATTAAAGCCCAGCATAAACAAATGTTTTTTGGGTTGAAATAACCACTCCGATTCGGTTAACAACAACAAGCCATTTTTTACAAGACCTGAAATCTCACCGTCTATAAGTATATGCTTAGGCTTTAATAAATTAATAAGTGAGCTTATTTGAGCCAATTCTGATTGATCTTGATATAACAAAATTGACTCTGATAGGGACTCGACCAAATCTAATAACTTAGCCTTTGAGAATAAACGTGCATCAGATGGGAATTTCAATCGACTAATAATTTCGACTAACCAGTTATTCCAATCTTCAAGACCTGGCTCTAATAAAAGCTGCAATAAATTATTGTCTGAGTCGTCGTTACTTTTATCATCTACCTTTTCTTTAAGTGCCCCTCTAAAATGCACATCCGCATAGCGTTGACCTCTATTAAGTGACCAAGGCATTAAGGGGTTAGTCAAAACTGTGGCCAAACTCATAGGAGAAGCTGCATCTTTTAGTTCTTTTTTAAAAGAAAAATAAACCAACAAATCCTTTAATAATTGAACATCCCATTCAAATACAGTTCTAGATTGATGGATATTCGACGTTAAAATACCTGATTTATTCAACAAAGCTGGAAGGATACGTAATTGTTCCGAGTTCTGGGGCAATACAATAGCCATCTCATCGATAGAAACACCTTGTTTGAGTGCAGATTGAACCATACCAACAAGTACTTCACATTCTTGCAAACTATCACGACACGCTAACCATCGGATATTTTCAGGACAGATTTCCTGACTAATACAAGGAGACTTATATAGTGTTTGCGCAAGTTGCTGTATATCAGATTCCTTAGTTGCGTTTACTTCTAGCCCATCGACTAAAAGTTGCAGCACTTGTTCATCCGCAGCGTTCTCAGGTGTATGTGAAGATAACCTTTCCAAGACTTCAATTTGCCATGTATCAAAGGCAAAGAATTCTGGTAAATAAATCAATTGAAGTGATTCGATAGAATCTGAATTAGATTGAGATAACCATTGCATTGCTAACATCTGATCAACGGGGCGAACCTCACCCATTAACGTATGCAAGGCAACAAAGTCATTAAAGTAACCATCAATTCGGGACTTTGGGTTTGAAATTTTATCCAGAGAGGTATTTAAAGGCAGGACTGAAAGGATATATTTCAAGCTTGCTTCTAGCTCAGAAAGCGTTGAGGGCTCATCCACCTTGATACTTTTAGACCAGAATGAATTGTTTGATTCTATTACGGCTGTCTTGAATGCTTGATCGAAAACATCCTCAATATCTGCTAACAACCATAATGACTTGAGCGTATCTAATAACCCAGTAAATGTACCTACCTTAACGCCAACACTTCCTTGGGTAGCTAACAACCCACGAAACCACGCCGCCGATAAACTATCAGGCATCAATACAAATTTCATATCCTCTCCTTGAAAATATTTTTGTTATTTCAAATAATTACCCAGGAATATCCTAAGGTGAATTTAATTTATTCATCCGGTTATCAATCACTTCACCTGAACTTTTTTATTTGATACGCCACTCACTACGTGTCCCGTAGGAGCAACTTTTGCTGCAGAGTCACAATGCCCTGTCTGGTCATCAAAAAAGAAATCAGGCTCAAATTCAGCTAAGAAAGGAGCCTTATCCAATCCCGCGAGAAACATGGCTTCATCTACTTCAATGTTCCACTCCATCAAAGTACGAATAGCGCGTTCATGGGCTGGAGCACCACGCGCAGTTACCAATACAGTTCGAATATTTATCGGTAAGTTTTGGCTGATAGATTGAAGGCGATGTAATCCTTGGAGGAATGATTTGAATGGACCCGCAGACATAGGTCTAGACGCATGCTCTTGTTCATGTCCCTGAAAAGCATCAAGCCCCTGACTCTGGAAAACTTGCTCTGCTTCATCAGAAAATAGTACGGCATCACCGTCAAAAGCGATCCTAATTTCATTTGGGTGCTTCTGAGCGACTTGTAAAGATTCTGGATAAACCTTGGCAGCAGGAAAACCGTTATTTAGTGCTTCACGTACGTCACTCTCATTTGCTGACAAGAACAAGTCAGCCTTAAGTGCTTTCAGGTAGTGAAAAGGAGCTCTACCCTGAGTAAAAACACCTCGCTCTATATTTAGACCATTTTGATGCGCTGACTTATAAACTCTTAGACCACTAACAGGATCATTTCTAGATAGAATCACTACTTCAACACGGTGTTCGCCATCTTCGTTAAATGCGAGAAGCTTTTTAACTAAAGGAAATGCAGCGCCTATTTCAGCCGCCTCATCAAGTCTGCTTTTTTGGTACTCTCGATATTCAGCCGGATCGCCCTTTTCGAATACGGCATTCTCTTCTTCAAAGTTAAATAAGGCACGTGATGATATGGCTACTACAAGTTTTCCGTCTAAATTAACTGGCACGACTCATTCCTTTATATCAATAGAATATGAAGATAATCGTAGTCAACAAACAAGAGAATTTAACTAACCAGATTGACTATACGAATAGCATACCTATTGTAGCGACATATAATGTCGCTACTTTTTAAAATCCAAAGCTTTATGAGAAATTGATATTAAAAAATAAGACTAGGAAAGAAATAAGCATTACGCCACTAATAATAAAATGTTTTAGGACTGAAATTTGTTGTAATTTTTAAGTCATGTTTTTTTGATTTGCACTAGATTAATTCTTTGGCAACTCAAAGAATGGCTAAATTTTGACTATGATAGGCTTTTCTGTAGATATATTTTACATTTAAATATGACCCACTATTTCCATTGAATATTAATAGGTCAATTTAGCCTCATCCCGCTAAGAACCAAATTAAAGTAATCGATCATTGGGTAAATTATTCATGCAAGGAAGGCATTAAATGGATCAATCCCAGTTTAAAAAAACAGAATGCCACTAAGGAGGTTATTGAAAGTAGCTCAATACTCTACTTTTAACTGAGGTAAAAGGTGGAGGGCTTGGTTCTTGAATAAATGTATTTTTGAACTCAATATCTATACCTCTGCGCCCTAATTCAGTGAGTTCCCTTGCTTTAGCATCATGTTCACACGCACTAATCACAGCACCATCAGTTTGGTCAGTAAAAGCCATTGCGGCTACATAAAATTCTGTATCTATAGCCAATTCTGACCTTCTTGATTTCAATTTACTACCCAATATTTATAACTTAGTGACTTAGTGACTTAGTGACTTAGTGACTTAGTGACTTAGTGACTTAGTGACTTAGTGACTTAGTGACTTAGTGACTTAGTGACTTAACCATAAATAACGCCTTTCCTTTTAAGTATTAAGATCATCTAAGGATAGCCATTCATGTTTATTTAATCTGAAATTGGTCAAAGCATAATTCATGGCTGGGGCTATATCCGAAATAACAACAGCTTTATCTGTGGATAATAATCACTAAATCTGTATACGCAGCTATCCACTTTAGTGATTTATTTTCCGCCAGGTCAAAAGAATCAAGTGTACTTGGTAATATAGCGGTCGCTATATATTTACTGGCTGTTAAGTCTATTTCTTCCATAGCATTAAAAGGATTGCCAAAAGCAAACAGGTTACATAAATGAGGGTAGTAGCTTAGTAGTAGCTCATCGATCAAGTTATCACTACAATCTAAATAAAATAAATTCTTCGAACGGGGTAATACTAGTTTTTTTATTTTGTTATCAGGACAAGATATGGATCGTAAACTAGTGAACTTTTCTAAATCAAGTATATCTATTGAAAAGCCTTCGATATAAATTTCTTCAATATTGCTAGCATTTAATCCTTTCAGTTCAGGTAAATTGATATGACGTAGATTCTCACTTGATACGAAAGTAAGTGGCCTATTAATAAGTATGAGAAATTTCAAATTTGGAAAATATTTAAAATCCAATGAAGCGGGTGTATCAACATAAATACATAGTTTGTCTAAATAGGAAGTACCGCTTTCTAGATTGCCGAATTTAGAGGTCACCCAAGTAAACTCTGTCAACTTATTGCGACTTGTCTGGAATGGGCAATTCCAAACCCCTGAATTCAAAACATTATCAAGAAGGCTGATCACCTCTGAAGAGTGATTAAAACTACCTACACAACAGGACTCTAAGAACTTAGAACATTTTTTTGTAATCCTTTCTTTAACAGAGTTATCTTGTAAATCGACTCTATCCAGGTAATACTTTTTAAATAACATTTTGCCTACATCACTATAGTTTTTTCCATGCTTCATAGCTCATTATTATATTGACCTGTGCAATAGAGCCTAGCTGTACGGTGCTTTGTTCGATTTTATTCATAGTACCTTTCCCTCATAACACTAAATCTATTTCGAAAAAATCAAAGATGTGGGATGAAATTTATTTTCTTAAAGCGCTTATTGAAACATTTTCAAATACAAAACCAGTACCTATTCGGGAGTTAGATAAATATTTAAGGATGTTTGGTAAACACGTAGCACCTCGCACATAAATTCTAACAAGTGGTTGCTTCCGGCTTTATATAAGAAGTTCCCATAGCCTCACTGCATTCAATCTCAGCATTGGCAAAAAGTACCATTTCAAGATCAAAGAGCTGATATTTAGGAAAATTGACAAGACAATGTTTAAGAACATCAAGGTAGGTTTGGTAGGTATTAGCACGAGCGAGCGATTTCCAACCTTTTTTGACCAGTGCACTCCGTTTGAAACGAGACTCTTGAGTAAATCCGATACGTTTTATACCATTCCCAACAATATTATTGCGCCCTGGAATATAATTGAATGCTAATCCTTGCTCAATGCCTGCGTTTAATTGAATCGCATTTAAACAAGCAGCAACGCGAGCGTCGTAAATAGCATATTTCTTCGGGTCAAATATTGAAAATAACTTGGAGTAACTAGCCACCCCGTTAAGGTCTATAACTGGGTTTTCCATTTCAAGTCGCTTCACATATTTCTTTATTGTCTCGGGTTTATTTCCTCTCACGCCTCCCCATTCCACGATCACAAAATTAGCCAACTTAAATCGCTTTTCAAAATTGGCTTTTAGGTATTGTTCATGAAGATGATTCTTAAGAGCTACATTTGCAAAGTAGCCTGATTCATTGCTTTGCTCAAAGCCTGCTAATTTCGGAATCTTCCAGGCATAGTTTTTTTTGAGGTGAGGAAGCTGTGCGTCAAAATACTCGTTTAAGCTGTTTTCTGTTGTGCTCATATTAATACCCAAAAACTAATTAATAATACGATTCTATAGAATAATATGTAGTCTAAAATCTCATAGTTTCGCGGTGTTATTCATGAACATACCCTGCACTTGCGCTTTAGTATCATTTCGCAGTGCCGCTAGCGATAAGAGTTCGATATTAGAACCAAACTCATCTAAAGATTGCCATTCATATTTATTCAATCTGAAATTGTTCATTATTGAAACTAACCGAATGTTTAAACAAGTTCATTTAGACTATCACGTATACCCTGTGCTCTTGAATCATGTTTAATATAGTTGCGAGTGATATCACCAAGTATATATCTGCATGGGTGTTCAAGATCTACTAGCTCTGCAGCAAGATCTATCACTTCATCAATGTAAGCAACATAAGAGCTGAAAGTTGTTATTGCATCATCACCAAATTCTTTTTGTTTTGTTTCTTCCGTGTGTTTTTGAGTGAACCCATTCACAAACTGCTTATTCTGAAAAAGTTGCATGATCGCATCATGTAGAGTTTGATGTCGCATAATTTGTCACCCTTTGTCAGTGGTTATGTGTAATATTCGATTGTGAATATCTAATCTTGGATTGAAATTAATATTATTATAAAAAGTGACGTAACAATACCGTCACTAATAGAGCTTTTGCATGCCCTCAATCTCCTTACGTAAATCCCCCTTTACATCCACCCGACTATTCTTCTCAGCGGGAATCGCCTTCTTGACATACACATAGCGGCCAAGCCCCAACAACCATGTTTTGAATTCGTAGTTATAGTTTAAGTTTTTTACCTCAATAGTAACTGACTCAAGTCGACCGTCGTCATCCAGGAGAGCGTTAGATATAGTCGTCAGATGGTCGTCTTCAGGTGTTTCATGAAACCGCATTTCTGACAGATGTTGTGCTGGTGGCCCAGTCACTTCAAGGGCAAGTAGTTTTAGTTCGCCCCAGTTACCAGTGACACTAGGTGTAATCATACTTTTATAGTAATCAACATTGTGTGAATGGGGGCGGTCAATGAGCTCTACATCATCTACTTTTTCTATCTCAAAACGATGTATGGCCATTTCTTTGTAAGATTGTTTATCTGAGTCCTCAGTGCATAGAATGTAGGATACCCACTCACGACGTACCAGTCTGACAGGAAAAAAAGTTTTCAACTCTCCCTTTAGATAGCTCGCCCGAAAACCTGCCCTATTCTTCAAGGCTTTGATCACGACTTGCTCTTTATATGCGTATTCGTCAATGTCATATTTCGGAAACAAAGGAGGATAACGAGGAACTATATCAATATGCTTAAGCCATGCCACTTGGTCATGGGCTTTGACCAAGGCGTTTTCACAAAGACCTTCAACAACCTCCCTTTCATCTGGAGGCAGAAAACACTTTGAAAACTGGACCGTAAGCGCCAATGTTAAAGCTTTGATATCTTCATCCAGTATTTTTGGCCTTGCCGTTAACTTCCAACTAATGGAAGCACCTTGGGTAATTTTGTCTCGTTCGCCTTTTTTTACTTTTTTGAACTCTTCCTTGCCAGGCCAGATTTTTAGTTTTTCACGTCGACCATTCGAACCTTTAGTTATTGGAAGCCAGCAATAAATATCATCGGGATGACGAATAGCATAGTCCTTTAAGAAGTCTCGGACCCTATCTTTTGTGAACCTGCTGGGGGCTGGACAAATATCATTTAGCAAGGACTTTAATGTATACCCATCATTCGTGGCGTCTCTTAATTTATTTAGTACCTTTCTAGTCAATATTTCCCAATCATCAGACGCCATTTTAAATCACCAATAGTGTAAACAAGTACTCGTTACTTCATAAAACATAGCTGAATTACACCAAAACTCAATTAGTGCATGATTTACTCCGTCACTTTTTAGTGTCTAATTACCTACCACCAAGCAAACCGGATATTTTGATGACAGCATCACTTAAGAAGACTAAGGCAACACAGAGTCGTAGCGAAGAAGCCTATAATAGAAAACGACCACCAAAGTATTCAGACGATTTCACCGTTGGTCTACAAACAAAGGTAATGCAGCCACTCACCCTAATTTGAGGAAAAAACATTGAATTTTGACTGTAAGTATCGTCATTTATTACTACTTCAGTTTTCGTATTCAGCCCATTAAAAAAGAGCAAATTCGACCGATTAACAATTTGTAAGAACGAGCTAAAACAAAATGGCAAGGAATGTCACCCTTTATGTAGATTTAGTTAAATATAGTATTGATAATTTAAAAGGAGGTGAATAATGATAAATAACATCAGTCACTATGAAGACCTAGCGATGAATCGAGTTGATGAGTTTAAAAAAACATCTGAAAATCACAGTCAAATGGAGTGCGTATTAATCCTTGAATCTGTAGACATTTTATATACCCAAGACGGCGTCTCTTTATTGAGAGTAGGTGCTCAAATGTTAGGTAACACAACCCAATTTTGGCTCACGTTTTCGGTCGGAGATGATTTAGAAGAATATAAAGTAGGCTCTGCTTGGCACTTTGTCGGTAGGTATTCAATAGAGTGGGATACTAGGAGCATCGAACTCAACCCAAATGCATTGACAAAAAAGATAACTGGAAAGTTTGGATGGACTGCGCAGTATGTGTCCCGAAATGGCGAAGCAATCAGAAAACATTTAGAACGTAAAGAGGAGGAAAACCAAATTGTATGGCAACCAAGATGATCACTGATTTTCAGGTCAACATTCAGTCCGCATTAACGTTCTAAACAATTTAACCTTAGAAATAGAAAATAAACCAAGACATGAAGAAACAGCAAAACATGATTATAAGTTGCTTTCAAAAAATGAACGCAAATCTAGAAAAAAAGAATACTTAGAACTACTTGGCGATTTAATCTCAAATCAAAGTTTGAGATATGATCGTCGTGTAATACTAAAGAAATGTAAATCAGATTTTAAAGACGGCGCAGTACATACCCTAAAAGATATTTCGATTAAACCTGTAGACTGTATAGAGTTCTCTTATTAATACTGACGAGCAGCTTCCATCCTAAAGATGCTAATGCCAAAAGCAGCCGTGCGACAGCGTAGCGTAGCCGTTGTTTGCCTTGTTAATCGATTATTGGTACACGGCTGCAATCACTTACTTGCTTGTTTAGTTCTTTTAGTTTGTTTAATGATATTTGAAATTGACCATTGCTAGGGGTCTTCTTCTCTGAAAACTGCTGCCAAATTAGATCTCCCGGTCCATTGTAGGCCTCTATAAAAGTACCATCAGGATTTATTTTTATAATAATTGCGTGTTCAGGCTCACTGCGAAAAGCAACAGACTTAGATTGAGTCGCTTTAATCTCAACTTGTTTCCCATCATCTGTAGTCGCATCAAAGCCCTTATTGGATGCCGTTTTTAAATCCAAGCCGTATGCATCCGCTACGAGACATTCACCAATACTGCCAACCATGTGGCCATCTGGTGTAAAGTGCCTGCCAGGGAACATTGTTTCGAGTTCATTTACAGTTGCGTAGAGTTGCTTGATTAAACTTTGAAATTTATTGTGATCCATATCATTCGCTTATCATTTGTATAGTAAGACCTCCTCTCATTTGCATGACAAGTAATCTCTTTCTTTTTCGACTTTACCGAAAACTAATCAATTTTAAGAATTGAGTTAAAAGCTGCTTCAGGAAGAATACCTTTCCGAATTTGAGAGATAATAAAATCTCTACTTTTTAATAATTTATCACGAGGGTAATCCTTTCCTTTTTCTTTATTGAAGTCTGACATAAGGCGCTTAGCAGCATCTTCAGATAGGAAAAGATTATTACGAGGGTTACATTTTTGACATTCTTTGCTGAATGAAAAACCTTGTTCCCCCATCCAATCTTGCAGCCCTTGTATTGAGTCTGAACAAATTTTAGTGTATCCGTTTTTTGTAAAAGCATCATCACCCGCGAATGAAGCTAATTCATTTATAGTACGACAACTATGCGTGTGAAGAACCATATACTTAGACGTGGGTGTTTTGTTGGTATTAATTACAAATCCTACCAAATTATTACGAACCCACTTCTGATATTCTTCATCATTTTGGGGAATAAATACTGGCATTTATTTTTCCTTATATAATTAGGCCGCAGTAAAAACAATAACCTTAGGTTAAAACAGATTTGGTCTTACACGCAAGAAGTGAGCGCATTGATTAAATAGCTTTTTTAATTCCTGACGAACTTTAAAAACTATAATTCGCAAGCGTCATACCCTTCTCTACTGAACCCATTTCGTGGTTTTTTTCAACAGTCATCTTTGTCATTGCTCTAATCTCCAGTTACAACGATAGTTCTTGCTAACTCTATAGCGCTTTTAGCAACAGAAATTACAATGCCGAAGACATAGTAAAGTTTTCCGACTACCTAAATTTGTTATAGGGCTAATCATATTTTCTACCGTTATGTATAAGCCACCCACCTTGATGCCGACCAGCGGGATCATGGTGAGTCCAATGAACTACGCCACCTTTATTGTTCCATTCATATTCCCCGTAAAATTCAACGGAGTCTCCGGCACGGAGGGTTTCAATTTTTGGTGCTAGGTCAATGTTATGAGCTATTA
>Ga0209184_1000717_pt1 | contig 30246 bp, 29 predicted proteins | sample EN8Hudsemesocosm_2_FD_184627 | JGI IMG/M metagenome (GOLD analysis project Ga0209184, IMG submission 184627) | Methane-oxidizing microbial communities from mesocosms in the Hudson Canyon - EN8C Hudson Canyon (SPAdes) (version 2) | ecosystem: Environmental > Aquatic > Marine > Cold seeps | place... | reverse complement strand
TGTGTATCAGGAGCATGACTATCCCATTCAGCAATATAACGGCATTCCCAGTCGTGGTGATGGTGAGTGGCTAGTGCCGCAGGGACACTACTTCATGATGGGGGATAACCGTGACAACAGTGGCGACAGTCGTTTCTGGGGTTTTGTGCCGGATGAAAATATCGTGGGTAAAGCCTTCGCCGTGTGGATGCATTGGGAGAGCTGGACAGGCCTTCCCAGTTTTTCTCGCAACAAAACCATTAACTAGCGTTCACAACCAGCCTGCTATACTGACTTTATCTTAAGTGTTTGATGATAGGGATGGTCAGTATGAAGGCTTGTCGTAAGTGCATTTATGCCCGCTGGATGATGCTGTACTGCCTATCTATGGGGGCGGTAGCCTTCTTTGCCGTTAAGCAATTGCTGTTGTCTTGAAAACAATTTTAAAAATAATGGTTTTGATGCTGGTATTTTACAAGTGCAGCGCTAAAATAGCGCAAAACTTTAGTCGTCGCTGTAGTTATGTCTTGGTATCGTGAAATTCTGGCTTCATTGCCCACTGTTTTTACTGCTCCCGTGAAGCGCAGTGCTAGTGATCAGCAGCGAGCTGAGCGGCTGGCCAATTGCCTGACACTGTACGATCTAAACACCTGTCCCTATAGCGCAAAAGTTCGCCGTCACCTCAAGCATTTAAATGTTGCCATTACGGTTAAAAACCTTAAGCGCTGCCATATTTACCAAAATGAATTGATCGCCGGTGGTGGCCGAGCCCAAGTGCCTTGTTTACGCATTGAAAACTCACAAGGCACACGCTGGTTGTACGAATCTGAAGATATCGTGATGTATTTGAATAAAAAATTTACGCCAAAGACCTCTGTTTGTGATTAGTGCAAGCAGATTGATGGGCAAGCGGGCATAATAAGCCATTCGGTGTAGTCAGCTACACAATAAGGAGTGATACGTCGGGGCATGGAAAGCTCGAAATTAAATCGATACCTGTTAGGAGTTATACTTACTCTGATGTTTTGTCCCACACTCTCCTGGGGGGCAACGGCAGGCTTGCTGGTGGACAGTAAAAGTGACCAGGCTAAATCATTTCATCAGCATCTAGTGCGTTTAGTACCCAAATTAACGATTTCTTTACATAGTGTGGACGATTTACCCGGTAACCCCCAAGTGAACCGCTGGTTAACCATTGGGCCAAAGGCGTTGGCCAATTTGCTGGCGAGCCCCAAAACCAAGCAACCTATTCTGGCTTTGTTTCTAACCCCTGTAGCCGCACAAAAAATAAGAGCGCAATTTCCCAATAGGGCATTTTCACTGTTGGACAATACCCCCAGTTTAGAGCGGCAACTGTCTTTAATTAAAGTGTTAACCCCCCACGCCAAGCGCATTGCGGTTTTTTATTCCGCCCAGGCCAAGGGGCAATTGGCGAACTTAAAAGAGCTTGCCGGCCAATTGAATTTACAGCTGTTAACGACTCAGCTAAACGACCCGTTAAACTGGAAGCGGGACGCTCTAAAAACTCTAAAAGATGCCGATCTAGTACTAGCGCTTAATGATAGTGCTATCTATAACGCCACCAACATTCGCAGCATCCTAATGCGCCTTTATCGCGCAGGCAGGCCGCTGGTGGGGCCCGACAAGGGTTATGTTAGGGCCGGCGCGGTGGCCAGTACCTACTCGGGTGTGCAGGAAACCCTAAAAGCTGTTACCGGCTTATTAAAATCAAATGCCAGTTGGCCAGAGCGAATTAGTAACCCTTACTTTAATGTGAGCATTAATGCGCAGGTGGCGCGTTCCCTTAATATCGTGGTGGGAGATGCCAAGGAAGTAGGCAAGGCCATAGAGGGGGTCATGCCATGAAGCTAAAAAATGGCTGGGGCCTCTATGGGCAAATTCTGTTGCTGGGTTTGGGTCCAGCATTGGTGTTGTCTATTATTCTTGGCGGCTATTTTATCAATGCCCGTATTCAGGATGTGCAGCAAGAGCTGGATAATAAAGGACAGTTGATCGCCGTGCAGCTTGCCTCTACCGCCGACTATTTTGTGTTAACTGGCAACCCTTCCATTATTTCGCCCCTTACCCGAGTGTTGTTGGAAGACAAGGATGTGCAGTTCATTGAGATAGAAGATATTTCAGGTGGTCTGTTATATAGCCATAGCGACGAAGATTTTGTTAAACATGATCATCAAGATGATAAGGGCCTTTTGCGTTGGTATCAGGCCGATATCATTCAATACGATGTACTCAGTGATGATGAGGACTGGTTTGGTAAAGACAGTCAGGAAAAAGTGTTGGGGCAAGTGCGGGTGGGGCTATCGGAAGCATTCATGGAGGAGCGCCAAAATGAAATTTTAATGCATGCCTTGTTGATCGCTATGGTGGCCATGCTTATTTCTGCCTTAATTGCCTGGCTTAGTGCGGCTCGTTTGGCCAATCCAATCACCCGCCTTTCCAATACCGTAGATCGTATGGCCCAAGGGGATTACAGTGCCCGTACAGACGAATTGGCCAGCGGTGAGGTGAAGCAGTTGCAGGTAGGGGTGAATACTCTGGCCGGCGCGCTGCAGCAATCTGAAGAAGTGCAGCAGCATTATGTGGAAAGTTTAATCAGTGCTCGCGAAGCCTCTGAAGCCGCCAACAAGGCCAAGAGTGAATTCTTAGCGGTCATGACCCATGAATTGCGCACCCCCATGAATGGAGTGTTGGGTATGCTGCAATTAATGCAGTCCACTACCATGAGCAAAGAGCAGGACGAGTATGTTGAGATTGCTCTCTCCTCTGGGGATCATTTGTTGGGTTTGATTAATGACATTTTGGACTTCTCTAAAATTGAGCAGGGCAACATCGAATTGGAGAACCGCTTCTTCGATTTGCACAGCAGCTTGCGCCGTATAGGGGATGGCTTTAAAGCCATCGCCACCGCCAAAGAATTGGATTTTGAATTAAAGCTGGGTGAGATTGAGCATTTAACGATCAATGCCGACGAGACTCGCTTGCGCCAAGTACTTATGAACCTGTTGGGCAATGCGGTGAAGTTTACCCAAAAAGGCTACGTGCGCTTGTCGGTGGAGGCGGTTGAATTCATCAACGGTAAGGTAAAAATTAATATAGTGGTCAGTGATTCGGGCAAGGGCATCAGTCAGGATAATCTGGACCGAATATTTGATGCCTTTCAGCAAGAAGACGCTTCCATCTCTCGACAATACGGCGGTACCGGCTTGGGCTTGGCTATTTCCAAGCAATTGGTTGAGAAGATGGGCGGTCAGCTGTTGGTGCAAAGTGCGTCCAAACAAGGGTCGCGATTTATCTGCCAATACGTGTGGGATTGTGTCACTAAGCAAGCGGATCAAACCGAGGAGGTGGCCATAGGCGAAGAGCAAAAGCTATTTAGTGAGTCCATTTTGTTAGTGGAGGACAACGAAGTTAACCAGAAGGTGGCGCTAAAAATGCTGTCTACGTTTGGCTTGAAAGTGGATGTGGCGGTGGATGGTGTTCAGGCATTAAAGATGTGTCGTCAGTTTTCCTATCAGCTCATCTTCATGGATTTGCAAATGCCTAATATGGATGGTTACGAAGCCACCAAAGCCATTCGCTCGGAAGAGGGTCTTAATCAAGATACCCCTATTATCGCATTAACCGCCAATGCGTTTTATGATGTGAAAAATCAGTGTTTAAAGGCGGGAATGAATGATTTCCTGGCCAAGCCCTACAAAAAAGCATTGTTAAGGGACTTATTGGCCAGCTGGCTAAGTATTAAATCCAGTGAAGATTCTTAGCCAGTTTCGAGTTTAAATCAGCTTATGCGGCGGGATGCTGGGCTTGTAACCAGCCAATGACATCCAGGCCTACCTTTTCCCCATTTGCTTCGTTTAGCATCTCATGGCGTCCATTTTCATAAAGCGTCAAGGTCACCTGTTTTTGCCCCGCGTCTTCATAGGCTCTTGCCAGTTTGGCTAAACCCTTGCCCATGAGACCCACAGGGTCTTGGTCGCCCCCCATAATTAAAATAGGCAAATTGGCCTGTATGTTTTTTAAATTTCCTTTCTTAAACAGCTGGGCCAAAGCATTCAAAAACTCATGCCACAAACCAGTACTGCATGGAAACCCGCACAGAGGGTCAGATATATATTTGTCCACCTGTTCACTGTCGGTACTCAGCCAGTCATATTCGGTGCGATTGGGTTTAAAGGCCTGATTAAAAGAGCCAAAAGATAAAAACTGTAATAACTGGCTGCTGTTGTCGCGGCCCAAGCGCATGCGTTCGATACTGGCCACAAATCGACCAGCCTTGGACAGCCAGGCAGGTTGAAGGTTTGAGCCGGATAAAATCAAGCCATCTATCTTGCGCGAGCAACTGCTTAGATAAGACTGGGCGATAAATGACCCCATGCTATGGGCAAAGATAAAATAAGGGATGTTCTGGTCGCAGATTTCGTCTCTAACAGTTTCCAGGTCTTTTAATACGTTTGACCAACTGTCTGCTTGGCCATAGCTGCCCACTTGGGTGGTGGTACTGTCACCGTGCCCTCTGTGGTTGTGAGCCACCACAGAGAAACCTGCCACTACTAGCTGCTCGGCAAATGCGTCATAGCGCTTGGCATGTTCGGCCATGCCATGATTAATGTGTATCCAAGCGCTGGGATTTTCATTTTCCCAGGTGAAAACTTGAATTTGGTGGCCGTCAACGCCCTGGATTATCTTTTCGTTCATGTAGCTACCCCTTATTTTTTTACCTATATGTACCACACGGAATAAAATTTGAGTACATATTAACAAGACTTTTCCTGGTCATATGTTTCCATGGTCAAATATTCCCTTCAGAGTAGCCACACAGCGGCATTGGGGCTTTTCTGAAGTTTATAAAACTGGTAATCTGGCCCACTACAAAAAACTACTGTACATAATATATACAACAATAAGTACTCAAGTAGGCTTGCGATATTAAGTGGAGGCAATATGAACGATAATTTTTTTAGCGACCAATACCCTGAAGGTTTACCTGCAACGGTAGATGTTGATAAGTACCAGAACGTTGTTGAAGTATTTAACAAGAGCGTAAAAAAGTTTGCGGATCGTCCGGCATTTACTGCCCTGGGCAAAACTCTTACTTATGCAGACGTGGATCGTTTGTCGGCTGATTTTGCGGCTTACCTGCAAAATGATACCAATTTACAAAAAGGCGACCGTATTGCGGTTCAACTGCCTAACTTGCTGCAATACCCGGTTGTAGTCTTTGGCGCCATGCGCGCAGGCCTAATTGTGGTGAACACTAACCCACTTTACACCGAGCGTGAAATGGAGCACCAGTTTAACGACTCCGGTGCCAAGGCACTGGTGGTATTGGCGCAAATGGCGGGTAAAGCCGATCGTGTTGTACCCAAGACTCAGATTGAGCAAGTTATCGTGACTCAGGCCGGTGACTTCTGCAGCCCCCTAAAGCGTACCCTAGTAAACTTTGTTATCAAAAATGTACGTAAGGAAGTTGAACCTTTTGTATTGCCTGGTCATAAAAAATTGCTGGATGCATTAAAGCAAGGTGCCAAATCTCAATACAGCATATTGGATGTTACACCGGATGATATCTGTGTTTTACAATATACGGGTGGCACCACCGGCGTGGCCAAAGGCGCCATGTTAACCAACCGCAACCTGATCGCCAACATGTGTCAGGCGCATCCATTGTTTGTTATGGGCTTAAATAAAGCGGGCGAAAACGACACTGTTAAAAATGTTGTGGCACCGCTACCGCTTTACCACATCTATGCATTCACAGTTAACTGCATGGTATTGATGGAAACCGGTAACCATAATATTTTAATCCCTAATCCTCGTGACCTGCCTGGTTTCGTGAAGGAATTGAAGAAGTGGGATTTCCATGGTTTCTTGGGTCTAAATACTTTGTTTGTGGGCCTTTGTAATAACGAAGAGTTTAAGAAGCTGGACTTCAGCTCCTTGCAGCTAACCATTTCTGGTGGCATGGCATTAACCAAAAATGGCGCTGACACCTGGAAAAGTGTAACCGGCTGTGAAGTGTCTGAAGGTTACGGCATGACCGAAACGTCGCCTATCGCTTCGTTTAATCCTCCAGGTCACGCTCAATTGGGTACCATTGGTTTGCCGGTCCCTAATACCTTATGTAAAGTTATTGATGAAGATGGCAAAGATTTACCGTTAGGTGAAGCCGGTGAACTGTGTGTTAAAGGCCCGCAGGTAATGAAAGGCTACTGGCAGCGTCCTGAAGCCACTGCCGAAACCATCACTGAAGACGGTTGGTTAAAAACGGGCGATGTTGCCGTTATTCAAGAAAACGGTTACATGAAGATTGTTGACCGCAAAAAAGACATGATTATTGTGTCGGGCTTCAATGTGTACCCCAATGAAATTGAAGACGTGGTATCTAGCCACCCTGATATCGTTGAATGTGCTGCAGTAGGTATTCCCGATGAAGTGGCCGGTGAAAAAGTTAAAATCTTTGCAGTAAGCACCAATGCGCAATTAACCGCTAAAGACGTTACCGACTTCTGTCGTGAACGCTTAACCGCTTATAAAGTACCCAAGCTGGTTGAGTTCCGTGATGACTTGCCAAAAACCAACGTAGGTAAAATTCTGCGTCGTGAACTGCGTGATGAAGAAACTGCCTAGTTCTAAAGGCTAAACAGTTAAACTAACGCCCTCCTAGGAGGGCGTTTTGCGTTATGTACAGGATGTACGGTATAGCGCGGGCGCATGGATGCGCAGGAGCGTATATGCACAGGATGTACGGCCGTTTATGCAAAAACGGCATTTCCCACATCCATATGGGTCGTATAGTGCGGTGCCTGAATGGCAAGGATGCCAATGAACACGTAGCAACAAAAACATGTTACCCAAGTCACTGAATATCAATTCAGTGCATAAATTATTTAACCAGTAGGGTTTGATACACAGTGACAGAACAGCTGAAACAACTTGAACAATTAATCCCTGCTTGTATGGTGCAAAAGCGCTATGCCTTTGGGCGTAATATTTCAAAAATTAAGCAGTTGACCAAGGCCGGCAAGCCTTTCGATGATGCTTTATATCGCTTGTCAGAGCAGGTGGTTAAAAATGTAGAGTTGGCTCAAACCCGTCTGGATTCCACTCCCCATATTTCTTTTGATGACAGTCTACCCATCAGTCAAAAGCGGGACGATATACGCCGAGCCATCGACGAAAACCAGGTGGTGGTGATCGCCGGTGAAACCGGTTCAGGTAAAACCACGCAAATCCCCAAAATATGTCTGGAGTTGGGGCTCGCCCAGTTTGGTTTAATTGCTCACACTCAGCCCAGGCGTATTGCTGCTCGTTCGGTGGCACAGCGCATAAGTGAAGAGGTGAGAGTTGAGCTAGGCAATGAAATTGGTTATCAAATACGTTTCTCTGATCACTCTAATGAGAGCACGCTGGTTAAACTCATGACCGATGGTATTTTATTGGCTGAAACTCAGCACGATAAGTTCCTCAATAAATACAGTGTCATTATCATCGATGAGGCCCACGAACGCAGTTTAAACATCGATTTCTTAATGGGGTATTTAAAGCAGCTGTTGGCGAAGCGTAAAGACTTAAAAGTCATTATCACTTCGGCCACCATAGATGTAGAGCGTTTCTCCAAACATTTTGATAATGCCCCCACCATCGAAGTATCCGGGCGCACCTTTCCGGTGGAAACCCTGTATCGACCCTTGTTAGATCAGAGCAAAGAGGAAGAAGATGCAGAAGAGAATGAAGGGGATCTGTATCAGGGCATATTGCAGGCGGTGGAAGAATTAGAAGAGGAAGATTCCCGGCGCAGACAAATGGGCGATGTGCTGGTGTTCTTAAGTGGCGAGCGTGAAATACGTGAAGCGGCATTGGTATTAAAAAAGGCCAACCTGCGCAGCACACTAGTTTTGCCCTTGTATGCGCGTTTAAGCAGCAAAGAACAAAATAAAATATTTAACCCGGTATCGGGCATGCGCCGAATTATTCTGGCTACCAACGTCGCCGAAACGTCGCTGACGGTGCCGGGTATTCGTTATGTGATTGATTCGGGTGTGGCGCGCATCAGTCGCTATAGTTACCGCTCCAAAGTGCAACGATTGCCCATCGAAGCCATTTCCCAGGCCAGTGCCAATCAGCGTAAGGGACGTTGTGGTCGAATCAGTGAAGGCATTTGTATTCGCCTTTACAGCGAAGAGGATTTTAATGGCCGCCCTGAATTTAGCGACCCGGAAATTCAACGCACTAACTTGGCGGCGGTTATCTTGCAAATGCTGTCATTAAAATTGGGAGATGTTAGTGAGTTTCCCTTTGTGGATGCACCAGATAGCCGTTTCGTGAAAGACGGTTATAACCTGTTAAAAGAATTAGGCGCCATATCTGCTGGTAACCACATTAATGAAGTGGGTCGAGCATTATCGCGCTTGCCGGTAGATCCGCGAATTGGACGCATGTTGATTGAGGCAGGTAAACGCAAGTGTTTATCGGAGTTGATGATCATCGCCAGTGCCTTGAGTATTCAGGACCCAAGAGAGCGTCCACAGGAACGCAGGCAGGCGGCCGATCAAAAACATGCCGAATTTAAACATGAGGACAGTGACTTTTTAACCCTGGTTAATATCTGGAATCGTTTCGAAGAAGAACGTCAGGCTTGCACCAACAATCAGTTGCGTAATTTTTGTAAAAAACACTTTCTAAATTACATGCGTATGCGCGAATGGCGCGACGTTCACCATCAATTAAAACTGCAATGTAAAGACCTTAAGTTAACCCAGAATACAACACCGGCGTCTTATAGCACTATTCATCAGGCCATATTGTCGGGCATGTTAAGTCATGTGGGGCAGAAGTCCGATGAGGGTGATTATAAAGGGGCGAGAAACCGGCGTTTTCTACTGTTTCCTGGCTCGGGTATTTTTAAGAAACGTCCCAAATGGGTGGTGACTGCCGAGTTAGTAGAAACGAGCAAGCTCTATGCACGCATGAACGCCAAAGTTGAACCTGAATGGTTGGAACCTTTGGCCAAACATTTAATAAATCAAACCTATATGGAGCCTTTTTGGTCCACTAAGCGGGCTCAGGTCATGGCCTATGAGCAAGTATCCTTGTTTGGTTTGGTAATCGTGCCTAAACGGGCAGTGAGTTATGGCAAGATTGATGAGCAGGTGAGTCATGATATCTTTATTCGTGAAGCTTTGGTGCAGGGCAATATTCGCGTAAAAGGCGACTTCCTAAAATACAATCAAAGGCTCATCGAAGATTTAAGTGAGTTGGAAGACAAGAGTCGTCGCCGCGACATTGTGGTGGATGAGGAGCGCCTATTTGAGTTTTATAGTGAACGGGTGGCCACAGATATTTCATCTACTGCCAGTTTTGAAAAATGGTATCAAAAGCAAGAGCCCAATTTATTAAAGGCTGACAAGTCCTTTTTAATGCAGCACGGCGCCGAGCACATAACCGAACAACAATACCCTGATCACTTCACTCAGGGCAGTGTGCTCTATCCATTAAGCTACCGCTTTGAGCCTTTACACTTGGAAGATGGCGTAAGTGTCTCTGTGCCGGCGGCCATGTTGAAACAGTTGCCTGTGAGTCGTTTGCAATGGTTGGTGCCGGGCATGATACGGGAGAAGGTAATTGCTATGGTGCGCAGCCTAGCTAAGCCTATTCGTAAACAACTGGTGCCGGTACCGGATTTTGTTGATGATTTTTTAATGGCCAATCAGGTTTCGGATCAGCCTTTGGACGTTGTGCTGTCACAGTTTATCTATCAGCGTAAGCGCATTAAGGTGAGTGAAGCAGATTGGAATTTACAGCAGGTCGATAAACACTACCTAATGAACATTAAAGTATTGGGCAGTGATAATCGACTGTTGGTGCAAGGCCGTGACTGGCGTCAATTGATCGAGGAAGTGGGCGAACAAGCCAACGCTGTGGTTCAAGTGAAAGGAAACGACTTTGAACGGGAAAAAATAACGGCGTGGGGAGAGGTTGAGCTGCCGTCAACTTATGAGCTGCAACAAGCGGGCATTCAGGTGACCTTGTATCCGGCGTTAGTGGATGCCAAAACCAGTGTTAACCTTAAATTAATGGAGCGTCAGGATGAGGCCCAGGTGCAAACCCGGTTAGCGGTTTACAGATTGCTGCAATTGGAGCTGCCTGAACAGGTGAGCTGGATTCAAAAAGAAGTGCAAAAACGCTTGGTTCAAGAAATTATTTATTACGCCAATATAGGCAATAAAACCGAGTTGCTAACTACAGTAAGTAGCCTGGTCTTTAAAACCTGCTTCAAGTTTGAAGAGGCCCCCCGTAATGCCCAGCAATTTAATGCTATTAAAGAGCAAGGGCGCAGCAATATCGGCAAGACTTTAGACGAGGTGGTGGTGCTCATTAAGCAAATCATGTCCCAATATCACTCGCTTAATAAAAAGATGAAACAACAGAAGCAATTAGCGTATGCGTTCGCCGTGAGTGACATTAAGTATCAAATACAAATGCTGATGCCAAAAGAGTTTATGGCTCAGGTGTCATTTGAGTGGCTTAAGCATTACCCAAGATACATAAAAGCCATGATGGTGCGCCTGGATAAATTGCAAGGTAACCTGCAAAAAGACAAATTATTGCAGCTACAAATTGTTAGCTGGCAAGATCAATACAAGGATTTGATCGTCAAATTGCCGGCTGACTTAAATTGCTACCCTGAAGTGCTGCCCTTAAATTGGATGATGCAAGAATTCAGGGTATCGCTATTTGCACAGGAGTTGGGCACGTCTATCCCTGTATCTCAGAAGCGCTGGACGGCTCAGTTGGCAAAAGCACAGCAAAGTCTGCAACAGTAAGTAGATAAGCGTCAGGCAATAGATTATAGTTTTGTGCAGAATAATTTGGCTAAGTATGGATAGCTTTAACGTAAAACGGAATATTTGGCAGTAATGTGTATTTATAAGAGTAGGGGAATAATGTGAAACAAGTGGTAATCAGTGGTACAGGTTTATATACCCCAAGCCAATCCATCTCAAACGATGAGCTAGTAGAAGCCTTTAATGCATTTGTAAATGATTACAATGAGACTAATAAGGCACAAATTGAAGCGGGCACAGTAGAGCCTCTAGCTGAAAGTAACAGTGCTTTTATTGAAAAAGCATCTGGCATCAAGAGCCGTTATGTCACCGATAAGACTGGCATCCTGGACCCTAAGCGTATGGCGCCGTCTATCCCAGATCGCTCTAACGATGAGCCTTCTATTCAGTGTGACATGGGAGTAGCCGCCGCCAAGGAAGCCTTGCTTCAGGCTGGTAAAACCGTGGCCGATGTGGACATGGTTATTGTGGCTTGCTCAAACTTGCAGCGTGCCTATCCTGCCATTGCCGTAGAAGTGCAAACTGCTCTGGGCATCGAAGGCTTTGCTTATGATATGAACGTGGCCTGTAGTTCGGCCACCTTTGGCATTCAGTCTGCCATGAGCGCCATTCAAACCGGCTCTGCTCGCTGTGTATTGATGGTGAACCCGGAAATTTGTACCGGTCACTTGAACTTCCGTGACCGTGACAGCCACTTTATCTTTGGTGATGCCTGCACCGCAGTGATCCTGGAAGACATGGAGCTGGCCAGCAGTGAGTCCCAGTTCAAGATCTTAGATACTAAGTTACAGACCGTGTTCTCCAACAATATTCGTAATAACGCGGGTTTCTTGAACCGTTGTGATGAATCTGGGCTGGGTAAGCCAGATAAGCTGTTTATTCAAAATGGCCGCAAAGTATTTAAAGAAGTGTGCCCTATGGTGGCGGCGCAAATTAGCGCTCAGCTGGATCGGCTGGAAATCCCAGCTGACAACCTCACGCGCATGTGGTTACACCAGGCTAACTTGAGCATGAATAAGCTTATTTCCAAGCGCGTATTAGGTCGTGAAGCCAGTCTAGAGGAGTCCCCCGTGATTTTGGACCGTTACGCCAATACCAGCTCGGCGGGATCCATCATTGCCTTCCACTTATATAAAGATGATATAACAGCTGGTCAATTGGGTGTGGTGTGCAGCTTTGGCGCCGGTTACTCCATTGGTAGCGTGGTGCTTGAAAAGCGTTAATTAGCTAGCAATAGCCGTGATTGTAGAAAAAGGGGCCTTGCGCCCCTTTTTTGATTTTGGGGCTTCAAAAATAAAAAAAATGGCTAAAAATGAACTATTTTCCCCATATGTTGCTCTTATAATCATGGAAAATAGAGCAGCTAACTATTTTCACTTAAAAACGATTAACAAAAAAAGTAAGAATGAGGGGACTCACATGACGAACACTAAAATGAAACCACTGGCATTGGCATTTGGCGCAAGTTTATTGGCAGGCGTAGCCACCACTACTGTGGCCGCTGAAAACCCTTTCGCCTCTCAATCTTTAGAGTCTGGCTATAAAGTGGCCATGGAAGGAAAGTGCGGCGAAGGTAAGTGCGGTGGTAAAGCTGAATCTGCTGCCAAGTCTAAAGAAGGCAAGTGTGGTGAAGGCAAGTGCGGCGGTAAGGCTGAATCCAGCGCTAAATCTGGCGAAGGCAAGTGCGGTGAAGGCAAGTGTGGCGGTAAAGACAAAGCAGCCGACAAGTCTAAAGAAGGTAAGTGCGGTGAAGGCAAATGTGGCGGTAAGTCTTAATCTTTACCTGGTTAAAAGACTGAATACGTTAATATAAGGATCGCACATGGCGCTGCAAGGTTCGGGACTGGGGTTACGCCGAGGAATGATGGAAGATTTAGCAGGCTTGAGCAATCAAGATGTGGATTTCCTCGAAGTAGCACCAGAAAACTGGATTGGCGTGGGTGGTCGTTTAGGGAAAGCATTTCGTGAATTTACGGAACGTTTCCCCTTTGCCTGTCATGGTTTATCTTTATCCATTGGCAGCTCGGATAAGCTTGACGTTTCTTTTGTTAAAGACGTTAAGGGTTTTCTGGATGAGCACCAGATCGATATTTACAGTGAGCATTTAAGCTATTGCAGCCATGATGGGCACATGTATGACCTCATGCCCATTCCTTTTACCTTGCCGGCGGCCAAATACGTAGCGGATCGCATTGCGCAAGTGCAAGAAACTTTGCAAAGACCCCTTATCATGGAAAACGTTTCCACCTATGCCTCTCCTGGTCAGGAAATGTCCGAATTGGATTTTTTGTTGGAAGTGGTAGAGCGTGCCGATTGTAAAATATTGTTGGACGTCAATAACGTGTACGTGAACAGCATTAATCATGGTTTTGATGCCCGCCACTATATTCAATCCATACCCAGTAAATACATCGAATACCTGCATATTGCCGGTCATTATGATGAAGCCCCCGACTTATTGGTGGATACTCATGGTGCCAGTATTAAATCCCCTGTATGGGACTTGCTGCAACTTAGTTACGAAGTTCACGGGGTATTACCCACCTTACTGGAAAGAGACTTTAACTTTCCTCCCCTGAATGAATTAATGTCCGAAGTAAATCAAATAAAACAATTTCAGCAAGAGGCTAGTCGTGACCAAGCACTCGCCTAACCCCCTGGGTTTTCAACAAATTCAAAAGAATTTTTCCGATGCCATTCGAGATCCTAAGGGCTACCCAGAAGTGGCAGGGGTGGATGAGCGGCGTATGAGCGTGTATCGCGAGCTCTTTTTCAATAATATAGAAGGGTTTATTAGCGGTGGCTTCCCGGTATTAATGGAATTGCTTAGCCAAGAGCAACAAACCGAATTGGTAAGAGATTTTTTTATCAAACATGCCTGTCATAGCCCATATTTTTTAAAAATAAGTGAAGAGTTTCTGGAATATTTGTTGGATTGCCAACTGAATTTTTTACCTGAATACGCTTATCAATTAGCTCATTGGGAATGGATGGAGCTGTATGCTGACGTGTACCAAAACACCAGTGAACAGATGCCCATCTCGGAATTGGATTTTGAGAAAGACCTTATCGGCATGATCGAATGTGCCTGGTGCCAGGCCTATGATTACCCGGTTCATCAAATAAGTGTCAACAATGCCTGCGAGGCGGCCACTAGCTATTTAATGGTGTACCGAAACCAGCAACTGAAAGTAGAGTTTGTTGCGCTAAACCCTCTCAGCGCCATGTTATTTCAGTGTTTGCAAGGCAATCAACATTTAACGGCCGATGAAATCTTGCGTGACATAGCCACCCAGCAAAAAATGGATATTAACCAGGTGGTGCAGGGCGGGCGTCAAATTCTTCAGCAATGGTGTGATTTGGAATTATTAACCCTGAAAAGCCGTTAACTAAGTCCCCCTTCTCTCTTTTAATCAACGTCTCAGTTTAGCTCTTAATCGAGCAACCTAATTGTTATCGCTTCACAAGGGTGAGGCGTTGTCTTATCTGTGGTGGTATGTTTATTGTACATTTTGGCGTTTCATGGCTATATTTTAGGCATAATTCATTGATGGCTAATCTATCTTTTGTGCATATTGGCCATTAAAGAGCGTTAAAACGGCTATTAAATGAAAAGTTGTAACAAAACTGTCATATAGTCTTTGTAATATTATTGTCATATATTGATGAAATTACTAAGGTGAATGATCATGAAAACTCCTCTAATTGCACTGGTTGCATCTATGGCTCTGGCGTCAGCCGCGCAGGCAGACAGCAAATTCTATGGCAAGATGAATGTAACCGCAGGTTACAACGATTCAGCTGAAGCTTTTGGTGTAGAAAGTAATGCCAGTCGTGTGGGCATTAAAGGCAGTGAAGAATTAGCATCGTCTAAATTGATTTACCAGGCCGAATATCAGATTGATGTGGATGGCGATGGTAGTGTTTTAGGTCAGCGTGATACCTATATTGGATTGGCTTATGAAAATATGGGAACGGTAAAAATGGGTGTCATGGATACCCCATTGAAAAAGTCTCAGGGTAAGTACGACTTATTCAACGACATAGTGGATATTAAGACAGTATTAGACGGCGAGAATCGAATTGCCAATTCAGTAAACTATACCACCGCCATGAGCGGTCCTTTCCAGGCTTCTCTGTCCTTTATGATGGCCGAAGAGGCAGCGGGAAAAGGCAGTGATGGTATTTCTGCCAGTGTGACCTATAAAGAAGGGCCTGTGTACGCGGCGGTGGCATTAGACGACAGTGTTCCGGGTAAGCAAACTTCAAACCTGCGTGCCACGGTGATTTATAGCCTGGGCGATATGCGTATTGGCGGTATTCTTAATAAAGTGGACACCTCGGACACAGGTGATGGTGAGCTGGCTGTGGGGGCAAACGTATCGTTTAAAATGGGCATGAATACCTTAAAAGCCCAGCTTGAATCCGGTGACCAAGTAGCGGTAGGAGCCAGTAGCTTGTCATTAGGGGTGGATCGTAAGTTGGCTAAAACCACTAAGGCATTTGCTTACCTTAATCAATTTGATAGCGATACAGCAAATTCAGACGTATTAGTATTGGCAGTGGGCCTTGAACATAAGTTCTAGGTTTATTGTGTCAGCTTTATAAAGCCCAAGTGTTATTCGCTTGGGCTTTTTTATGTCTGAATATTAGTGATTACTCAGAAAAAGGGCTTGGTTGTGATCTAAAAATGCTCATTTGAGGATTGTCTTTTATACTTGTAAATAGTCTGTTGCAAGCAGGCGGTTGAGTTTCGCTGGCCTGCTTGTTTTAATGTGCGCTGATTTTTTGGAAACAGTTGTATGCGGTTAATCATTTTCACTTTATTAGTTATATTTTCGTTCCAATCTCAGGCCAACGACCAGGATCCATGGGAAGCCTGGAACCGAGACGTATTTGCGTTTAATGAAACTCTAGATTACTACACGTTAAAACCGGTGGCTCAGGCCTATCGAAATGTGACGCCTCAAGTAGTGGACGATGCTATCACTAATGTTTTCAGTAACCTGGGAGAGCCTGTCATCATTGTGAGCAACCTAGCCCAGGGCAATTTTTTGGATGCCTTATCTGATACTGGTCGCTTTATAGTGAACTCTACTCTGGGCATATTGGGTGTTTTTGACGTGGCCCGCCACATTGGACTGGAAAAACACAACGAAGACATAGGGCAGGCATTGGCGTTTTGGGGAGTGGATTCCGGGCCCTATTTGGTGCTGCCAATATTAGGCCCCAGCACAGTGCGAGATACTGCCGGCTTCACAGTGGAAACCTTTGCTCTCACCGACATCAGCGTGAGCAGTCAGGCCTTTGAAAGTGATGAGCTATTTTATAGCATGGTATATGGGAAATACTTGGATATACGGGCCGACCTTATACCCACAGAAGGGCTTATTAGTGGTGACCGCTATTCTTTCATTCGCAGCTTTTATCTGCAGCGCAGAGAGTATCTGATTAACAACGGGGAAGTGGAAGATGATTTCAGCGATGACTTTGATGAAGAGTTTGAGGATGATTTTTAATCGCAGCGCCAACAAGCCGCGTCTTCTGCGATTAAATAGATAGTTACCGGTCGCTAACCCAGTATTTCAATGATTTCAGCCCCGTAACAATATACGTCACCATCCTGCATCACACGCTTAATGCGAATGCAGGCATTTAGCGCATCAAACTTATTTTGATAAGAAGGCATATAAGCCACCGCTTCATCACCAATGTTCAGCTCATCGTTAAGTTCCAGGCACATGCCAGTGCCACTTAAATCAACGCACACACATTGCAGAGTACGATCCCCAAAAGTAAGTGTAACCGGGGTTTCTACGCGCATGCGGATGTAATCGCGTTTTTCCTGGTAGCGGGTGGCTAGGCTCATTATTATTATCCTTTTTGTTAGTCCTTAAGTGTTAGCTTTTCAACTCTGCCAGATTTTTGGGCTTGTTCCAAGCATTAAGCATTCGCTGCAATTTACGTGACAAAACCTCTGTATTTTCTAATTTAGGTGCCATTGTGCTAAAGGATTCAAACCGCCTATTTTAGGTGCTTGCGTGCGCTGTGGCAGCCCTGTAAGGTGGCCCAGCAAAAATAATAACAAAGACTGTGAAGGCACCCGATGGAAGAGGTAAACGGCCGAATTCTGGTCATAGATGATGAAACCATCGTACGCGACAGTATCGTGGCGTATTTGGAAGACAGTGGCTTTGAGGTCTTTGAGGCCGAAAATGGTCAAGAGGGTGTGGCTTGTTTTAACAGTCAGCGACCCGATGTGGTGTTGTGTGATCTGCGAATGCCCAACATGGATGGCTTGGCAGTTTTAAAAGAAATTAATCTAATTCGCGCTAATACCCCATTTATAGTGGTTTCAGGAGCCGGCGTCATGGCCGATGTGGTAGAGGCTTTGCGTTTGGGGGCCAGCGATTATCTCATTAAACCCATCCTGGATTTGGAAGTACTAGAGCACAGTATTCGTCGCAATTTAAAGCAACAAGCCCTCCTCAACGAAAATATCGTCTACCGCCATCAGCTGGAGCGAAAAAACAAAGCACTCGAACACCGGTTTGAAGAGCTTAAACTGGATCAATTAGCGGGCCGTGAAGTACAAAAACGCATGCTGCCAGAGGTGCAATCCCAAATAGACGGTATCGAGTTTAATTACCATATTATTCCCAGCCTGTATTTAAGTGGCGATTTTGTTGATTACTTTCCCATCAGTAAAGATAAGGTGGTGTTTTACATCGCTGATGTAAGTGGACACGGTGCATCATCGGCTTTCATTACCGTAATGCTGAAAAACCTGAGTAACCGCCTGCGCCGTAATTTAAAGCGCCAGTCCACTGACGACTTGCTGTACCCAGATAAAGTCATTAGCCGTATCAATAAAGAACTGGTAGACGCGGCACTGGGCAAGCATGTGAGTGTGTTTTGGGGCATGATAGATTTGCCAACCAGCATGCTTTCTTATAGTGTTGGCGGCCAATTTCCCATGCCCATATTACGCAATGCTCAGGGTGTGCAGTATTTAACCGGCTGCTCTCAACCTGCTGGTCTTTTTGCCGAAGCGCAATACAGCACCTATCATATTGAATTAGGGGAAGAATTTGAGCTGGTGGCACTGTCAGATGGTATTCTGGAGGTGTTACCGCAGGAATGCTTGGCAGATAAAGAAGCGCGTTTGCTTAAGTGGGTGGAATTGGGACAATTAAATACAGAAAACCTGGAGCAATTATTGAATATCCAGGAAGGCAAAGAGATTCCGGATGATATTACTTTGCTGTCACTTGCCAGGACAAAATAACTATGGATTCGGGAAAAATTCTCGTAGCTCAAAGTCTGGGTATTTATATCGTCAAATTTGTTGGTGATGTGCGCCTGAGCTTATGTTCCACGCTAGATCAATACACCAATAAGATGTTTGAGGATGATGGTTTTAAAACCGTGATTATCGATCTTACCGAAACTAAATGTATCGACAGCACCTCGCTGGGCCAGCTGGCGAAAATTTCTATCCTGTATAAAGAAAAGTACGACCAGTTACCGACCATCGTCTCCACTGAAGAAGACATTAACCGTATTCTCATGAGTATGGGTTTTAATAAGGTTTTTCATATTGTCCATGAAATGGAACCCAGGGTAGATAACCTGGATGAATTACCGTTGGAAATGGTCGATGAACAAGAAATGAAACATCAGGTGCTGCAAGCGCACAAATTACTGATGGATATGAATCAAAATAACCGTGCGGCTTTTCAAGACCTGGTTAATAGTTTAGAAGAAAATTAGTAGTCCTATGAAGAACGAATTAAACAGTAAAAAAGCCACCGTGATTGGTGGTGGTAGTTTTGGTACTGCTATAGCGAACATTTTGGCCGAAAATGGCTTTCAGGTTTGTCAGTGGATGCGTAATCAGCAGACCATTTTAGATACGAATACCCATCATGAGAATAAAAAATACCTTCCAGGGGTTGTCTTGCATGATGCCATTGAAGCCACAGATGACTTGCAATACGCCATCGCCGACTCGGCCGTTTTATTTTATGCCATTCCCAGTCAATCGTTTCGTGAAATAGTAGAAAGGACAAAGGGCTTGGTGGCGGAAGATCAAATCCTCATCAGTACCACTAAGGGCATTGAGCCACAGGGCTTTAATCTCATGAGCGATGTCTTGCGCCAAGTGTTTCCCACGAATCCTGTGGGGGTCATCAGTGGCCCTAATCTGGCCAAGGAAATTGCCAATCGTCAGTTGGCGGCTTCGGTCATTGCCAGTAAAAACAAACGTGTTCGCGACTTTATACAGCAAAGTTTAAGTTGCAGTTTCTTTCGCATTTATGTCAACGCCGACATGTATGGTGTGGAATTAGGCGGCGCGCTAAAGAACATTTATGCCATCATCACTGGCATGGCGGCGGCCTTGGGTTATGGTGAGAATACCAAAGCCATGCTGATTACTCGTAGCCTGGCTGAAATGAGCCGTTTTGCCGTCTCTCAAGGGGCAAACCCCATGACCTTTTTGGGTTTGGCCGGAGTAGGTGATTTAGTGGCCACCTGTGTATCGCCGCTAAGCCGAAACTATCGGGTAGGCTATGCTGTGGGTAAGGGCGAAAATTTAGAGCAAGCCATTGAGTCTTTAGGTGAAGTGGCCGAAGGCATTAATACCCTGCGTTATATTCGCCAACAGGCCAACGAAAACAGCATCTATATGCCGCTGGTGAGCGCCCTTTATGCTGTATTGTTTGAAGGGGCCAGTGCCGATCAGGTGGCCAATGCCCTCATGACCGGCGAACAAAATACCGATGTGGAATTTTCCTTACCAAGAGGTGCATAAAGCATGGACAAGACCTGGAAAGACAATATTAAATCGGAGTCGTTTTGGCTGCGCAGTTTATTCATGATTTTCTTTTTGATGGTCTATCGCATTGTCGATCTACTGGTTCTGCTGGTGGCCTTGAGCCAGTGGCTCTACATGTTATTAACCGGTGACAGCAATGCCAGTTTAAGCCGCTTTGCCGGTGGCCTTAGCCAATATGTGGCGCAAATTATTAAATATTTGGGCTACCACACCGAGCAAAAACCTTTCCCGTTTAACGACTGGCCAGGACGAGGCAGTCAGACGCCGTCCGCTCAGGACAGTCTTAAGGATGTCGGACAGTAGCCTTCAAGGTTTATAGGCGCGTCAGCTAAGCACAGGATGCTGTAAAGTAATGCACCAACTTTATATTTTACGCCATGGTCAGGCGCACATGCAGGCTCCCAGGGATGAGTTAAGAGAGCTCACCGAACTGGGAGCTAAGCAGGTTTTTAACAGTGCCCAGCAACACCTGTCGAGCATTCGTTTCGATCATATCTTTGTGAGCCCCTACGTTCGCGCCCAGCAGAGTTTTGTCCAAGTAAAGGCCGCTCAGGTGGCGTTTTCCCAAACGCAAACTGTTCCTTGGATTACCCCTGATGTGAATACCTCAGGGGCCATCAATGAGCTGGCTTCTTTGCTAGGTGATGACCTGAATATCTTACTGGTGTGCCATCAAACATTTGCCGGGCGTTTAGCCAGTCAGCTGTGTGATGGCCGCGAGCAGGGCATGCACGTGGATACCGGCGCCATTATTCATATTCAAACCGAGGTATTTGCCAGTCAGTGTGGAATTTTTCAAAACATGCTCATTGGCTAATTGTTCCCGCCCTTTTATGCTCGCTCTGTGCGTTTGCAGATGTGGGGGAGGGGTTGTTGTGGCGGGTACACCTGCCTAAACATCCGGCCAACTTTCTGTTTGGTACCATTCATGTGGATGATAAACGGGTTAAAAAATTAAACCCTCAAGTGATTCGTCGCTTTAACGAAGCCAAAACCCTGTGCCTTGAAATTCTCCCCGATCGTGAAACCCAAGTGAGCATTGGCTTGGCCATGCTGCTGCCCAAGAAAAAATTTCTTGATGATATTTTGGGTGAAACCCTCTTTAACCGCCTAAGCCTGACCCTTAATAGGATGGGGGTAGACCCAGTGCAAGCCAGCCACCTTAAACCTTGGGCGGCCATGATGATATTGAGTCGCCCTAAAAGCCACGGGGGCTTTGCATTAGACGAACAGCTGTATCACTGGGCCGAGTATCAATACAAAGAGTTATGTGCGCTGGAAACCCTGCAAGAGCAGTTGGCGGTGTTTGATGGCTTAAATAATAAAGATCAAATAGCCTTGTTGACCGACACTCTGGATAACTGGCCCTTGCTGCACGACATGAACGAGCAGCTAATCAAAGCCTATGTGGCCGGTAACTTGGATGAAATCTATCGGCGCAGCCTAGAAGTTCAAAGCAGTGATCATGAATTGTCACAAAGATTAAGAGATACCCTCATTGACCAGCGCAATATTCGCATGTTAAATCGTATGCTGCCCACGTTAAAAAAAGGGCGAAGTTTTATCGCTGTGGGGGCTTTGCATTTACCCGGTAAAAAAGGCCTTTTAAATTTATTGCGCAAACAGGGATTTGTGGTGACCCCACCCAGGGTATCGCTGAGCCCCTGGTGATGGTGAATCGTAAACAGTTATGACAAAAGATATTATTCATTTTTCCCATGCCAATGGCATTCCTGCAAAAAGTTATTCCGTTTTATTGGATGCGTTGGGCAAGCATTATGAGGTGGGGTTCATCCCTATGCTGGCCCATAATCCGGCATTCCCAGTTAATGATAATTGGTCCGACCTGGCAGACGAACTCATTGATTACTTACAAAAAACCTACTCACAGCCTGTCATTGCGGTAGGTCATAGTTTCGGGGGTGTGCTCAGTTACATCGCCGCCAGACGCCGCCCGGATCTTATTAAGCAAGTGGTGTTACTGGATGCTCCCATATTGGAGCGAATGTTTTCCATGCTGATTAAAATGGCCAAGCGATTTAATCTCATGGATAAAATCACCCCAGCTGGGCGTACGTTGGGCCGTCAGGAAATTTGGCAGGATAAAGTGCAGGCATTTGAGTACTTTAAAGATAAAAGCCTGTTTCGCAAAACAGATCCCAGGTGTTTGCAGGACTATATTACCCATGGCACTCAGCCTTGTGATGATGGCGTGCGACTAAGTTTTAATACGGCCACCGAAATTAATATTTTTCGCACTGTGCCTCATAACCTGTACCGAAAAAATGCCAATATAAAAGTTCCTGGCGCGATGATTTATGGGCGCCAAAGTAATGTGGTGCGGCCTTTTCAGGTTAAGTATATGCGCAATAAAATGGGGTTGTATGCCAGCGGGTTTACCGGCACTCATTTGTTTCCTTTGGAGGCACCGGAGGCCACCGCTGCAAAAATTCATCAAACCATTCAGACATTAAAAACTTGGAAAGCGCCGATCAGTGAATGACGGCGGGTGTGACTGGTTGCATATAAGATATTTCATATTGTAAGGGTTTAGCTTCATGGCAAGCGTTCTGCGTTTAAAGATTAAGGGCATAGATATTCATGCCCTGCAATGGGGTAACTCAGACGGCGTGCCGGTGTTGGCGTTACATGGCTGGTTGGATAACGCTGCCAGCTTTACCCATTTGGCCCCTTTGCTGGAAAACTGTAATGTGGTGGCGGTAGATTTACCCGGGCACGGTTTAAGCGGCCACTGGCCTGATTTCCATCACTATCATATGTGGGCCGGTGTAGAGGACGTAGAGCTAATCCTTGACGCTCTGGGTTGGCAAACTTGCCATCTAATGGGGCACTCCATGGGGGCAGTGATTGCCACTCTTTACGCAGGCACGTTTCCCAAGCGCTTAAACTCGTTAACCCTCATCGAGGCCATTGGCCCCATGGCTGGCACTTTGGATGAGGCTCCACAAAGATTGGCGGAAGCTATTAATAGCATGAAAACCCATAACGCCAGTCAAAAGCCCAAGCCGAATATGGATAGCTTTGTTCAGACCCGCTTGAAGGGCCCATTAAAACTGTCACCGCAATCGGCTGCCTTGCTTATGGAGCGCAGCGTGGTGAAAAGCACCGATGGATTGTGTTGGTCAAACGACAAACGTCTTAAATACACCTCCATGATGCGTTTACCCGAGCCTTTAATCGGTGCCTTTATCAAGGCCATTGAATGCCCTGTGTTGGGGGTTTTTGCCAATGACGGTTTATATACCAAAGAAAGAATCGACGGGCGCTGGGGGCAATTAAACCACGCAAAAACATTGTGCTGGTTTGATGGAGGGCACCATCTACACCTTGATGGAGATGTGCCCGTCATAGCAAATACGGTTAACCGATTTTTGCAGGCGCTTTAAAGTCTCTGGCCCTTCAACCAATAGGTTGATATTGGGCCGGGTGACGTTGCTGGCCTCTGTGGGTTTGGGCTGAGGTGATAAGATTAGCCCCGTCCAAGTTCATAGAGACTTATGACTTATGGCAGGTATGGATTTAATACCAGCAGGTTAAAATCCCTATACGTGTGGCAGGTGCTAAACTTGCTCTAGCACACACAGAAATGAGAGTTGAAATTGGAGAAAATTGTATGATGCGTTCTTTTATAATGGCCATGGCGCTGTGTTTATCAACCTCTGCGTTTGCGGTTTCGGTGGGCGATGCAGCCCCTAATTTTAAGTTGCCAAATTTACAAACAGGCAAGTTGGAGAGTCTTAAAAAATACCGTGGCAAGGTGGTGTACTTGGATTTTTGGGCTTCCTGGTGTGGTCCTTGTCGCCAGTCCTTGCCTTTGTTAAATGAATTACGTAAAGAGCTGAAGCGTAAGGGTTTCGAAGTGGTGGCGGTTAATTTGGATGAAAACACAGCTGATGCCAAAGGTTTCTTAAAGCAGTTTCCCGTAGCTTACCCTGTTTTAATCGACCCAAATGGCAAGGTGCCTGAAAAGTATGAATTACCGGGCATGCCCACCTCGTTCCTGATCGATAAAAGGGGGCGTGTGCAGCACATCCACATTGGTTTCAAGCCTAAGGATATGAAAGATATTCGTAAGCAGGTAATTGCCCTGCTAAGAAAAAAATAGAAGATTGTTATCGTGAAATTCCTAGTCAGTATTTTGCTTATTTCTTTTTTGTTCAGCGGCTGCACTGCGGTGAAGCCCTGGGAAAGAGGTACCCTGGCCAAGCCCAATATGCAGGGCTCGCCCTTAGTACTAAAAGGTGCTTTGGATAATCATATTTATTTTAGTAAAGAAGGGGCGTCTGGCGGTGGTCAAGCCGCGGGAGGCGGCTGTGGCTGTAACTAAAATGCTAAATAAAAGCTCTGCCTTGTCGGCATTAACCTTATCGGCCATGGCCATTCCCGGCATGAGCAACGCTGCGGTGGCGCCCGAGAATAAAACTTTAAGTGTGCGATATACCCAGTATCAAGAAGAAGATATGCCACAGGAAAGAGTGGTGGGGGTGAATACGCAGCGCTACAGTATCGATGTGTTGCAAGTGCGCTACTTTACGCCAGTTGATGAAAAATACAGCCTAGACACCAGTGTGCAATATGAAACCTTGAGTGGTGCCAGCCCTTACGATAATACGCTCAACAGCAATGGGCAAACGGTAGTCAACTTAAGTGGGGCCACCATAGAGGAGACGCGGGTGGATGCCAGTGTGGCGGGCACTCGTTATTTCAAAGAGGGTACTTTATCCAGCTCGGTTTACGTCTCTAAAGAAAATGACTACCAGTCTTTAGGGTTGGGCTTGTCGGGTTCATTGGAGATCAATCAAAAACACACAACGTTATTGGGTTCAATTAGCACATCATTTGATGAGCTTTCACCCACGCCATTAGGGTCAACACTGACAGGGGCGCGATTGGCCGCCGACGGTCAAAGTAAACGCAGTCTTTCTATATACGAAGGGGTAACCCAAGTGCTGAATAAGTTTAGCACCGTGCAAGTGGGCATAGGTTATACCCGTTTGAGTGGTTACCTTTCTGATCCGTACCGGTCGGCGGATCGTCGCCCCGATACTCGTGAGCAAACCACAGTTACCGCTCAATATCGCCATTACTTAACCCAGATGGGGGTGGCTTGGCACCTGGACTATCGTTTTTATCAGGATGATTGGGGGGTGCTGGCCAACACAGTCACCAGCAGCGTGTGGAAAGACGTGGATGTGTTTGGGCTGCATATTACCCTGGCACCCAATGTGCGTTATCACTGGCAACATGCAGCCGACTTTTATACGCTGGCGCCAACCGGTGATCGTAGCGGCGATTATTACAGTGATGATTTCAGGCTCTCTGCCTATGGCGCTATTTCGGTGGGCATCGACATGCAATATCACCATAAGGACGTAGTGTTTAATCTGGGGTTCAGTCAATACAATAGTGCCGAAAACTGGGGTTTAACCGGCAGTCAAGATACCGAGACACCGGCCTTGGTCAATTTTACCACCTTGAGTTTAGGCGTGGATTATCACTTCTAATGGCCAGACAAAAAAACCTTTAGTGTTTGTTGTCCATGAGTTTAAAGCCATGGGCAGTCCTTGTGCTTTTAAGCTCTATCACCCCGATCAAACTGTGTTGGACAGGGCCGTTAAAATGGCCCAACAAGAAGTCTTGCGTCTTGAAAAAAAATACTCTCGTTTTTTAGCCACCAGTGACCTCTCTGTTATTAACAAACAAGCTGGGGGTGACCCTGTGCTGGTGGATGACGAAACCGCGGGCTTATTAAATTACGCGGCCATGTGTTTTGAGCTCAGTGATGGTTTGTTTGATATTACCAGCGGTGTATTGAGGCGCATTTGGGATTTCAGTTCGTCTAACCTGCCCAGTCAGCAGCAACTGGATGATATTTTACCTCGGGTGGGTTTTGATAAAATTCATTGGGATGGTCAAAAAGTTACGCTACCCAACAATATGGAAATTGACCTGGGTGGAGTAGTGAAAGAGTATGCGGCTGACTGTGCCCGCCAAGTATTGTTGAATAATGACATCACGCATGGCCTGGTAGATTTGGGTGGAGACATTTGTGTGGTGGGTTGTCAGCCCGGTGATCAGCCCTGGCTCATGGGGGTGCGCGACCCTGAATGCCCTAACCAAGCGGCGGTCACGATACCATTAATGAGTGGCGCCATCGCCACCAGCGGCTATTACGAGCGCTTCATGGTCGTGGATGGTCAGCGTTATTGTCATATTATTAACCCTAAGACTGGCTGGCCAGTGCAATTCTGCGCCACGGTGGCAGTGGTGTCGTCGCGCTGCCTGGTGAGCGGCAGTCTGGCCACCATTGGTATGCTTAAGCAGCAAGACGCGGTGAGTTGGCTAACCAGCCAGGAAGCCACCTTCTTCTTGCAGGATGCACAGGGTCAGTGTTTTGGCACCCTGGCGGGCCCCAATAAGGCGGCAAAACCTTAAAGCGTTCATTTTGTTAGTGAAAATAAATCAATGGAAATTCAGCCTTCTTTGGCCCATGCTGTCCACTTTTAAGATCGACAGTTAATGAGATGTTCATGACCCTAGAAGAAATCATTGATCACCGTAAAACATTGGCCAGGACATGTGTCACTAAGGCTGTCTTTCCCGATACCACCAATCATCACGATACCTTGTTTGGTGGTACTGCCTTACAGTGGATGGATGAAATTTCTTTCATCGCCGCCACACGTTTCTCTCGTCAAAACATCGTAACCGTGAGCTCGGATCGCATTGATTTTAAACATGCGGTACCGGCGGGTTCGGTGGTGGAGTTGGTGGCAAATGTGATGGAGGTGGGCCGCACCAGTATCAAAGTGCGGGTGGATATGTATGTGGAAAGTTTGTACGAAGATGGCAGCAAAAAAGCCATTACAGGCTATTTCAGTTTTGTGGCCATAGACGAAAATAAAAAACCCACACCGGTATTACCTCAGTCTTTCCTAGACCAATACCAGGTTAAATAGCGCCACTTTTTAAAAGGGCGCCTCACAATTAAACGTTAGTCTTTGCTTGGACATGGGGTGATACAGGTGCAGGGTCTTGGCATGTAAATGCAGACGCTCCACCATGTTAAGGGCCTCGCCCTGGGCGTAAAAATAATCTCCCACTATGGGGAAACCCATGGACGCCATGTGCACTCGCAGCTGGTGGGAACGCCCGGTGTGAGGGATTAATTCAACCCGACTGCACTGATTCTCATGCCCCAGTCGCCGCCAATGGGTAAGGGCGCTTTTCCCTTCGTTATGCACTTCTTGTCTGGGGCGGTTTGGCCAGTCACAGCGTAAGGGTAAATTTACCTGTCCTTGGGGCGCGGGCACGCGGCCAAAGATTCGCGCCTCATATACCTTAAAGGTAAGGCGTTCTTGGAACTGTTTGGCAATATTCGATTGAGCAAACGGGGTTAACCCCAGCACCATGATGCCCGAGGTGGCCATGTCCAAGCGGTGAATCAAACCCACAAAGGGAAATTTTTCCAGTAAGCGGGTGTGTACGCTGTCTTTAATGCTGCCCGGCTGGGATAATAATCCGCTGGGTTTGTTTACCACTAAAAGATGTTTATCCTGATATAAAATCTGCATATGCCAAGAAAATTATGTAATCGATGTTTGCGCCCGCTCAATGTTTGTTTGTGTGAACATTTAGTCAATCTGCAGGCCCCTTGTAGGGTGTTGATTCTACAGCACCCATCCGAGCAAAAACAGCCGTTGGCCACCGTGCCCATTCTGCAATTGTGTCTGTCTCCGGTTGAGGTATTGGTGGGGGAAGACTTCTCGAACGAAGAGGTAGTGAAGGCGCTGCTTAAGCAGCCAGAAAATGTTCGAGTATTGTTTCCTAGTGAGCACGCCAGCAACTGGCAGGTCGGGCAGGGGGTTACCCCAGGCGAGCGGGTAGATACTTTAATTGTATTGGATGGCACCTGGCGTAAAGCCAAAAAAATGTGGTTTGTAAATGCGTGGTTACAGGCATTGCCAGCTGTCAGTTTGCAAGGAGCCCCCAAGAGCCAATATCAAATTCGCTCGTCAACCATTGCAGGAGGGGTCTCTACCTTGGAGGCCGTTGCTTTATCGTGTAATTATTTGGCGGGATCCAGTGTCTTTAATGAACTGAACAAACCCTTTAATGCCATGATTGATATGCAGATAAAAAAAATGGGCCAAGAAATATTTCAGGCCCATTATCAAAAAAATGAAGACTAGTTATCGGCCAGTTGTGATTTGTGGTTGGGCAGGTTTGATCCCAGAATTTCTTCCTTAAAGGTACGTCCCACCGGGTTCTCTCCCACCCACATGGAAAGCATGGCGTTAAAGTAATCCTTGCCTGGAATGAAGCCTTTAACCTCGCCGTTGATGGTGATACGGGTGCCCTTGCCTGGCAAATAATCAAAAAAGGCCTGTTCATCTTTGTGCATCTTGCCTTCAAACAGACTTACCATCTTGTCTAAGTCTTTACTTAATGCCTTGTGTTCTTCTTCGCTGAGGTTGAGCACCATGGCTTCCTGCAGGGCATTGGCGATACGGCGAGCGCTGACGCGTTTCATCATCACATGAAACACCATGCGTTTGTGGGTTTCACTGGCCAGTAATGCCTTGGCATCGTTGCTGGGCTGCTCCACATATAAAGCCCCCACATAGGACTTAATCAGTAGGTACAGTTCTCTTAAGGCGGCACCGTTGAGTTTTAATTCCGGTCGCTCGGCGGTGGCCGGTACGGTTTCTCTTAATTCTACGCCAGCCACAGTGTGAGCGTGAGTCGGGCTAAAAATGAACATCAAAAAGAGTAGGGCAAGCGAGAGAGGCAGCAGTTTCATGAGCAGGCTCTTATTATAATTAGTATTTGCAGGCACGTTATATCACTAGAGTGTGATGGCGATCAATTGACGAGTGTGCGCTGCGTCATGTTTTGAGCGAACAAAAGTACACAGTTTGTTAGTTGAAGTGGTTTGCGCATAGTGATAAGGCGTGTTGGCGGCTATTTTCCTAAAATGTGATCCTTAAAGGCCCGAGTCACTGGGGTCATGCCAAACTACACTTGCAATATTGCATTATAAAATTCTTTGCTGGGTATAGTCCCCTTTATTACCCCTGCCACGCTCACCTGAATATCTTTATAGGGGGGGGAATCGGGTAAACAGCCGTTCCCCCGAGCATCATGATAAGTCAATTAGCGCCATTGTAGGTGGGTAGTGGTCAGCCCGGTGCTAGCTACTGGTGGTTTCATTGCCACTAAGCGGTATGACTCTAAAATGAGTCACTGCAAATAACACGCATATTAATGGGCCAAACAGGTTAAAAAAGGCATAAGGCAGGTAGCTCAAGGTGGCCACGCCCAGTGTGGCCGCCATGTAGGCGCCGCAAGTGTTCCAAGGCACTAAAGGAGAGGTAAGGGTGGCAGAGTCTTCTAGCGTGCGCGATAAGTTTTCACTGGCCAGGCCGTATTTGGCGTATTCCAGTTTGTACATGCGCCCAGGCAATACGATAGCGATGTACTGGTCGGCGGTGAGGATGTTGGTGCCGATGCAGGTAAACACTGTGGAGACTATTAATCCTGTGGTGCTGCGCACCCGATTGAGTATGGCTGCTAGGATGCGCTGCAATAACCCCACATGCTCCATGACCGAACCAAACGTCATGGCGCAGATGATGAGCCACACGGTATTAAGCATACTGCTCATGCCGCCGCGACTCAGTAAATCATCCAATGCCTCGTTGCCGGTTTTAGATTGGTAGCCATCAAACAGGCTGGTCCACAAGGCGCGCAGGGTTTGTTCTGTGGCCCCCATGTTGTCGCTATGGATGAAGCTGCTGATGGCAGGCCCCTGAAACACGGCGGCAAAGATACAACCTGCTAGGGCGCCGGCAGCGAGGGTGGGCAGGGCTGGTACTTTACGCCAGGCCAAAATAAACACCAGCGCCACTGGCAGCAGCAGGTACCAGCCAATGTCAAAATGGCTTTGCAAACCGCTTAGGGTTTGCTCAATGCTGTCTTGGTTATTTAGCTGGCTGCTGTCTCCCAGCAGGCTAAACAATATAAGCGATAAAGCAAAACCTGGGATAGTGGTCCATAACAGGTTTCGAATGTGTTTAAACAGCTCGGTTTGGGTGATCGCCGACGCCAAGTTGGTGGTATCGCTCAAAGGGCTAAGTTTGTCGCCAAAGTAGGCCCCGGAAATAATAGCGCCGGCGGTGATGGCGGGATTTAACTGCATGGCTTGGCCCATGCCCATGAAGGCAATGCCCAGTGTGCCAGCCACAGTCCAGGAGCTGCCAATGCTCATGGCGGTAATGCCACACGCTAGGCATGCGGCGGCATAAAACCAGTGAGCGTTAATGATGTGCAAGCCGTAATAAATCATGGTTTGCACGGTCCCTGCTAGCATCCAGCTGCCAATTAAGGCGCCCACTACCAACAAAATCAAGATGGCAATCATGGCATTGGAGATGCCCTTAATAATGCTCTGTTCCATCTGTTGCCAGCTGTGCCCATAGTGCAAGCCGATCAGGGCCGCCACGGCGGTGGCCATGAGCAGGGCAATTTGATTGGCCCCGT
>Ga0209184_1000716_pt1 | contig 30353 bp, 29 predicted proteins | sample EN8Hudsemesocosm_2_FD_184627 | JGI IMG/M metagenome (GOLD analysis project Ga0209184, IMG submission 184627) | Methane-oxidizing microbial communities from mesocosms in the Hudson Canyon - EN8C Hudson Canyon (SPAdes) (version 2) | ecosystem: Environmental > Aquatic > Marine > Cold seeps | place... | reverse complement strand
GTGAGTTGACCGAAGTCAATTATAACTCTAACTCCAATCATACTCGGAGCACATCATGAAAGCGGAAAACTTCCAGAAACTCAGTGAAACAGCACATGTTGATGAATTATCGACACAGCCTTTTCCTGCTTCAAACAAAATATATGTAGAAGGAAGTCGACCTGATATTCAGGTGGCCATGCGAGAAATAAATCTAAGCCCTACAACTTTACAGAGCGGTGAGTTAGAGATTAACTCTCCTGTTCGAGTTTATGATACATCTGGGCCCTATACAGATCCGAACAAAGCGATTGATGTACGAAAGGGGCTGGAGACGTTACGCTCAAATTGGATTGAAGAGCGACAAGATACTGAGCTGTTGGAAGGTTTTAGCTCAAAATACGCGAATGTAAGAGAAAAAAATATAGCGTTAGATGGTTTACGATTTGAATATAAGCGTCACCCTTTAAAAGCAAAAGACGGGAAAAATGTCACTCAGCTTCACTATGCGCGACAAGGTATTATCACGCCTGAAATGGAATACATTGCCATTAGAGAAAATTTAGCCTTATCAGAAGTAGAGCTGGAGGACGCGCTTGAAACTCAGCATCCAGGCATGAGCTTTGGGGCGAGCATTCCAAAAATGATCACGCCAGAATTTGTACGTGATGAAGTTGCACGTGGAAGAGCTGTTATTCCTAACAATATTAATCACCCTGAAACTGAGCCAATGATTATTGGCCGTAATTTCCGTACCAAGGTAAATGCAAATATTGGTAATTCAGCAGTCACCTCATCGATACAAGAAGAGGTAGAGAAAACTGTTTGGTCAACGCGTTGGGGTGGTGACACGGTAATGGATCTTTCTACCGGACAAAATATCCATGAAACGCGTGAATGGATCATCCGTAACTCATCTGTACCAATTGGAACAGTTCCTATATACCAAGCGCTCGAAAAATGTAATGGGGTTGCCGAAGATTTAACATGGGAACTTTTTAGAGATACATTGATAGAACAGGCGGAGCAAGGTGTTGATTACTTCACTATTCATGCTGGTGTTTTATTACGCTATGTCCCGATGACCGCTAAGCGTGTTACTGGTATCGTGAGTCGTGGCGGTTCAATTATGGCTAAATGGTGTCTAGCGCATCATGAAGAAAGTTTTCTTTATACGCATTTTGAAGAAATTTGCGAAATTATGAAAGCATATGATGTTTGCTTCTCTCTAGGGGATGGTCTGCGCCCTGGCTCAATTGCAGATGCGAATGATGAAGCACAATTTGCAGAACTTCGAACATTGGGTGAGTTATGTAAAGTAGCGTGGAAGCATGACGTTCAAGTCTTTATCGAAGGGCCTGGTCATGTGCCAATGCATATGATTAAGGAAAACATGGATGAACAACTTAAGCATTGTCATGAAGCACCTTTTTATACATTAGGCCCGCTAACGACCGACATAGCGCCAGGCTACGACCATATTACATCTGGTATCGGTGCTGCATTGATCGGCTGGTATGGCTGCGCAATGCTATGTTATGTCACGCCTAAAGAACATTTAGGATTACCAAATCGTGAAGATGTTAAGCAGGGTTTAATTACCTATAAAATAGCAGCACATGCAGCTGATTTGGCAAAAGGTCATCCTGGCGCTCAGCTTCATGATAATGCCATGTCGAAAGCTCGGTTCGAATTCAGGTGGGAAGATCAATTTAACCTAGCGCTCGATCCCTATACGGCGCGTGAATATCATGATGAAACATTGCCTAAAGATTCGGCAAAAGTTGCTCACTTTTGTTCAATGTGTGGGCCAAAATTTTGTTCCATGAAAATTTCTCAAGAAGTTCGTGACTACGCGAATGACCTTGAAGCAAAAAAAGGGATGGATGAAATGTCTGAGAAATTTAAAGATTCAGGCAGCGAGATTTATCAGGAAGTTTAATAATTTTTTTTTATTATTTGAAATTTTAAGGTGTGCTCGCACACCTGCTTTCCAACTGCTAAGGTTTTGTCATAATGGATTTAGGGCGTATAGATTTGAATCTATTAGTACATTTGGATGTACTTTTACGTGAGCAAAATGTTACTAAGGCTGCTAGTCATCTGGGTATTACGCAGCCTGCAATGAGTAACGGTCTTAAACGTTTACGCTTATTGTTTGAAGACCCACTTTTAGTACGAACGAGTGACGGAATGTCACCTACAGAGCTGGCGTTAAAACTTAAACCTGAAGTACGTAGCATTTTATTCAATATTGAAAAAGTGATACAACCCGATCGAAATTTTGACTTAAAAAGCAAGCGCGTTTTTCGTGTCATGGCTAGTGATTATGCTGAGTCAACATTGATCCCTGCGGTGTTAAGTGTCGTAAGAGAGCAAGCGCCAAACATCACACTAGATGTTTTGACACCTAGTGATGTTTCATTCGAGGATGTTGAGCAGGGACGTGTTGATATGGCCATTAACCGTTTTGACACCCTGCCTCAATCTTTTCACCAAAAAACACTATGGTCAGATACGTTTTCTTGTCTGATGAGCCCAATGAATCCACTAGTAAAAGGATTTAACCTAGAAAACTATCTGCTTGCTAACCATATTTGGGTAAGTAAAACAGGTTTCGGTGTGGGCGTTGGTGTAGACCCAGAAGATGTGCAGCGTTTAGGTTGGGTGGATGAAGCGCTAGGGAAAATTGGTAAAAAAAGAAATATCAGTGTGTTTACACGTCATTATCAAGTCGCAATGTTATTGGCACAACAGCATGATTTAGTTGCTACTTTACCAAGCCGGGCTGCAAAATTAAAAAGTGAAAGTTCCAAATTAGTAGTAAAGGATCCTCCATTTGAAATTCCTAAGTTTGAATTAAAAATGGCCTGGAGCCCATTATTGCAGCATAACGCCGGGCATCAATGGCTTCGGCGTATTATTAGTGGTATTGCCGAGTCTTAAGTGGCCAGCGTAATGGTTTAAAATGCTATCTGTGTCGACGCTTCTAAACCATTTGATGCCCTACAATGGCCTACATTTCGAAAGCAAAACCGATGGCAGCAGTCACCAGTTGCTTGTCTTCAGTTAAAGGGCTTGTTTCTACTTCTCCAGCAAATTTCTCGACAGCAATGTTTGCAACTATTTTAAAGTTTTGTGTGAGTGAATATTTCATATCCATTGCAAAACCAACATGACCGCTGTTGCCGGGCTCATAAGTAGGGCGGATTGTTCTAGCGAACTCACCAGGAGTATCTTCTATTTCGAATTTACCAACAGCAACCGCCTGACCGCGATCATTTTCTTCATCAGTGACACCGTAGTAGTAATTGTTAAACTTCTCGCTGTAATAATTTATGTAAAAGCTAGGCACCATTGTCCATTTTCCGGTATCAGGTATTGGGCGAGAAATCTTTAAGCTAGCACGAGTACCATCGTGTGTATCGCTTACATCTTTGAAAAATGTGCCTTCAACGATGCCCACACGTGAATAGAATCTGCCTATAAACCCTACTTCTGTCGCAGGGTCACGATTTTCTTCTATGCCGTAGTAAAGTTGTGCATTTTTATCATTAATGTCATCAAGATCTAAAAATTCACGATTGTAACTACCCGCAATCGCCAGTGAAACACGCTTATGATTATAAAAATGAAAGCCAGCTGTTAAATCTCTTAAAAAAAACCGGCCCTGTTGAATATTGATCATAGGAAAAGGTTCTATATAGCTGTCTTGACCACTATAAGGACCTGAATATAATTTTGCTCCAGCACCAATTAACAGGATGTCTTCATTAGATTTTTGTTCAAAATCAGCAAATGCAGTGCTTGTCGCTAATATACTCGTTATTAATGCAACCAAAACTAGGCGTAATGTTACGCAATTGGCTTTAACCATCGTTAGAGTGGGTTTTATTTTCATAGAAGAGACCTGTGGAATAAAATTTTGTTCGCGAATTGTAAACGTGTTTATATTTTTCGCCATTCTAATCTTATTCATCAGATAACATTGAGATCTAGCTATCATCATTCAAAAATGTTGAATATTTGCTTATGTTTTTATTGAATTAATAATGTTCAGGTAAATTAATTTCTTGCTATGGCTAATAAATTAGAAACTAATAGTGAAATCAGGAAGCTATAAAGAAAGGAGCGGAGGTTGAAGCTCCTTTCTTGGACGTGACAAATGATTATTTTTAAAATTCAGATACCAGCTCTGCGTATCCTTCTTTTGCGAGTAACTCAACAGGAATAAACTTTAATGCCGCTGAATTAATGCAATAGCGTAAACCTGTAGGTTGAGGACCATCATCAAAAACATGACCTAAGTGCGAGTCACCGAATTTACTACGAAGCTCTGTGCGCGTATAAAACAAGTGACTATCTTCTTTTTCTATAATAAAAGCGTTGTTTATAGGGCGTGTAAAGCTCGGCCATCCTGTACCAGATTTATACTTATCTTTTGAAGAAAATAAAGGTTCACCACTTACCACGTCTACATAAATTCCAGCTTTTTTATTATCCCAGAACTCGTTATCAAAAGGTCGCTCAGTACCTTCTTTTTGGGTGACTTTATATTGTATTGTTGAGAGCCGGCTACGTAGCTCTTTATCTGAAGGTTTTTTGTAGTTCTCATCAAAATTATAGGATTGCATCATGGTTTTTGGGTTGTTTGTCTCTTGAATATTATCGTTCATAGCTATTGATGAACTACTTTGTGCCGAATGCAGGTAGGCGGTCGAAGCCATCAGTATCGAGAATATTAGTAATGCTTTTTTAAAATTTATCTTGTTCATCATTTTAGTACCTACTGCGTGGTGTTAAGGCTATTTAATAAGAGTTCTTAGATGAAGTGACTGAAAAAGCTAAATAGCTTCAGACTCTTCGATTGCTCTAGTATTCATCTATCTTGTTAAGAAGAAAAGGGGGTAAAGTGCGCTTTTATTAAATCATGATAGTTCGTGACTAATTTGTGATAACTTCGTGAAACTTTTGAGATTTTCCTTTCGTAAACTCAGTTACGTTAAATAACGACAAGTTAACGGTAATACCGAAATCCACAAATTACGAGAGGAAATAACATGAAAATATACTCTAAACTGGCTGCTACGACACTTCCATTATTATTAGCATCTACCATTACTTCAGCCCAAACAGTTGATGTGAAAATTAGTAATCTTACTCAAGGCATGTTTTTTACGCCTTTATTAATTAGCGCGCATGATAATTCTCAACATCTTTTTGAATCAGGAACAGAAGCTACTGCTGAACTAGCAGCAATGGCAGAAGGGGGAGATATTTCGGGCTTAGTGACAGCTACTGAAGCGTTAGGTGCTGTAAATGCGGAAGACCCTGCTGGAGGCCTGTTAGCACCTTCTACTTCAACGATGACCAATGACTTTGATACAGGCTCTAACGGATTGTTGTCGATTACTGCGATGTTATTACCAACAAATGATGCTTTTGTGGGCTTAGATTCATGGGCTATTCCGAGTGAAGCAGGGACTTATACGATTTTCTTAAATGCCTATGATGCGGGCACTGAAGCGAATGATGAGCTTGTTAATGGTGGCGGTGCTGTCGGTGTATTAGGAATTCCTGCAAATCCAGGTGCTAATGGCGGAGAAAATGGTACAGGTGTGACCACAACCGAAACCAACCAGAATGTTCATATTCACCGTGGAAATATCGGTGATGCAGATGAAAATGGTGGAATAAGTGATGTGGATAGTCGAATCCATCGTTGGTTAAACCCTGTAGCAAAAGTAGTTGTAACTGTAAAATAAGGAGAATATACAATGCATATTAAAAAGTATTTAAGTATCGGCTTATCTGTATGTTCTCTGGTAACGTTGAGTGCCTGTAGCGATAATGATTCATCAGATAGCGTGAAAAATGTGACTACACCTGACATCATGACTCAGAGTTATGAACTTACTGTTAGCAATTTAACCAGTAATCAGCCTTTATCACCATTAGCTATTTCTATCCATGGAGCGAGTTATTCTGCATGGTCGATAGGCGAAGAATCTAGTTTAGGCCTAGAAAAATTAGCCGAGAGTGGTGATGCAACCGACTTTTTGATGGAGGCGACCAATTCAGGTGCATATACAACAGCTGTTGGAGCTGGCTTGATTATGCCTGGCCAAACAGAAACACTAGAAGTGGTAACTTCTTCTTCTGAAGATTTAAAGTTAACATTGGCATCTATGCCAATTAATACCAATGACGCTTTTATCGGCACAAAAGGCTTAGACTTAGCTGGTTTATCTATTGATGACGAAATGACTGTATTATTACCTATATATGATGCAGGAACCGAGGCTAATAGTGAGCTAAGCGGTACAATACCTGGTCCAGCGGATGGCGGAGAAGGTTATAACGCCTTACGTGATGATGTTAATGTGGTCTCTAGACATCCAGGCGTGGTGACAAATGAGGATGGCTATCCTGACTCTATTCTTGATTCGTCACATCGTTTTGATTCACCGACGGTAAAGTTAACACTTAAACGTACCCAGTAATAAGTATTTTCAGATTGCTGTAAATAAAAACCATTGGTTGTTTTATTTAAACGCCAGTGGTTTTTTATTGTGCAAAAGCAACTATTCTAAATGAGTACGCTTAAGAAATAGGCCTAAAAACAATTACATTTAAGCGATTAATAAGTATATTTGAGTGAACTTTATAGAAGGCATTAAATACATGAAAAACCAAATTCTCGTAATTGAAGATGACCCAGATATTAATAAATTAGTATCAATGAATTTAAGTGATATGGGCTATCAAGTAGAAAGTTGTGATATCGGGACTCAAGGTCTAAAAATGGCAATGAGCGGTGAATTTGATTTGATTGTTTTGGACGTGATGCTGCCAGAAATGGATGGGCTAGAAATATGCCGCCGCCTTCGCTCTGCAGACAATTTTATCCCAATACTTATGCTTACAGCTAGAGATTCAGAGGCTGATAGAGTTGTTGGCCTTGAAATGGGAGCGGATGATTACCTTACGAAACCTTTTAGTGTGCGTGAATTACAAGCTCGTGTTAAAGCTATGTTACGGCGAGTAGAGATGTTAACTAAAACTAACCCGACTGAAACTAAAAGTACGCTAGTTTTTGGTGAGCTTGAGATTCAGGTAAATAAACGCCAAGTACGTATAGGTAGTGAATTAATAGAGCTAACGAGTACCGAATTTGATTTATTACTTTATATGGCAAAACAACCTGGATTAGTTTTTAGTCGAAGCCAATTATTAGACAAGGTATGGGGTTATCAACATGCTGGCTATGAACACACGGTAAATTCTCATATAAACCGTTTGCGAACTAAATTAGAGAAGGACGCTTCCAAACCAGAGTATGTTTTAACCGTTTGGGGTGTTGGTTACAAATTTACAGATACGGAAAATCATCATGGTTAAGACTAATGTCGAGTCTATAAAAAGATGGTTTGACTCATTCTATAGCAAATTGGTACTTGGCTTATTGGTTAGTTTTTCACTGATCGCATTACTGTTAACGGCACTTGTACAACAGCTAACAAGTAACTACCAAAGTGAAGTTGAGCAAAAGTTACATTTAGAGCTTGCAGAGCATATTGTTCATGATGATAAGCTCTTGAAAAACGGAAAAGTAGATCGTACCGCTCTCGAACACACATTTCATTCAATGATGATTCTTGGGCCTAGTTTTGAACTCTATGTGGTAACGCCTGAAGGGCAGGTGACAACTTATTCCGCAGATGACGACAAGATTAAGCGTATGCAGGTTGATTTAGAACCAATAAAACAATTTGTCAGCGGTGAAGGTAGTTTGCCCATTGTCGGTGATGATCCGCGATCAGAGTATCGCAAAAAAATATTTTCGGTCGCTGAAATCAAAGATAATGGTGAACTGGTTGCTTATCTGTATATTATTATTGGTGGTGAAATATACGATGGCGTTGTTGACCTACTACAAAATAGTCACATTATTAAGTTAAGTTTTTGGGGGTTTATTGCAACATTATTCTTCAGTTTAATCGTTGTGCTGCTTTTGTTTGCCATGTTGACAAGGCCGCTGCGACGCCTGGCGATAGATATGCGACTATTTAGAGCAGAAGGGTTTGAAAAAGGAAATATGCCGGATTCAGTATGGGATGAAAATTCAACAGATGAAATTCACCGTCTTGGCTCAACGTTTAATGAAATGGCAAGTACGTTAAAAGAACAATATGAAAAAGTCAGAACGACTGATGAGTTAAGGCGTGAGCTTGTTTCGTATGTATCACATGACTTACGAACGCCTCTAGCTGCGTTACAAGGGTACTTAGAGACTTGGCAGCTGAAGAAAGATAATATAAGTGAAAGAGAAAGCGCTGAATTAATTCAAATTGCTGTGAATAATGCTCAGCATATTAGTAGTTTGGTTGAACAGTTATTTGAATTGGCACATTTAGACGCAGAAAATGCCAAGCTTATTTTAGAGCCAGTCTCAATTGCTGAATTAGCACAGGATGTAATTCAAAAATTAGCGTTAGTGGCTGATAAAAAGGGGGTGACTTTAGATGTCGACCCAAAGGACCCTGCATTACTAGTATTGGCAAATATTGAGAAGATGGAGCGCGTTTTTACAAATTTATTAGATAACGCGATTCGTCATAGTGAAAAAGGCGGGCTTGTCTCAATCAAAATGACAATGCTTGAAAGCAAGCTTAAAATTTCAATTAAGGATGGCGGTTGTGGCATTCCACCTGCAGATCTACCGCATATATTTGAGGCTCACTATCGTGCTGAGAATAGCGCACAAGGTGAACGTACAAACAGCGGATTGGGTTTAGCCATCACGCATCGAATTGTCGAGCTTCATAACAGTAAGATAACTGTAAAGAGTGACGTCGGAAAAGGTAGTGTTTTTAACTTCGAACTCAACCTCGTTTAATGTTTGCAAGCGGCTATTGATACTTCTCAGCAATGGCATAAAATAAATGTTCATTATCTAAAAATACTTGCAGCATAACAGGGTCAAAATGTTGGCCCTTTCCTTCTTCCATTATTTGAATAACTTTAGAATGAGGAAATGCTTCTTTGTAGCAGCGTCGTGACATGAGCGCATCATAAACGTCAGCAATCGCCATTAATCTTGCTGATACAGGAATAGCATTTCCTATTAAGGCTTGTGGGTAGCCTGAACCATCCCATTTTTCGTGATGTGAGTAGGCAATTTCTTGAGCGTAAGTAAGAAACTTATTCTGTCTAAACCCTGAAATATCACATGATTTTTTGAGAGCGTCGCCACCAAGGGTGGCATGTGTTCGCATGATCTCCCATTCTTCAGCGGTTAATTTCCCAGGCTTTAATAATATATAGTCGGGAATGCCTACTTTACCCACATCATGAAGTGGAGCGGTTCTAAAAATAGAATCTATGGTGATGTCATCATCGAGTTCTTCGATGTATTCTGGCAAATAACGTATTAGTTGGGCGAGCACTTTAACATAATGCTGAGTACGAATTATATGATTGCCGGTCTCTTTGTCTCTTGTTAAAGCGAGGTTAGTTAACGCACTAATGATAACTTCTTGGGTGTAGCGTATTTCTTCAGTTCTTTTTTGGACTTCTTGTTCAAGAAGTTTATTTTGTGAGGCAAGCACTTCTTTCGCTTTACAAAGTGTTAATTGAGTTTTAATACGGGCTTTTACGATAGGCGCAGAAATGGGTTTGGTAATATAATCTGCGGCGCCACATTTTAAGCCTTCAGCTTCGTCACATTCCTGATCCATTGCCGTCACAAAAATTACAGGTATTTCTGTCCACTCAGGGTTTGCATTTATTTGGTTTAAAACTTCAATTCCAGACATTTCAGGCATATTGACGTCTAATAAAATGAGGTCAATTTCTTGATGATGAGATTCTAATTGAGCGATCGCTTGTTTGCCACTTGTAGAAGCGCGTAAATCATAGTCTTGTTTTAAGTTCTCACTTAAAAGCCTTATATTAATCGGCTCATCATCAACGATTAAAATAGAAGGTTTATCCATTAAATTTGCCTTTATGAAATAGTAGATTACTACGAACATACAATATGTATTACTTCAGTATGCAGAGCATGCTCATTAAATCCAATAAAGCACAAAAAATAATAATCGTTACACAATACATTTCACATAAAACTAGTGTTTTTTTTTAAATTGAAACTACAATAAATCATATATTAACCTCATAATTAGTAGGCGAGAGACACGTTCTAAAATGATAGATGATCCTGTTATTACTGCTTTATTAGCGCCTATATTAATTTCTCAAGGGGTTTATACGCGTATTGTTACGCCAAAATTACCTGAAGCCGAAGGCGCAAGAGAAGGCTTGTCAGGTGAAGGTAAGTCACTAAAATTATTGATTCTGGGAGACTCTGCCGCTGCAGGGGTTGGAGTAGAAAGTCAACATCAGGCACTCTCTGGCCAACTGGTTTCAAAACTGTCTTCTCATTGCTCTCTTACGTGGCGTCTAGAAGCAGAAACCGGATCAAAGACTGCAGATATTATTGAAAGGTTGGAGCGGTTAGATGAGTTTACGGTTGATATTGTCATTGTCTCCCTTGGCGTGAATGATGTGACCGGCAATGTGAAATTAAAGACTTGGCTGGGCTTACAGGAGCAATTAAGGACAATTCTAGTTTCTAAATTCGAAGCAAAAGTGATTTTATTGAGTAGCATACCACCTATGGAGCGATTTCCTTCCTTACCCCAACCTCTGCGTTGGTATCTGGGGCGTAAGTCAAAAGCGTTTAATTCAGGGCTATTACATCAATCCAATCAATTCTCAGAGCTTGAATATATGGATATTAACTTTCCATTTGAAGATGGCTATATTGCAGAAGATGGATTTCATCCTAGCGATATGGCCTACGACCTTTGGTCAGATTTGGTTGTAAAAGAAATCAGACAACAGCTTGAAAGGGCTAGCGCGTGAAAAACAGCATCATCATAAATTAATTTCACACTCATTCAGGCTTCGGCTTTCACCTGGCGCTAAATGAGCGTCTAAAATAATATGTCCAATTGATACACGGTGTATTTTCAAAACGGGATTTCTAAAGCGCCCAAACATACGCTTAATTTGATGATACCTTCCTTCAATCAAGCGCAGTTCTGCTTTGTATTGGCTTAGTATCTTTAATTCGACTGGCTTTGTTGTAATATCTTCATAAGAAAAGTGCATACCTTTCTTAAACGCATCAATGCATTCATGATCAATTGGTTTTTCAGTTGTTACTTGGTAAACCTTTGTCACTTTTTGATCTGGCAGAGTGAGTTTTCTTGACCAATTACTGTCATTGGTGAGTAGCAATAACCCTGAAGAGTTTAGATCTAGTCGCCCTGTAATATGTAGAGACCTTTTTAAGGGGTGATCTAACAGGTCGATGACTGTTTTGTGTTGTTCGTCACTAGTAGCGCTTACAACGCCTATTGGTTTGTTCAACATTAGATAGCTAGCTTTATTGCTTTGAAGCAGCTCGCCATCAAATATAACGGATGTAAAAGGCTGAATAATTTGCTGAATATTGTTGGCAATTACGCCATCTACAATAATTCTTTGTTGCGCCAAAATAAGTCTCACATCACGTTTGTTAATGTTTTTCTTCTGACTCATAAAACGATCGAGACGTGTTCTAGCAGGCTGCTTTTCTTTCTTCAAAAGGAGGGTTTTCCACGGAGGGCTTTAGTTTTTCCTTTTTGTGTTTTAGCATCGACTCTCCGTCTTTGTGAACCTTTAGTAGGTTTAGTTGCTCTTCTTGTTTTTTGCACCACGGTAATGCTTTGAATTAGCTGTTGAAGACGATCCAGTGCATCGGTTCTGTTTTTTTCCTGTGTTCGGTGTTGTTGAGCTTTGATTATAATGACGCCATCTTTGTTTATGCGAGAGTCTTTAAGTGCTAAGAGGCGTTCACGGTAAACACTCGGGAGTGATGAAGCATTAATATCGAAACGTAAATGTATAGCAGACGAAACTTTATTGACGTTTTGACCTCCTGACCCTTGGGCACGAATAGCTGATAATTCTATTTCATCATCAGAAATAAAAACATTTTGTGTGATTTGTAACAAGTGTTGGTGCCTTTAGTTAAAACTATAGATAAATTATCAAAGAAGTATGTAGACCCTAATTAATTGCATTGTGCCATTTGACCCACCTTCTTTGCCGCCATAATGCAGCCTCTTTTGTCATCATTTGCGGCTTTACAGCTCTTAAGTAACTCAGTGTAAGATGGGGATAATTTTCCTAGTACTTTTTGAGCATGCTTTACTACGCTTTTACACTCTTTGGCTGAAACAGGTTCATAGCTTGTACAGCCTTGTAAGGATGATATAAATAATACTAAAAACGTAGTAAATATTAGCGATTTGAATTTATTCATTAGTAGCTCTCTTCTAAACGGAGTGGGTCCCACTAAAGGGCTATTTCTGTGTCGCTTGTACGGCTGTTAACGCAATGGTGAATACGATATCTTCTACCAATGCGCCTCGAGACAAATCGTTCACAGGCTTTCTTAAGCCCTGCAACATCGGGCCGATACTAATTACATTTGCACTACGTTGTACTGCTTTATAAGTCGTATTGCCCGTATTTAAATCGGGAAATATGAATACGGTTGCTTTGCCAGCTACAAGGCTATTCGGTGCTTTTTTTACGGCGACGCTTTCGATTGCAGCAGCATCATATTGTAAAGGTCCGTCTATGAGTAAGTCGGGGCGTTTTTTTTGTGCAATAAGCGTTGCTTCTCTCACTTTATCAACATCGTTACCTGTGCCGCTTTGACCTGTGCTATAGCTAATCATTGCAATTTTAGGGTCGATGCCAAAGGCAATAGCAGAATCCGCACTCTGAATTGCTATGTCTGCCAATTCTTCAGCATTAGGATCTGGATTGATCGCACAATCACCATAAACCAGAACTTGCTCAGGAAGACACATAAAAAAGACTGATGAAACCACTTTGGCGTTAGGTGTTGTTTTAATTAATTGAAGGGCTGGCCTAACTGTGTTTGCGGTGGTATGAACGGCGCCAGAAACTAAGCCATCTACTTCATCTAGCGCAAGCATCATTGTTGCTAGTACAACGTTATCCTCAAGCATGGCTCTGGCCATTTGTGAGGTCACGCCTTTGTTTTTTCTGAGTTCGGTCATTGGAATGACGTATTTCTCACGGACTTCATCTGGGTCAATGATCAAAATATCATCAAGCAGTGTTAAACCTTGTGATGACGCAGCATCGAGTATTTCTGACTGTTTTCCGATTAAAATGCACTTAGCCAACTTTCTCTCGTGGCAGATGACCGCAGCATTAATCGTTCTAGGTTCATTTCCCTCAGGTAAAATGATTGTTTTATTAGCCAAACGCGAGTTTTCAGAAAGTTGATAGCGGAATGCGGGTGGCGAAAGTCTTGTAGCACGCTCTTTAATGCAATAAGTTTTAAACCACTCAATATCTAGATGTTCAGCGACCGTAGTCATCACACCGTCCATTCTATTGACGTCATCAATTGGTACTTTATTGCTTAAATTTGATAACTGAATAGAGGTTTGAAAGGTATCCTTTTTACTTAAAAGTAAAGGTAATCCTGACTTGAGAGCAGATTGACATAAACGTAATATCTTGGGTTCGGGAGTGTAATCTCCTGTGAGTACAATACCAGCCAAAGGGGTGCCATTTAAGGCAGCCATGCAAGCAGCCAATAAAACATCTGTTCTATCGCCTGGAGTCACAACTAAGCATCCTGGCGTTAATGCACTAATTAAGTTAGGGATAGTTCTAGCACAAATTGAGATTTTAAGCACACGCCTTTCTTTTAAAGCGCCTTCACTTAAAATCTCTAAACCACATTCATTTAAAACATCTTCGGTCCTAGGGGCTATTAAGTTAGGGTCTAATGGAATTTCACCTAACAATCTAAATTTTGAAGTGAAAACGGCGCAACCCGTTCTATAATCTGGAGCAGTGATTTTGATTGATGGTTCGTTGTTGTTATCTGATATTGAATCTTGTTCAAATAGTAGTGATTCATTACCGATGTTGTTTGTATTCAGTAACGTGACTTTATTTAATATGCATCCTAAAATATCAGGATCTTCTGAAGATGAAAATACTCTGGCTGCTGTTTTTAAATGCTTGTCTAAATCGTGATAACTCATCCCTTTAGCGTCAGCCACAAGTATTACTTCTGCATTTAAATTATTCGCTATTTCAGCGTTTAATTTATTTGAAAACGGTGTGTTTTCTTCAGGAACCAAGCCTTCTACAATAATAACGTCATAATTTATATGAAACGAGTGGTAAACACCCACTAGTTTCTCCATTAACAGATCTTTCTCACCTCGATTCAGAAACGCCTCAGCTTCTTCTATTGAGAGCGGGGAAGGCGTCTCGATGTTACAAATATGTTTAGCAAAATGACTTGATAGATCAGACTTTTGGTCACAATTGGATGTTTGTGTGATCGGTTTAAAGAAACCAACACGTACACCGATTTGATCAAGTGCTCGAACAAGCCCTAAGCTAACTGAGGTTAAGCCTGAATTTAACGTACTGGGTGCAATAAAAAGAGATTTGGCCATTAAAAGGTACCTGGAATTAGTTCAAGTGTGTCTTGTACAATCATAACTTCTTCATCAGTTGGGATGACGATAATTGGTCTTGAACCGCTTGTATGTATGGTTTTGTTGTGACAGTTGGAGTCATTGAGTTCTTCATCTATAGAAAAGCCGAATATACTTAAATGTCTGATTGTTTTAGCTCGTACTAATGCAGAGTTTTCACCAATTCCTCCAGTAAATATAAGTGCGTCTAAGCTTTGTAAGGAAACCATCATTGCTGCAATGTATTTTGCGAGTCTAAAACAAAAAATATCAATCGCTAACTTGCTTCTTTTATGGCCTTGGCTGGCGTGTTCGCATAATGTTCGCATATCATTGCTAACACCCGAAATTCCAAGTAAGCCGCTTTCTTTATTTAGCATGTGTGAAATGTCCACAGGGCTAAGGTTTCTCGATATTAAATAATCATAAAGGCCTGGATCTATATCACCAGAGCGAGTTCCCATGACTAAGCCTTCAAGTGGGGTTAGCCCCATACTTGTATCAACGCTTTTACCGTGTGAAATTGAGGCGACGCTAGCGCCGTTTCCTAGGTGGGCGACAACTAGGTTCGTTTCATTAAAATCTTTATTTAATAGCTTTGCTGCTTGATGACTAACAAAGCGATGACTCGTGCCATGAAAGCCATATCGACGAACACTTTCTTGTTCGTAAAAGCGATAAGGGATGGCATAGGTGAAAGCATGAGTCGGCATTGTTTGGTGGAAGGATGTATCGAATACCGCTACTTGGCTCAAGTTGGGGTACTGCGCATTTAAGATATTAATACCTAGTAAGTTTGCCGGGTTGTGAAGAGGTGCGAGTGGAATACAGTGTTCAATCTCTGCTTTCACGTGCTGATCTATCAAAGCTGACTGCTTAAATTTATCTCCACCATGAACGATGCGATGGCCTATTCCTATTAATTTATCATCTAAGTCAAAATGTTTTTGTAGTTCAGCTATTATTATCTTGATAGCGTTTTGGTGGTCTTTGGTGGCAAAGGTTTCTTTTGTATGGTTACTATATTTTTCAATTGTTAGTTTTGCTTGGCTGGAGTTTAGTGATTCAGCTAGACCTTCGGCAAGTAGATTTAATTGAGTTGTATATAAAGCAAATTTTAGCGAAGAGCTGCCGCAATTGATAACAAGTATTAACGTTGGAGTCATGGAGTTTATTGGTCTGTATAATGGAAGTTAATCCTAGTTTGAACTAAAGGTAAGTACGCGCTAGGTTTTGAATTCTAAGTATCTTGTAGTGATAAGGCTAGTGTAGAACATTCATAATATATGGTGCTGACTTTTTTTACATTTAAATCGTATTGACCTAGTTTATTCCAGTTTATTTTTTGCCAGTGTGATTGTTCAAAATTCAGCGTGGTTTCAAGCGCTAACCCAGCAGCACCTTGATACGACAGTAGAGCAGAGCTTATCGAATGATCGAGCTTGATGTGGCAGACAACTTCATCAATACGTTGATCGAAAAAAGCATCAAGACATGATAAAAGACCAACGGTATAAAATTTTTCTTTCTCATAAGGGCTGATAAACTCAGCAAGTTTTTCACACATTAGTGCGCGAACAAAAGCTATATAATGTAAAGACTGCGGCTTGTCATCCAATTTACTTAAAGCAAGCAAGCTAACCCAACTTTTAATTTTATCTATTCCTAGTAGGGTAATAGCCATATGAATCGACTCAATTGTATTTGATCGTTTAAACGCAGCAGAATTAATGAGCTTTAGAAGTTTGAAGCTTAACACTGGGTCTTTAGTAATAATTTTAGATAAGCCAACCATATCGGCGTTAGGGTCTTGAATTGCAGATATAAGACCCACAACAGAGAGCTTACCTGCCGCTATCTTTTTACCTGTAATAATTTCTGGTTTGGATAAAAAATAACCTTGAAACATGTCGCAGCCGAGTTCTTTACAGCGCTTAAATTCAGCTTGAGTTTCAATTTTTTCAGCTAATAGTTTTACATTATATTTTTTTAGGGTATTAATCGTATCTATAAGCTGTTGGTCGTTCATTTCAGGTAGTTCAAGCTTGATGATATCAACTAACTCAAGAATAGGTTGGTAACGTTTGTCCATAATGAAATCATCTAAAGCAAGGGTATAACCTTTTTCCTTTAAAGACTTTAGGTTGCCAATTATCTGGTCAGTAATTTCTATATCTTCTAAAATTTCAATAGTGATGGCTTGGGGGTTGAATAATGGTGTGCTATTTAATAACTCAGCGGTGAAATTAACGAAGGCAGGTAAGCCGCCCGTAACTGACGCTAAATCAGTTTCAGTAAATAAACTGAGTAAAACGCGAGAAGTTGCTCTGTTACCATCAAAATCAGTAAGTGGAGCGCTATCATTTTCACGAAAAAGAAGCTCATAACCAATTACTTCTTTATTGGTATCATAAATTGGTTGGCGTGCTAAGAGTATGTCTTGTTTATCCATGAGTTAGCTTCTAAGTATTTAGTTTTGTCTAGTTTAATTTCTAGAACTAACGAGTTTAGTGCATTGAGCACTTTGAATATAAGCTAAGTGTAGTCGAATGATTAAAATAGGGGAGTAAAAGATATAAATAGAGTGTAAATAAAGGTAATAAATTCAGAGGGTAATGAGTGGGGAGTTATGGGGTGTTTAATGTTCGCAGATATAAAAAATGGCGTCCCCTAGGGGAGTCGAACCCCTGTTACCGCCGTGAAAGGGCGGTGTCCTAGGCCTCTAGACGAAGGGGACGCATCTGCTTCTTCGTCGAAGTGGCGTGCATAATAGGGGAGAGCTTTTGTTAAGTCAACGATTAATTAATTAAGAAAGCAGAAATTTTAAAGGAACAAAAATGGTTTAAAAATGATGCTAATTTATTTGGTTTAAGCAGGCCTTTAAATTATTTGCGGTTAGATCAAATGCAGCCAAAGTACCCTTTGAATTTATTAATTGGTAGAGGTTAATAATCGTTGCCTCGTATTTGCGAGGGAATGATGAAATAAGTTTTTTTAATGATTTTCCTTGATTAACCATCAATAGTACTTCAAACCTGATTTTGTTTTCACCCGCGCAATAATAATAGTTATGTTCTTTTAGGTCTGCTGCAGGCATTCCATTAACTTGGTGTACCATCGTTGAGCAGCGCGCAAAATTTGTATTGATGTCGGCATAGGCGTTTAATATGCCAATTTTCTTTGCAAGATCGTATACATATTTTACCCGTTCTTTTGCCGCGCGCGTAATGTTAGGTAATTCAGCTATCGCTAAATCTCTCGGCAAACCTCTTTGATATAGCTGTAGAACTGTAAGATGCTCACTGGTTATGACTGAGCACGAAAGGAAGCTTTGTTTGAATTTGTCTTTTACCTCATCATTACTCGCAGAATATGTAGCATGACTAAATAAAGAAAAAATAAATATTGATATGTAAATCTTTAACATAACGACAATTGATGGCTCATTAATTCATTAAAAGAAGAGTGTAGCTTATGTGATGATGTTTTAATTGCGAAGTTTAAATATAAGGCTTTATCTTTATTGAATATGTCGATCAATAAACAGTTCTACAGCAGTTGCTAGCTCTGCTTGTTCACCTAAAGGTGCAAGAAGTTTAATTACTATATTGTGTTTTATTTCATATTGCTTGAGCAGTTTAGGAACGTCATGCCTTAAATGCTTACCTCTAGCCAAGAATAGTGGAAGAATAGATATGTGGCGATAACCACTCTTTACCCCTTTGTCTATTTCCTGCTCTAGCGATGGCGTACAAAGCTCCATATAAGCGAGTGTTGTATTGGAATGTTTAGCTCTAGCATTTTTGGTAAATGCTTCAAAAGTTTTCGCCCACAAGGGGTCGCGACTACCGTGAGCTAACAAAATTACTAAATCTTGCATAAAATCCCTTAGTTTCTTGTCAGGTTGCAGGATACTACATTATCCGTGTCTTTTTTTAAATTTCCGAAAACTTGCTGTTTCCGTTTGGTATAAAACTAGAATATACTTCTAGTTTTATACTGCTTCCATAGCAACAGATTTAACTTTATAGGTATTTAATATGGGTTTTAAAGGTACAAGCGAATACATAGCAACCAGCGATCTCCAAATGGCGGTTAATGCAGCAATAGAACTTGAGAAGCCATTATTATTAAAAGGTGAGCCTGGGACCGGTAAAACTATGTTGGCCGAGCAAATAGCCTCATCACTAGGTTTTAAGTTAATTCAATGGCACATAAAATCTACCACTAAAGCACAGCAAGGCTTATATGAATATGATGCAGTTTCTAGGCTTAGAGACTCACAGCTTGGGAATGACAAGGTGCATGATATTGCAAATTATATCGTTAAAGGGAAGCTTTGGGAGGCTTTCGATTCTGATGAGAGAGTGGTATTGCTGATTGATGAAATTGACAAGGCAGATATCGAATTTCCAAATGATTTGCTTGTTGAAATAGATAAGATGGAATTTTTTGTTTACGAAACTCAAGAACGTATCGTGGCAAAAAAACGGCCAATTGTATTAATCACAAGTAATAATGAAAAAGAGTTGCCTGATGCTTTTTTAAGACGCTGTTTTTTCCATTACATAAATTTTCCTGATAGTGAAACCATGCAACGAATTGTAGATGTTCATTATCCAGATCTTAAGCAAAGTCTATTAAAAGAAGCTTTGGATGTGTTCTTTGATGTACGTAAGGTTCCTGGGCTAAAGAAAAAACCATCAACAAGTGAACTGATTGATTGGTTGAAATTATTAATGGCTGATGAATTGTCTGAAAAACTACTGCAAGAACGCGATCCTAGTAAAGCAATACCACCTCTATATGGGGCGTTGCTGAAAAATGAGCAAGACGTTCATTTATTACAGCGTCTAGCTTTTATGGCTAGGCGAAAAAGCTAGGTCTGATTCTGGAGTAATTCTATGTTAATCGACTTTTTTCAAAAAGTACGTAGCGCCAAGGTTCCTGCTACGCTCAAAGAGCTTTTAGATTTAATGGAAGCTTTGGAGAAAAGACTGATATTTGCAGACGTTGATGAATTTTATTATTTAAGTCGCTTATGTTTAGTAAAAGATGAAAAACACTTTGATAAATTTGACCGAGCTTACGGAGCTTATTTTGAAGGTATTGAGGTACTTGATGATTTGTTTTCAAAAGCTATCCCGGAAGAGTGGCTCAGAGCTGAGTTTGAAAAGAACTTAACAGAAGAAGAGAAAGCAAATATTGAAGCAATGGGTGGGCTCGAAGAGCTAATGAAGGCCTTTAAAGAGCGTCTTGAAAAGCAAGAGAAGAAACACCAGGGCGGTAACCGTCAAATAGGGACGGGTGGGACGTCACCATTTGGTGCGAATGGATATAACCCTGAAGGATTCAGAATTGGCCAGAAGAGCGGTCGTCATGGTCGTGCGGTCAAAGTTTGGGAAAAACGGGGTTATAAGGATTTAGATGGCGATGTTACTTTAGGTATACGCAATATCAAGATGGCACTTAGGCGCCTAAGAAAGTTTGCGCGTCAAGGCGCAGCAGATGAGCTGGATTTGGATGATACAATCAGCTCAACGGCACGTAATGCAGGTTTTCTTGACATTAAGTTGGTGCCTGAGCGCCATAACAGTATTAAAGTGTTGCTGTTTTTTGATGTAGGGGGGTCAATGGATCCTCATATAAAGGTATGTGAAGAACTTTTTTCTGCCGCCAGGGTTGAATTTAAACATATGGAAAATTTTTATTTTCATAATTTTATTTACGAAAGCGTATGGAAAAGTAATATTCGTCGTACTAATGAAACAACGCCTTTATGGGATGTGTTGCATAAGTACAGCTCTGATTATAAGGTAATATTTGTCGGGGATGCTTCGATGGCTCCTTATGAAATAACTCAACCAGGTGGCAGTATAGAACATTGGAACGAAGAGGCTGGTGCGGTATGGATGCAGCGCTTGCATGACCATTTTGATAAAGTAATTTGGATAAACCCTTTACCAATCGATTATTGGGGGGAGGGTGGATCTTTAGGGATTACAAAGCAGTTATTAAGTGACAATATGTTTCCAATGACAGTTGAAGGTCTTGCAGACGGCATGCGTTATTTAAGTCGTTAGAATATTAGAAAGAACTTTTAGCTTAATTACCTGATAATTAGCTAAAAGTTCATGATTTTATGTTTTAGATCTGTATTAGTAGTCGCTTGTGTATTTAATTCCACATCCAATGACTTTTCTCTTTCAAAATAGTGAATTAGTGCTGATTAATTTTATTGTTATCGGTGTTAGTATCCTATTTTATTTCTGTACCTTTCAATTATTGGTGAATGAACCCATATGTTTTTACGACGCTTTTTGTCATTTCTCTCTATTTTAACGTTTATAGTATTTGGCGCATCGACTTTAAATGCCGCTGAACCCTCCAAAGAAAAGAAGAAAGCCAAACTTAAATCTGTTGATCCAACGCTAATAAAAGAAGCTGAGCAGCTTAAGAAAGAATTGATTCAATTGAATAGTGAGTTATATCAGTTTGAAGAAGATCTTCTTTACCCCGCTAATACTCAGTTAGGCGTGTTCTTATCGATGTCTAAAGATAGCTCGTTTATCTTGGACTCAATTGAAATTCGTTTAGATGATAAGCTGGTTACTTCTTATCTATACAAAGGAGACGAAATTGCTTCATTGAAGAATGGCGGTATCCAACGACTATATCTAGGGAGTTTGGCTGATGGTCGACATAAACTAACTGCGAGAATCAATGGGCAAGGCGCCAATAACCAATATTTCAGACGGAAGAAAGGGCTACTTTTCACCAAAGAACATAGCGCCAAATTTATTCAGCTTGTTGTAAGAGAAAGTAAAACAAATAATGAGCCCTTATTTAAAGTTAAGGAATGGTAAATTAGTGAATAATTTTGTCCGTTGTAGCCCTACCAGAAATTATTTAAAACCCTTATTCTTTATGGTTTGTTTGATTTTAAGTCCGCTTTCGCACTCATTGCCAAAAAGTTTGTATGAAGGGATGGTCCAGTTTGAACTAGATAGAGGGAATCATTTCAAAGCGCTTACACTCATGAATAAAACGTACCAAGATGCTCATCATGTTGATCATGTGACGGCGTTATATGGTTTTAATATCAAGAGTGAAATAGACGAAGTCCTTAAAAAAATATACCAACAACAAAAAAATAAAAGCGCAACGTTCACAAGTAAAGACGAATTTAAAATCGGTCGTTTAGAGTATCAATTAGGGCGTTGTAAACCCGCATTGAGAGCGTTTAAAAAGCTTAAAAATAAATTATCTAAAGAAGAGAAGCAAGAGTGGATCTTTTATCGTTCTAACTGTTTTATTCGCTTGGGTAGTAACATAAAAGCAATGCAGGTGCTTAATGATACAGTTGATGGTATATGGGCTTCTCATGCTTATTATAATCTAGGAGTTTCTTATGATGAATCAAGCCGTAATAAATCAAAAGCCTTAAAAGCGTTCAAGCTTGCGATATTGCTAAACAAAGGTAAAACCCTCCAAGAGAAAGCGCTTAAAAACCAAATAAACTTATCCGTAGGCTCTTTATATTTAAACGCTGAAAAACCTGATTTATCCTCTAATTTTTTTAAGAAAGTATATTTAGATTCACTTATTGCACCTCAAGCGCTCTATTTAAACGGCTTGGCAAAATTGGAACTTAATGATTTTCGTGCAGCCACCCAGTCTTGGTTTAGTGTAAAAAAATACCCGCTCGTAAACCAAAGTGTCGCCGAAGCCTTGCTTGCGATTCCTTATGCCTATGAGCGCTCAGGGTATATAAGTCAGGCCCTTGAAGCATATTTAGAAGCAAGCAACTCTTTTGAAACAGAGCTGAAGGTTATTTCTAAAGTTGACGGCTTATTAAAGAAATATGGTGCGTCTAAAATTCTTTTAGAAGATAACAATATCGAAGGGTTAGAGTGGTTTTTAGCTAAAGATGTTGTGACCAATACGATGAAGGCAACATACTTTAGTTACTTCATGAGTAACTTCGAAATTTACGACGCAGTTGAGCTCTATTCTGAATTAAAAATGCTATCTGATAGTATGCAATTTTGGTCATCTCAGTTAATGGTATTTAGTCAATCGTTGAAAGATAAACAATCAACGTTTACCAAGAAAAGTAAATCATTTAGCTTGGTTAATACCCAGAAAAAAATAGATAAAATAAAAAATAGAATTAACCGTATTCAAAACAAAAATAAATTAACTCAGCGTCAAATTGATCGTCTTCAGATAACAAAAATGGAAACTAACACTTCAAAGTTATCTAAGCGTTTAGCTGAACTAAAGGGGAAAGTCGCTCAAGGGCAAGGTCAATTGAAATCTCAGCTTAAAATGAATACAGAGCTAAATAAACGACGGAAAACTTATCAAAAGCAATTGAAAGCCGTAATTGTAAAACTGGATAAACAAATTACTCGCCTGATCAGAGATCAACTAGTGGTACTTAAAAAACAGATGTCAACTAATTTCGAGCGTTCTGAACAAGGCTTAGTTCATGTATTTCAAGATATTTCTGAAAGTAGTAATAAACAAAAAAATAGATTAGATGGGCGATATAAATAATGAATCTGCTTAGGCTTACATACATTTTTTTTGTTATTACTGTCGTGGGAATGGTTTCTAAACCTTTATATGCAGCAAAAAGTGGCGCTTTTATTGTAGAGATGAAAACAGAGGCTAAAACAATAGGCGATATTCGGCCGGTCTTTATTGTTTATAAAGACAAGGAACTTCCAAAGGTTTCTACCAAGTATCTACTAAAGCGTTATATAAAATTGTTTGAAAAAGCCGAGTCGCCAGCCGTAAAAATTGACGCATTAAATCGAATCAATAATTTACGTGCAAAGTATAATATCACGAGTAAAAAATTGGCGATTGATAACATCAGGCAAAGTGAGGTTGTACTTGAAAGTTACGAGCGAATTATTGATTTAGATATCTCATATCAGAAAATCGATGAGCTAATATACCAAACAGCCAAAGCGCAATCATTTAACGGAAATGAAAAGGAATCTATTAAACGTCTGAAAATGTTAACGGGCTTGTACCCTAATTCTGAACTATTTGATGAAAGTAATTTCAGAATGGCTGAGGCTTATTTTAAAATAGGCAGCTATGCTAAAGCGGAATCAGCCTATAAGAAAATTTTAACCTTTTCTAAAGGAAAAGAGTTTCATCAACGGGCTCGATTTAAATTAGGCTGGTCGATTTTTAAACTTGACCGCTATGAAGAGGCTGGTAAAACTGCTATTGAAACATTGGATCACTACCCAGCATTGGTCGATGCACTGAGTGTGAATGCAGTTGCGGAAGATGATCAAGATCTGGTTGCTGATACCTTTAAGCTTCTTTCAATTCTTTTCTCAAAACAAAAAAATGAAGAAACAATAGAGTTGCTCCAGCAAACAGTTTCAAATAAACATTATGCATTTCTATTGTATGACTCTCTATTTAGCTTTTATTTAGCTCAGGATCGTTTTGAAGACGGGGCGCTCATTACTGATGCTTACACTAGAAACTACCCTAAAGATTTTAATGCTTACCTCATGGCCATTAATACCATTAAAACCTATAAAAAAGGTGGCTTTGATATTCAGGAGTGGTTAGCAAAAGAAAGCTTTATTACAAACTTCGGAATTAAAAGCACATATTGGCCCCTATTGACTAAAGAGCAAACGACAGTTGTTAAACCTTTGGTCAATCAGTATTTAGGAGAGCTTGCTCACTCATACTATGTGCGTATGCAAAATAGTATTAAGAAAAAATCTAAGCACTCTGTTTTTGCTGACTACGCAAAACGGTCAGCAGACTATTATCTTGAATTGGTCGAGACTAACCCTAGTAACAAAGATAATGCGCAGAATTTATATCTAGCAGCCGAAGCGCTAAATCGATCATCTAGAACCGAAGAAGACTTTTTGAATGTGATTAATCTGTATGAGCGGGCTGCCTATAAATACAATGTAGGCTATGCCGTATCGGTTAAGGCAGGATACGCTGCAATACTTGGTTATGACAAGTTAAAGGCAGCCGTAGGTACTGGACCGAAAGCACTGACGCCTAGCTTTACTAAAAAGAGACAATCGAGTATTGAAAGTTACGCTCAGTTCTTTCCTGAAAATATTAATACACCTCCCTTGTTAAACGATTTAGCGAATGAATTATTTAATGCTCGTGATTTTATCAAAGCACAAGCTGTTTCAGCCAAAGTGGTGGCAAGCGCGAATGCTAAACCAAATGTTTTATATTCAAGCTGGCTAGTGAACGCACATAGTGCTTTTGAGTTGAAGGCTTATAAGATCGCCGAGCACGCATACCAATCTGCGCTTAGTTTTAAGCGAGCCAAAGGTGAAAATGTACTTCAGGAGCGCTTAGCCGCTTCTATATACAAACAAGCTGAAGCCGAAACTAATGCCCAAGCAAGTGCTGAACTGTATTTGAAAGTTGTAGATACTGTTCCAGGTTCAAGTATTGTCCCTCAAGCTTTATATGATGCTTCGAGTCAATTGTTAGTATCAAAAAAATGGGGACAAGCTATTGCAACGCTTAGTCATTTTCAATCGGCCTTTCCACATAATAAACTTTTTGACGATGCATCTGAAAAATTGATATTTGCCTTCATTGAAAATAAAGAATTTATTTCCGCTGCAGAAATACTTGAGAGGGTGTCCGCAAAGTCAAAAGACAAGATAAAGGCTGCAAATTACCTTTATCGTGCTGCTGACTTATATCATAGCAATGGCTTTGAATATGAAGGGGTGCAGTTATATAAGAAGTTCGTTAATGATTATAAGAAAATGTTTGACTTAAATATTGAAGCACATCATTTAATTGTTCAATTTAATGAAAACGCTGGGAATACAAAAGTTGTAAATAGCTGGAAGAAAAAGTTCGTTCAGTATGAAATGCAGGGTGGGGGAGAACGAACCGATCGATCATCCTATTTAGCTTCTCACGCAGCACTGTCATTAGCGATGTTAGATTTTGAAATATTTGAAAGTTATAAATTAACCTTGCCGCTTAAGAAATCATTGGCAAAGAAAAAATCGTTATTAACAGGCGTTGTTAAGAAATTTGAGTCATTAGTTGATTACGAAGTTTCTGAAATTGTATCTGCGTCAACTTATCAAATTGCACAAGTCTATCGTGCGCTGGCGCAAGACTTAATGCTTTCTGAGCGACCAGCAGAGCTAAATGAACTGCAGCTTGAACAATATAATATTTTATTAGAAGAGCAGGCGTACCCATTTGAAGAACAGGCATTAGAAATTTATCAAATAAATTTATCTAAAGTGCCAGATGGACAGTTTGATAAATGGATAAAACTTAGCCTGAGTGTTCTTGAAAAAATGAACCCGACAGAATACAAACGTGAATTTAAGGAGGTTTCTCATGCAGCAAATATTTACTAAGGAAGCGCCTTATACAATATTTCAAATACTTTTGGTTTTGTTGTTTATTTCAGGTTGCGCAAATTCAGTTAAAAAGCCTGAAATTATTGTAAAGCAGGTTGTAGCAACCATACCTACGCTAACGAAGGTTCATCAATCGGATTACCAAAAAGCACTCGGTTTGATGAAAACAAAATCTTTTGATGAAGCGCATACTATCTTTACTAATTTAACCACTGTTTATCCAAATTTAGCGGGGGCTTACGTTAACTTAGCTTTTATTTATAAAGCTAAATCGGATGAAGATAAAGCTGAACTATATATCAATAAAGCCTTAGAAATTAACCCTAACAATATTGATGCATTAATTCAGATAGCTGCTTCAAGTCAAAAGAAGGGGGAGTTTAAAGAGGTTGAGAGGTACCTGTTAACGGCGGAGGCAGTTGATAGTTCTAATGATGTTGTGCAATACAACTTAGCTGTATTATACGAGCTATATTTGCAGCAATATGATGATGCGATTAATCACTATGAAAATTATATTGCTCTTTCTTCAAATGATGATAAAGAAACAGTAAAGCGCTGGGTTAAGCTACTGGAGCGAAAATGAAGCACTATTTTGTATTAATCTCATTCGTATTCTCTGTTCATTCTAGTCTGGCCAATAGCGAAGGTTCAAAAGATATTCAAACAATGAAAGAAATTTCGATTATTGGTAATGCTGAATTGCCTTCTACAAGTTTCGAACTGCCTTGGCGTTTGTCTAGTGTCGAAAAAAGGGAAGAAGAGTCTCCAGTAAAAGATGTGCCAGGATTAGTAAGATCGATTGAGCCTTTTAGATACAAACAACAAATACATTTTTCTAAATATTTAGAAGTCGATACTTATCACTTTAATGCAAGATAATAGCGTATTAAATATTTTTAAATGCCAATAAAGACGAAATTGGCATTATAAATAGTAATATTTGTTTACAATAGCTATTTATAAACTCAATTAAATAGATGAATTTGAAACGTTTTCAGGAGAATATGTAATGACAGAAACAGTGGTGCGATTTTTTCAAGAGGGTGGTTTTTTTATGTACCCTATCGCTGTTATTTTGGCAATTGGCTTAGCGATTGCGCTTGAACGTTGGTTTTATTTATCTACAGCAAAGCGTTCAAATAGAGCAGCGTTTGATGAAGGGATTTTACCAATATTACGAAAACGTGATTATAAGTCTGCATTAAAATATTCTAATGAATCACAAACAGCGATTGCGGCAATCATGGGTGCAGGTCTAAGCCGACTAGTAAATGGTAGTCGTCGTGATGAAGTGGAGTTCGCGATGGAAGAAGGGTTAATGGAAACATTACCACGACTTGAAAAAAGAACCCCATATTTGGCTACACTTGCTAATGTTTCAACTTTATTAGGCCTGCTGGGAACAATTATTGGTCTCATTGCAGCGTTTACTGCGGTTGCTAATGCCGACCCTGCTGAAAAAGCATCGTTATTATCTCAAAGTATTTCCGTCGCGATGAATACCACAGCTTTTGGCCTGATGGCTGCGATCCCCTTATTATTATTTCATGCTGTTTTACAGACAAAAACCAATGAAATTGTTGATAGTTTCGAAATGGCAGGCGTTAAGCTTCTTAACTTAATTTCTAGCCAAACAACAAATGACTAAGAAACAAAGTGTTTGATGTTAAACCGTGTTGATGAAAAATCCATCAACACCATCTGTATGACCAAATTAAGCTAAGCGAACGTTTTTATGGCAAGAAGGAAGCACAGGAAACTCGTCCAACCGGTAGAGCTTGATATTACTGCGTTCATGAATTTGATGATCGTTTTAGTACCTGTTTTATTGTTGAGCATGGTTTTTACTCAAAATGCAGTATTGGATTTAAACTTTCCTGTGATGGATGAAAATAATATCCCTCAACTTAATGAAAAGCTGCAACTTCAATTAATTGTTCGCGAGAGCGGGATGAACATTGCAGATACGAAAATTGGTCTAATTAAACATATCCCCAAACTAAATGGGGAATATGATTATCAAGCCTTATCTGAAATTTTAAAGCTTCTTAAATCTAAGCTGCCAAATAAAACAGACATAACACTTCTGCTTACTGAGAATATAGATTATCAAACGTTGGTATCCACCATGGATACTACGCGCTCTTATCCTGCTGTGGTCGCGGCTAATCTTGTAGATGCAGAGTTGTTTCCCGATATTTCAATAGGTGATGCGCCGGAGTTGAATCAATGAAACTTTCTCGACGCGCGAAAAGAATGCAGCGACACCAACGACGTACTTCAAATTCAGCTAGTCTGAATCTTGTTTCTTTAATGGATATCTTTACCATTTTGGTTTTTTTCTTGATGGTAAACTCATCCGACGTGAAGGTTTTACAACAAGATAAATCGGTCGTTTTACCAAGCTCTACGGCTGAACAACAGCCGAAAGATACCATTGTGATCACGGTATCTGGAGACAATATTTTGGTTCAAGGTAGAGCCGTCGCTAGAGTTGATTCACCTCAGGATAATGAGATTATTAAGGATCTTAAAACCGAACTAGATTACCAGGCTAATCGTAGAACACAACCTATTGAGGGTGAGTTTAAAGGCTTTCCTGTCACTTTAATTGCAGACAAAGGTACACCGTACAAATTATTGAAAAAAATAATGGCTACTTGCACAGAGGCAAAATATACACAGGTTTCATTAGCTGTATCTAAGACCCCAAAATCTAAGGCAGATGCTTGATGAGTGAATCACAAGATCGTTTAATGCTGCCTTGGACTTCCGAAGGAAAAGAAAGCCTTCGTTTTAAAAGTATTCTAGTTGTTCTTTTTTTATTACTACTAATTTTGTCAGTATGGATACCCTCGATCTCTCTACCCGAAAAAGATAGAAAGACATTAGAGAAGTTACCACCTCAATTAGCTAAGTTAGTGAAAAAGATTAAGCCTCCTAAGCCCGTAAAAAAAATTGAACCCAAAAAGAAAGAAATTAAGGAAAAAGTTGAAAAGAAAACTGAGCCCAAAAAGGACAAACCTAAATTAAAACCGAAGAAAAAAGAACCGGTTAAAATACGTAAGCCAAAGCCTCGGCCGCAAATTAAGAAGCCTGAACAAAAACGCAAGGTTAAAGCTGCGCGAGAAGTGGCTAAAAAATCAGGTTTGTTAGCGTTGCAGGATGATTTAGCCGATCTTAGAGCAGCAGTTGATGTATCGGCTTTAAATAAAAAGGCAGCGCCTAGAAAAGCTAAAACTATTGCGGCTAAAGCAGACAGTGGTGTGAGTTCTCAACAAATCTTATCGAGAAGTTCTGGAATTGAAACAGACTCACTTTCAGCGCCTGCAGAAACAGTTGCTTTAACAGCACTGTCTGGCGTTGAACTTGACGAAACTTTGGATGAGCAAGCGCTGGCTAAAGCTGAGGCAGAGGCGGCTGCGAGCATCAAATACCGAAGTGAGAAGAGTATTAACCTTATTGTAGAAAGGTTAAAAGGGTCTTTAATTACGCTCTATAATAGAGAAAGAAGAAAGGATCCGTTCTTAGAAGGATTACTGGTTGTTGAAGTCATTATTGAGCCTAGCGGTTCGGTTTCATCTTGCCGTGTTATTTCCTCAGAATTGAACCATGAGACGCTTGAAAATAAAATGGTTAATAGAATCTATCTAACAGATTTTGGTGCTGAGGATGTTGTGCAAACAACTAAGAATATACCTTTTACCTTTAAGTTTTAAAATATTCGAGATAGTGGTTGTCAACACCCGTCTATCGACGGGCATTAATTATGTATAGAGGTGCGTAATAAGACGTAAAACGGGATTTATATAATTTTAATTCTAGGCAGTTCAGATTGTTCGATAGAAATTTTTTCAATTGGAGCAATAACCTTAGCCTCACCACTTACAACTAATTCCGAGTCTTGGTTTGTTACCTCACAGTTGATAATAACCCTGTGGCGTTCTAGTTTTTCCTTAATCGTCAGCTTCACGGTTAATGTGTTACCTAAATCCACTTTACGATCAAACTTTAATTGCTGTTCTAGGTAAATTGTACCGGGGCCGGGAATAACATTAGATATTGCCGCAGAAATAATTGACTCAGACCACATACCGTAACCAATGTCGGCCTTAAGTAAATCTTTTTTAACGGCCTCTAGAGTAAGAGATTGGGGGTTTGTATCACAAGATGCCGCAGCAAATAAAACTAATTGCTCTTCGGTTAAAGTTTTAGTGAAAGTGGCGTAATCGCCAGTTTGTAATTCATCATAAATGATATTTTCTAATACGCGCATAGAGTTTTGACATCTCATTAGTTAGATTGCAATCTATTAAGGATAGGCTAGAATCTGCTCGAATCAAAAGTCTTCGAGATTAAATGT
>Ga0209184_1000713_pt1 | contig 30465 bp, 29 predicted proteins | sample EN8Hudsemesocosm_2_FD_184627 | JGI IMG/M metagenome (GOLD analysis project Ga0209184, IMG submission 184627) | Methane-oxidizing microbial communities from mesocosms in the Hudson Canyon - EN8C Hudson Canyon (SPAdes) (version 2) | ecosystem: Environmental > Aquatic > Marine > Cold seeps | place... | reverse complement strand
AGAATAAGGTTGATTGAAGCCTTTCCTATTTAAAATAATCACTGCAATTACGGGTATTTACAGGAGAGATCCGTCTAAAAAACGATGTTTTATAGTTATCAAAACAAAACACTCAAAATTTAAGTGAGAAAAGGAGAATATTACCTGAAAATTTAAAATAATCTGTTTAGCCAGTAAAAGTAGCATAGATTTTATCCATGAAAATGACTGGCGAGACTCTATGTGTGGATTTGGGATTTAATATTAAAAAGCTTAGGTTAATATATTTTGTTATAATCAAAGGATTTTCGAAATCTAAACCCTCTACTTAGGAGATATAAAACATGGCAATTAAAGTTGCAATCAATGGTTATGGTCGTATCGGACGTAATGTTCTTCGTGCATTGTATGAGTCAAATCGTACTGGTGAAATCCAAATCGTTGCTATTAATGACTTAGGAAATGCTGAAACAAATGCTCACCTAACTCAATATGATACTGCTCATGGTAAATTTCCTGGTGAAGTTAGCGTTAAAGATGGCAACTTAGTTGTTAACGGCGACGTTATTAAAGTTTTCGCTGAAAGAGACCCTTCTAAACTACCTTGGGGTGATTTAGATATTGATGTAGTTCATGAGTGTACTGGTTTCTTTGCTAGCAAAGATAAAGCTTCAGCTCACATTACTGCTGGCGCTAAAAAAGTTGTTATTTCTGCACCAGGCGGTGCTGATGTTGATGCAACTATTGTATACGGTGTTAACCACAATACATTAAAAGCATCTGACACAGTTATTTCTAATGCATCTTGTACTACTAACTGTTTAGCTCCATTAATCCAACCTTTAAAAGACGCTATTGGCGTTGAGCAAGGATTAATGACAACTATCCACGCTTACACAAACGACCAAGTATTAACTGACGTATATCACCCTGATTTACTACGTGCTCGTTCTGCTACACAATCTATGATCCCAACAAAAACTGGTGCTGCTGCTGCAGTAGGCTTAGTACTTCCAGAATTAGTTGGTAAATTAGATGGTTTCGCAATGCGTGTACCTACAATCAACGTATCTGTTGTTGATTTAACATTCACAGCAAGCCGTGATACTACAGTTGAAGAAGTTAATGAAATTTTAACTAAAGCTTCTGAAGGCCCATTAAAAGGCGTATTAAACATCAACACACTTCCTTTAGTGTCTATTGATTTCAACCACGACCCTGCATCATCTACTTACGATAAATCATTAACTAAAGTAAACGGTCGTTTAGTTAAAGTTCTATCTTGGTACGATAACGAATGGGGCTTTTCTAACCGTATGTTAGATACTACAGTTGCATTAATGAACGCTAAATAACGGAAACCCATGCTAAGAAGAACTAAAATTCTGGCAACTCTAGGCCCGGCTTCTGATAAGCCGGGCGTATTGGAAGCCTTATTCGAAGCGGGTATCGATGTTGTCCGTATGAACTTTTCTCACGGTGTTGCTCAAGATCATATTGATAGAGCAGAGGCAGTTCGTGCATTAAGTAAAAAAACAGGACGTTTAGTCGGTATTCTTTGTGACTTACAAGGTCCAAAAATTCGTATTGCTAAATTTAAAGACACCAAAGTCTGGCTAAATGAAGGTCAAGCCTTTGCTTTAGACATTGATCTTGGTACTGATGCTGGCAACACTGAAGAAGTCGGTATCATTTACGAACCTCTTGCTAAAGAAGTTGTAAAAGGCAGTCGTTTATTATTAGATGATGGGCGTATTGTACTTGACGTTGTTTCAACAAACGGCAAACGTATTGAATGTACTGTTCATGTCGGCGGTCATTTATCTAACAATAAAGGTATCAATCTACAAGGTGGCGGTTTATCTGCTGCTGCGTTAACTGAAAAAGATAAAGAAGACATTAAAACAATTGGCGTTATTGGCGCTGATTTTGTTGCTGTTTCTTTCCCTCGTTGTGCTGAAGATTTACATGAAGCAAGAAGACTTCTAGAAGCTGAAAACTGCTATGCAGGAATCGTTTCTAAAGTTGAACGTGCTGAAGCGATTGAAGCAATGGATGAAATCATTATTGCCTCTGACGTAGTGATGGTTGCTCGTGGTGATTTAGGTGTTGAAATTGGTGATGCTAATTTACCTGCGGTACAGAAACAATTAATCCAACGCTCTAGAGACCTTAATCGTGCTGTCATTACGGCAACACAAATGATGGAATCAATGATCGAAAACCCGATTCCAACACGTGCTGAAGTTTTTGATATTGCTAATGCTGTTCATGATGGTACTGATGCGGTCATGCTTTCAGCTGAAACCGCTTCTGGTAACTACCCTGTTCAAGCGGTTAAAGCGATGGCTGAAATCTGTAAAACAACAGAAACACAAGCCAGTGTACGTAGATCTGCACATCGTATGGACAAACAGTTCTCACGCACTGACGAAGCTATTGCAATGGCGGCTATGTATTTAGCCAACCATTCCAATATAACAGGTCTTGCAACGTTAACTGAATCTGGATCTACGGCTTTATCAATGTCAAGAATCAGTTCTGGCCTACCTATTTATGCGTTTAGTAGCCATAAAAAGACCTTAGGAAAAGTAACCATCTATCGTGGTGTATTTCCTGTTTACTTCACACATGAATCTATGGATCATGCCGATGTAAACAATGAAATATTGGCTAAATTAAAAGCACGAGGTTGCGCTAAGCAAGGTGAAACTTTTATCATCACTAAAGGTGACTTAACAGGTACTGAAGGTGGAACTAATGCACTTAAAGTAGTTACTTTAGGCGAAGGCTTAACACCTTAGACTTGTTATATTTTATGCTCAGAAAACACCCTGAGCATATAGCATAAACCTATATGGTTATTGGGGCGCAGTACTTTAGCCTGCTCATTTCAACAATGAAAGCAGGCTAAAGTACTGCGCCCCATTTACTTAAACATTATGACTTCACTCCCCTCCTCTCCTCCCATTGTCAGCCTATCGCTTAACCCAGCAATAGACCTGACTTACGAAATAAATGACTTAACACACGACCAAAAAACCCGTGCAACATCTACACATTACGACCCTGGTGGCACAGGAATTAATGTTGGTCGAGCTTTAGAAAAGCTACAAGCAAATTCTTTTACCTGCTGCATTACTGCGGGGAAAATGGGTGAATTTCTTCACTCCATGCTAGACCAAGAACTTAGCAATGTAACTACATTACAAGTCGAAGGTGAAACTCGGATTAACACCACATTAATACAAAAATCACCCCAATATCAATACGAAATAAACGCTACCGGCCCCTCTATTACTCCGTCACAATTAGATGAAATCATTCACCAATTTCTGACATTATGCCAACAAGGTATCGGCGTACTAACTGGCTCCCTCCCTCCCGGCATCTCCGACAACACCTATCAAAACATCAACCTTGCATTACAAAAACAAGGAGGCCGATGTATTATTGATGCGCCCGTCAATGTGATGAAAAAAGCCTTATTAAGCAACCCATTTTTAATTAAGCCTAATCAGCACGAACTGGAAGCACTAACTAACAAAAAGCTAGACAGTATTGAACAAATTGCCAACGAAGCCCGCTATCTGGTTGGACAAGGCACCCAATACGTTTGTGTCTCTTTAGCTGAAAAGGGCGCTCTTTTAGTGGATGCAAAAAATAGTTATTACTGTAACTCGCCTAAAATAAAAGTCCACTCAACAGTTGGCGCAGGTGATTCGATTGTGGCAGGACTGGCTTATGCTTTCGCCCAAAAACAAACCCCAGAACAGGCATTAAAATTTGCGGTTGCCTGCGGGGCAGGAACAGCAACACAATCAGGAACACAATTATTTCACCCACACGAATTAACAAGCTTGTCCGAACAAATCACTATAAAAGTGCTTGATATATAATACCAATCACAATAGTTTTTTATTTTAACCTCCCCGGCAATTGCTCCTGCATTGCTCTACTTACCTACATCCTTGTAGGTATCATCCTAGCTTTTATCATCCTCTAGCTTACAAAACATCCAACTTAGCATAAGACAACATCAACCACTTTAAACCTACACCCTGAAAATTAATTTGCACTCTTTCCTGAGCACCCTCACCTTCCATTTGCAATACCACACCTTCTCCAAACTTAACATGACGAACTCGCTGCCCCATTTTATACGTACCCACTTGCTGTATAGAGGATGGTTTTTTCTTAACAGCTGTTACAGGCCTGGTAACATTCGCTCTAATTCGAATTTCCTGAATACATTCAGCTGGAATTTCTTTTAAAAAACGTGACGGTCTTGGGTAGGTTTCTTTGCCATATAAACGTCTAGATTCAGCATGGGTAATAAATAACTGCTCCATAGCTCTTGTTATCCCCACATAACACAGCCTACGCTCCTCTTCTAATCGAGCTATATCATCGGTAGATTGTTGTGATGGAAACAAACCTTCTTCAAGCCCAACCATAAACACAAGCTTAAATTCCAAACCTTTGGCTGAATGCAAAGTCATTAATTGCACACAGTCTTCATAATCATCACCCTGGGTATCGCCAGATTCTAATGCTGCATGAGCTAAGAACATATCCAGCTCATTTAAGTTTTCTTCATTATCCTCATCAAAGTCAAATAACCTAGCCGCGTTAGCAAGCTCTTCCAGGTTTTCTATTCTGGCCTCACCCTTTTCGCCTTTTTCCTTTTTATAGGCCTCAACCAATCCACTTTTTTCTACAATTAACTTAACTTTATCAAACAACTCTTTTTCTTCAGCTTCTTTTCCTAAACCGACAATCAAATCTAAAAAGCCTTTTAATGCTTTAGATGCACGCGCTGTAAGTCGCCCCTGATTAAGTAATTCAACAGCCGCTTTCCATAAGGGTATTTCTTCAGTTCTCGCTAAAAAACGAATATCTTCAATTAACTTAGCGCCTATTCCTCGAGTCGGCGTATTTATAACTCGCTCAAAAGAGGCATCATCATTATGGTTCGACATAATGCGTAAATAGGCCAAGGCATTTTTAATCTCCATTCGTTCAAAGAACCGTAAACCACCGTAAACTCTATAAGGAGTCCCCGTGGTCATTAACTTTTCTTCAAACTGCCTTGATTGAGCATTAGAACGATACAAAATGGCCACATCGTTACGCGACCCACCATCATTTACCCATTTTCTAATTTTCTCAACCACAAAATAGGCTTCATCTTGCTCATTAAAAGCGGAGTATTCAGATATCAACTCGCCTTCTCCAGAGTCAGTCCATAACTCTTTCCCCATACGCTCTTCATTTTTTGAAATCAAAGCATTGGCTGATTTAAGAATATTCCCTGTCGATCGATAGTTTTGCTCCAGCTTAATCACTTGATGATTAGGATAGTGGGTCTGAAAATTATATAAATTTTCTATTTTTGCTCCACGCCAACCATAAATAGACTGGTCATCATCTCCAACCACAAATAAATTATCTCTTCCTTCTGTTAATAACCGTAACCAAGCATATTGAATGGTATTAGTATCTTGAAACTCATCAACATGGACTTGCTTAAATCTATCTTGATAAAATTCTAAAACATCCTCGTTATCACGCAATAATTCATGCGCTCTCAACAATAACTCAGCAAAATCGACCAAACCAGAACGATTACAAATGTCCTCATAGGCTTTATAGATTTGTAATTGAGTACGCAGAAAGATATCGTTAGGCTCGGGCATATGTTTTGCCCGAATACCTTCATCTTTTTGTGCATTTATGAACCACATCATTTGCTTAGGTGGCCACTTTTTATCATCAATATTTAAAGTTTTTACCAATCGTTTAATTACTCTAAGCTGATCATCAGAATCCATCACCTGAAACGTATCGGGCAATTTGGCCTGTTTAGCATGTCGCCTTAATAGACGATGAGCAATTCCATGAAAAGTACCTATCCACATGGAATGAGCTGAAATATTAAGCAAATCCTCAACTCGCCCTTTCATTTCTTTTGCCGCTTTATTGGTAAAAGTAACGGCTAAAATATTATGAATAGACAGCCCCTCTACTTGTATCTGCCATCCAATCCTATGCACTAGAACCCGCGTTTTCCCACTTCCTGCTCCCGCTAAAATAAGCATGGATCGACTAGGGGCAGATACGGCTAGACGCTGCGCATCATTTAAAGAATCAATGAGTGAGTTTTGTTTTTCCATGGTTTATCACTTGCACATTTTTACAAGCTGTGTATATTGAGTGAGTTAAATAGACAACCCGATTAAGGGCATCATTAAAAAAAGAGGTGGATACAATGAGTTTTGATTATAAACGTTTAATAGATCGTAAAGTTAATGTCGGAGATAAAGATAAAAAAATGCGTCTAATTTCTGGATCACTACTACTATTCATTTCATTATTCACTGCAAAAATTCTTCTTCTTCTTGCTGGCTTAGTTTTAATAGCAACAGGCTATACTCGTGTTTGTCCTGCATATTCAGCTATGGATAAAAACACTTTAGAAGAAGCATAAACTGTAAGGGGGTCAAACTAGAAACCGTCTAAAAGTTTGACTCCTTTCTCAGAGAACACATACGTATATAATCTATACAAATTCAGCTGTTTATTATGACTGGCTACGCGTATCTAGTCTATAGGTAGCTTTGCTGTACATCACAACAATCCACAGCTGACCAGTGACAATTTTATTCCCAATCCCAGAAAATCACGATAAACGTTTCAGTTTACACAATGAAGTTCATGCCCGCGCTCCAATTACTTTAAAGCTCCCGGTTACAAGCTCGTTTATTGCTTTATCTCTCAACAGTGAAGAAAGAAAACTTGAACGCATACATCTAACTAAGTTATGTGATAGATATGGTGTTTCAGGGCCAAAAGAAGACGCGGCTCATTTTCGTGCAACATTAGATTCATTCAAGATAAGCTGGGAACAACACGCAGAGTTTAGCGCCTATTCTTTTTACGATCAAAATAATACAGAAGCGCCTTTTTCAAAAGTAGCGTTAGAGCAAGTCCCTCTTGATTGGCTTAGTCAATTACCAGGAAAAACAGTTGTTGCAAGCCATGCATCTATTATTAATACTGATACGCCAGCCGCGCCAGACATAAAATCCATTTCAAAGCTTTTTTCAGGTAACTGTATTGTTGGAGCTGAAGTATCTGGTGGTGCAGCACGTGCATTTACAGACTTTAAAGTACATGCGGATGGTTTTAGTCGTTTTTTGATTTTAGATTCCGAATTAAAACCCGGGCAAGCAGGTCGTTTATTGCAACGCCTATTTGAGATTGAAGTTTATAGAGTTATGGCATTACTAGCCTTTCCAATAGCCAAGCAACTCACCCCAGAGCTAAACAACGCCAACCAACAATTACTGACCATTACCTCTGCGATGACACACTCCAAAGGCAATGATAGTGATTTATTAGATGAATTAACCACGCTTGCCGCGCAAATTGAGAACAATATTTCAACACATCAATATCGTTTTGGAGCTGCAAGCGCTTATTATCGATTAGTTGAACAACGTATTGAGGAATTACGAGAAACACGTATTCAAGGTTTGCAAACCATTGGTGAGTTTATGAATAGACGTTTGACCCCAGCGATTAATACCTGCGCATCAACATCTAAACGCTTTAACTCTTTATCAAAACGTATTAATAATGCGGGCCAATTACTACGTACTCGTGTTGATATGACTATTGAGCGTCAAAACCAAGCTCTACTCACTTCGATGGATTTACGGGCAAAGATGCAGTTACGCCTACAAGAGACTGTTGAGGGGCTATCCATTGTCGCTATCACCAGCTACATTGTTAGCTTGATTAGTACCATTACCAAAGCTGCCAATACATCCGAACACATCGATTTAAACATCACATTAACAACAGGTCTGTCCATTCCCATTGTTTTACTTTTCGTTGCGCTTGGTGTCAGACGTATTCACAATAAAATTCATACTTGGAATGAAGACTAACTTTATTTTAATACAATAAACCTAGCTTTCTCTCTAAAACCATCTAAACTTAAATAGTCTTTAAAAAAATTCATTAGGGTAGTAAAAACATGGCTTTTCGAAAAACATTAGGGTTACTCATTCCCTTACTATTTAGCGTAAACACTTGGGCTGATACTCTTAGGGTAAAATCCAACCACCCTGATGAGTATGTGGTGGTAAAGGGCGATACACTATGGGATATTTCTGGACAGTTCCTTGAAAACCCATGGCAGTGGCCTAATTTATGGAGTAATAACCCGCAGATTAAAAACCCACATCTGATTTATCCGGGGAATACACTTTATTTTTCTATGGTTGACGGTAAACCTCGCTTAAGTTTTTCAAAAAATAGCAAACTTACGCCTCGCATTAGGGAAACCGACCAGAAACTTGCGATAAAACTTATACCAACTGATGCTATTTCTCAATTTTTAACCTCTCCAAGAGTCGTTGGTGATTTTGAATTAGAATCCTCCCCTTATGTAATTGATATTGCAGGAGAGCATTTAATTGCAGGAGCGGGTGATAGAGTTTACGTCCGTTCAATCGTCAACCCAAAAAGCCTTGGCTACACTATTTATCGAAAGGGTGAAGCGTATATCAGCTATGATACTCAAGAATTTTTGGGCTATGAAGCTATTTTTGTTGCTGATGCAACAATAGAAAGATCAGGCGATCCTGCTACACTGCTCATCACTAAATCTGATCACGAAATTCGTAAGGGTGATCGATTAATGGGGAGCAATACAAATGAATTAGCACTTAATTTTTTCCCTCATCCTCCCAAAGAACCTATTTATGCAAATATTATCAGTGTTCTAGATGGGGTTTCACAAATAGGGCAACATAATATTGTGACTCTTGATAAAGGTCTTGCTGATAACTTGCAAGTTGGGCATGTTTTAGAGATTTACCATACAGGTGCAATAGTAAACGACCCTTACAGCGGAATTTTAAATGACACCGCACAATTACCCGATGAAATAGCCGGCTTATTAATGGTTTTTCGTTCATTTGATCGTGTGAGTTATGCTTTAGTTCTTGAAGCTAACCAAGCCATTCATCTTTTTGACCAAGTCAGAACACCTTAATTCTTGACTTTATAAACGACCTTTACACACGCCCCTCCCTTAACGGGAGGGATTAAAGCTCCAACTACCCCCTTTATCATTTTCACGTGACCACTCCCCCTTCCCCTGATCAACTCAAATTCTGGCTTGCACTTTTAAGAGCCCCTGGAGTAGGAAGTAAAACATTTTTAAAGTTACTCGAATCACACCCTCCTGAACAATTATTTTCCCAATCACAAGCAACACTTACTGCTTTAGGTTTAAAACAAAAAGCTATTGATTTTATTAAGTCACCCGACTGGGATTTAGTTGAAAATGATTTACGCTGGGTTGAACAGTCCGAAAATTCAGTTATCACACTTTATGATTCACTTTATCCAGCTCAATTAAAAGAAATTAGCAACCCTCCTGCTCTACTTTTTGCCCGAGGTAACACTAAACTACTCACACAACCCCAGATATCAATCGTTGGTAGCCGCAACCCTTCTCCTCTTGGGCACCAATCAGCCATAGATTTTGCTCAATCACTTGCTCAATACGGCTTTACAATTACCAGTGGATTAGCATTAGGAATAGATGCGGCAAGTCACCAAGGCGCATTAAATGTAAATGGAAATACCATTGCCGTGACAGGTACTGGGCTTGATAGGGTTTACCCAGCGAGAAACAAAGAGCTTGCCACTCAAATATCTCAAACAGGCTTGCTTATTTCAGAGTTTCCACCTGGTACAACAGCCAAAGCCAATCACTTTCCTAGACGAAACCGTATCATCAGTGGCTTATGTATTGGTCTGCTAGTCGTCGAGGCAGCCAAAAAAAGTGGCTCTCTCATAACTGCTAGAATGGCTTTAGAACAAAACCGCGAAGTATTTGCTATTCCAGGCTCTATTCATAACCCTTTAGCACGTGGTTGTAACGCACTTATTAAAGAAGGAGCAAAATTAGTTGAAAATACTCAAGATATTTTGGATGAATTAGGTGAATACAATCAACAACCTGAAGAAATATTGCCTGATAGCTTAAAATCAACACTTGACCTAGAGCAGCAAAATCTATTGAATCTCATAATGTTTAGCCCCACATCAGTAGATTGGTTGGTGCAAGAATCTGGTTTTTCCGTAGAAGTCATTTCATCAATGCTTCTAATGTTGGAATTACAAGGTAGTATTGCCACCACCCCAGGCGGCTACATTCGAATTAAATAGACAGGTGCTATGAAAGAAAATATTTTTGATGTCTTAATCTATCTTTTTGAGAATTATTTAGATAATGATATAGACCTAAATCCTGATAACGAAGATATTAAAACAGAGCTATTACAAGCTGGTTTTGAACAAAATGAAGTCAACAATGCTTTTGACTGGCTGGAAACATTAACTGAAAAAAGCACCATTAAACCAAGTGTTTCTGCTGCATTTAGAATTTTCAGCCCACAAGAAGAAGTCAAACTTGACTTAGAATGTCGCAATCTATTACTTTTTCTTGAACATACAGGCATATTAACCCCTATTACGCGCGAAATAGTGATTGATAGGCTTATGGTTGTCGAAAACAAGAACATAGCCCTAGACGAGCTAAAATGGACCGTATTAATGGTTTTATTAAGCCAGTCTGACGATGATATCGCTTTCTCAAGAATGGAAGATATTGTGTACGACTTAACCCCTGAACTTTTACATTAAATCCCTGTTTATAATATGAGTAAAAATCTTGTCATTGTGGAATCACCCGCAAAATGTAAGACCATTGAAAAATATCTGGGAAAAGATTTTCAGGTTCTCGCCTCATACGGCCATGTAAGAGACTTAATCCCCAAAGAAGGTGCCGTCGATACTGAGCATGACTTCGCCATGAAGTATCAAATTATTGACCGAAACCAGCGCCACTTACAAGAGATCACCAAAGCGGTAAAAAAAGCCGATACATTGTATCTCGCGACTGACCCCGATAGAGAGGGAGAGGCTATTTCTTGGCATGTGTTTGAACATTTAAAAGCTAAAAAAGCACTTAAAGATAAAAATGTACAGCGCGTTGTGTTTCATGAAATCACCAAAAAAGCAGTAACAGAAGCTATTGCCAAACCAACAGAGTTATCCATTACGATGGTTAATGCACAACAAGCCCGACGTGCATTAGATTATTTAGTGGGATTTAATTTATCTCCATTATTATGGAAAAAGATTCGTAGAGGCTTATCAGCAGGACGTGTACAAAGCCCAGCTTTGCGCATGATTGTTGAGCGTGAATTAGAAATTGAAGCTTTTGAGAAAAAAGAATACTGGTCGCATACCGCTGAGCTCAAAGCAGAAGACCAAAAATTCAAAGCAAAACTAACTCACTTTGAAGGTGAAAAACTAAAGCAATTCAGTATTACTGACAAAGAACGTGCAGAAAAAGTTAAGCACGCACTAATATCAGCTGCTGATGGTAAGCTTGTTGTTGAAAAGTTAGAGAAAAAACAACGCAAACGCAACCCTGCCGCACCGTTCATTACCTCTACACTGCAACAGGAAGCTTCTAGGAAATTAGGTTTTACCACCAAGAAAACCATGATGGTTGCTCAGCAACTTTATGAAGGTATGGAGGTTGATGGCGAAACAGCAGGTTTAATCACCTATATGCGTACTGATTCAGTCAACTTATCTGAAGAGGCACTGACTCAATTACGTGAATTAATTGCAGAAAAGTACGGTAAAGAGAACGTGCCTAAAGAGCCTCGTTCATTTAAGACCAAATCAAAAAATGCCCAAGAAGCGCATGAGGCTATTCGTCCAACCTCTGCTTTTAATTTACCTAAAAAAATAAAAAGCAATTTAACCTCCGATCAATTTAAATTGTATGAATTAATCTGGAAGCGAACCGTCGCTTGTCAAATGATTCACGCCACGCTCAATCAAGTTTCAGTCGACTTAAGCTGTGGTAGTAAAGAAAATATTTTTAGAGCAACAGGCTCTACCATTCATAAACCTGGTTTTATGGCTGTTTACCTAGAAGGTAAAGATGACAACAAAGAAGGTGATGATAAAGAAAGCTTTCTTCCCCCTATGGAAGAAGGTCGACCTGTACCTCTCAATGAAATAATTGCTACCCAACATTTTACTGAGCCACCACCACGTTTTGGTGAGGCTAGCCTAGTAAAATCTCTTGAAGAACATGGCATAGGCAGACCCTCAACTTATTCAGCGATCATTTCTACTCTGCAAAATAGAGAATACGTTACTTTAGAAAGCAAACGTTTTCACCCAACAGATGTAGGTCGTATTGTTAACAAGTTTCTAACCGAACATTTTACTAAATATGTAGATTATGACTTCACTGCTAATTTAGAAGATGATCTTGATGCGGTTGCGCGTGGAGAGAAAGACTGGGTTCCACTCATGCAAGCTTTCTGGACACCTTTTACTAAATTAATCACTGAAAAAGAAGAAAGTGTTCAGCGCAAAGATGTCACTCAGGAAGCCATTGATGAAAAATGTCCTGAATGTGGTAAACAACTGTCAATCAGATTAGGTCGTAATGGCCGCTTTATTGGTTGTACTGATTACCCAGAGTGCTCATACACCCGCAACCTAAATGATGATGGCACAGAATCTAATGAGCCAGAAATAGTTGAAGGTAGGAAGTGCCCAAAATGTGAATCTGACCTTGTCATTAAAACAGGTCGTTATGGTAAATTTATTGGTTGTAGCTCTTACCCTAAGTGTAAGCATATCGAACCATTAGAAAAACCATTAGATACGGGCGTTGAGTGTCCTCAATGTAATAAAGATAATATCCTTAAACGTAAATCACGCTACGGAAAGGTTTTTTATTCTTGTGCTGGCTACCCTAAGTGTGACTATGCTTTATGGAATGCCCCCGTCAAAGAAAGTTGCCCAGACTGTAACTGGCCTGTTTTAACTTTAAAATCCACAAAAAGACGCGGTCCAGAAAAAGTTTGCCCTCAAAAAGAGTGTAAATATGCCACGCCTTATGAAGGTGATCCAGAAGATATCAACGGACCTAAAGAGCCACCAAAAGACTAAAAGACATCTCTAACCTCCCCTTTGAGAAAAGGGGGATTGAGGGTAATACTGCTTACTTAAGCTGTAATTGACTAATAAACAATAACTTAAGAATGTAGCTTGGGTTAGATTTTTTAGCGCAGTGAAAAAACGTAACCCAACCTACAGTTACAAGTTATTGTATTGTTAATACATTAACTGTTAAGTAAACAGTATTAGGCTTGAGGGAGTTTTTACAAACCATAATCAACCTCCCCCAGTAGATATGACTCAAAAAATAGCCCCATTCAAAATCCGACGCGCCATCCAAAAAGTCAATCAAGGTGAAGTTATTGCCTATCCGACTGAAGCCGTTTACGGCCTAGGCTGCAATCCTCTGGATGAAGAAGCCGTATTAAAGCTTTTAGCCTTAAAAAAACGCTCAATAGATAAAGGGCTTATTCTAATAGCATCATCTATAGAACAACTCGACCCTTATCTGCAATTAACTGAAGAAATTGTTGATCGTGTGCAAGTTAGCTGGCCAGGTCCGGTTACTTGGATAATACCTGCTCAACCCTGGGTTCCAAAATGGCTAACGGGAGAACATACATCTTTAGCAGTCAGAGTAACAAATCACCCTATTGCAAGCTTATTATGTGAAGAAAATGAAGGACCTTTAGTTTCAACAAGCGCTAATACCAGCGCTAAGCCACCCGCCACAAAATCATGGCAGGTCGCTCAAAATCTAAAGACTGATAATTTCTTTTTAGTATCAGGGGATGTAGGAAGTTTAAAGCAGGCCACACCTATTTTTGATGTTTTAAGTGATCAGAAGCTTCGTTAAAACTTTACCTCACCTAAAAGGGAGATTGCATGGCTTTTAACTTTAAAAAGTTAACTCAAAACTACATTTTACCAATCAAGAATCATCCGTAGACTTTGCCAATTCAAGCAAACGTTGAACTGATTCTTCATACTGCACTTTACTATCAGACCTTACAGTAGCATGTGCTACTTTTCGCCCTTTTCTTGGTGATTTTGCATACAAATGATGATGTGCATGCGGTATTTCTAAAATACTCTCTGTTGCCGGCAAACCACCAATAAAATTAACCATTCCGGTATAACCACGGGCTTTAGTTGAGCCTAGAGGTAAATCCAAAATAGCGCGTAAATGGTTTTCAAATTGACTTGTCTCAGAACCTTCAATTGTCCAGTGCCCTGAGTTATGTACCCGTGGAGCGAACTCATTGGCTACAAAAGAACCATCGACATCAAATAACTCCAATGCAATCACACCAACATAATCTAATGCTTCTAACAATTTAATGGCATATTCTTCTGCCTGTTGCTGTAATTTATCATCAATACAACATTCTGCAACTCGCAAAATACCTTTTTCATGCGTGTTTTCAGATAGGGAATAAAAAGCAACTTCACCACTCGGTCTGCGTGCAGCAATAATAGAAACTTCTCGTTGAAAATTAACAAAACCTTCAACTACACAATCTACCTTTTCAACTGATTCCCAAGCATCCGCTAATTGCTCAACAGATTTTAAAACCACTTGCCCCTTTCCGTCATAACCCATTCTCCTACTTTTCAGAATAGCGGGGTAATGAATATGTTCCATTGCTTGCTGTAAATCTTCTAAACTACTGACTGCGGCATAATTAGCTGTAGGTATATTGAGCTTATGAAAAAATTCTTTTTCATGTAAACGATCCTGAGAAACAGCCAAGGCATTAGGTGCTGGATAAACACGGGTATGATCAGCCAAAAATGCAGCTACTTCAGCAGGTACATTTTCAAACTCATAAGTAACAACATCTGCTTTTTCAGCAAGTTCTGCTAACAAGGTTTTATCGCTATAACCACCATGTAAATGCTCGCATAAACCCACTGCACCAGCATGCTCACTTGGGTCTAACACAATAAACTCCACATCTAATGGATACCCAGCCAAAGCGATCATTCTTGCTAATTGGCCACCACCTAAAATACCAACTACCATTACTTCATCTCCCTTGGGTCAGGGTTTTCATTAACTTTATCAGTTTGGTTTTGTCGATATTCATTAAGTGCATCACGATATTCAGGGTGTTTATTACTTACAATCGCAGCCGCTAATAATGCAGCATTTATTGCACCTGCACGCCCAATAGCTAACGTTCCTACAGGAATACCTGCTGGCATTTGTACGATAGAGAGTAAAGAGTCCATTCCATTTAATGCTTTGGACTGAACAGGAACACCAAGAACAGGAACTACCGTTTTAGCTGAGACCATTCCTGGTAAATGAGCAGCACCACCGGCACCAGCAATAATAACCTCTAGCCCTTTTTCTTCTGCTGTTTCTGCATAGTTAAACAATTTATCAGGGGTTCTATGCGCAGACACAACCTCTACCTCATGAGGAATATTAAGTTGCTTCAATGTTTCTGCAGCATGTTCCATAGTATTTTCCCAATCAGATGTTGAGCCCATGATAATGCCAATTAATGCGGTCATGCATAATCTCCTGTCACTAGCAACGATCATATAGCTAGTATTTATTTATTCAAATAGTAATTATCTCACAAACTGCGATAAGAAAGCATACAGTCTATAAACGATTAAAAACAAACTGCTGACCAACCATTAGCCCAGTCTTTTTAACTATGCCTGCATTAACTTCCAGCATATATTTAGCTGATAATTTTGATGCATATATTTCACACACAGGTTTTTTACATGGCTTTAAACTTTGAAGGATTGAAACTACCTTACCCGTGTTTGAAAGGAAAATAACATCTAATGCTATCAAGGTATTTTTCATCCAGACTCTTTGGATACCCTCATCTTCAAAAATAAATAACATAGCTGCATTTAAATCCAACGATTCTCTATACATAAGACCTTGTGCTCTTTGAAGTTCGGTTTCAGCTATTTCGATATCAAAAACAATCTCTGGTTCTGAAAAAACCACTTTTCCCTTTTTAAATGATTGCAAAGAATCATCCAACCACATATTCCCAATTAGAAATAAAGAAACAATAATACTTAAATAAATAAGTCGTTTTTTTAACTGTACTTCTGCCATATTTTTATTCTAATTCAATCAGCTTATAGTTAAAGTTCATATTTTTTACCACTAAGGCACACGCATCTTCTTTTTTAAGTTGCACATCAATTATTTGCCAGTCATTTGCTGTGCCATACTCAGCTGGAATTGATAAGAATTCTGTTTGCTGCTCAGGGTTAATACTACATTGGTCTAAACCTACTGCTATTCCTCTACCAATCGCTTTAACAAAAGCCTCTTTTCTTACCCATAATTGATAAAACAGCATAACTTGCTGTTGTTCAGATAGGCTTTCCCAAAAATGTTTTTCCTCTTCTGAAAAACATTTTTTTACTAGTCCTTGTAAATTTTTTCTGTGCTTATACTGCTCAAGATCAATACCGATTTCACTGCTATTACTTATCGCAATAACAAGTCTATTAGCTGTATGAGATAAATTAAAAAATAATGTTTCATTTTCAACATACGGTTTCCCATGTTCCCCTATTTTAATCTTAATCTCTTGCGGCTTAGTATCAAGATATTTAGCCAAGACTTTCCTTAATACTCCTCTCGTTTTAATAAACTTTTTCTGTATTTCTGGACGAGTAAAGCTAGCGACTTTTAATTTTTCATCATCATTAAGTAACTCATAGTAATTTTGCTGATCAATCCCTTCAGATAAAATATCGCCATGCCATACATCAATAAAACTTTCAGCCACCCTAATACTCTTTTACCAATGCAAACCCTTCTCCTCTTGGGTCAGCTACTGAAGATAATTGTTGCGTGTTTTTATTGAGTTGAACACCCTGCATATTTCCGTATCGATACCGGGCTTCATTTAGTTTATGACCTAATTTTGTCAACCCAGCAATTTCATCATTGGTCATTCCGCCTTTCTCATATTGAATACGGTCGGGGATGTATTGATGATGAAAGCGAGGTAGCCAGACCCAAGACTCTGGTCCCTTGCCTTCAGCAAAATCTAGCACCGCCAATAAAACCATAGAAATAATTCGACTGCCTCCCGGTGTACCCAAAACAGCAACTCGATTAGCATCTTCAATAAAAGTTGGCGTCATACTAGATAACATACGTTTATTAGGTTCGATAGCATTTGCCATACCGCCTACCAAGCCATATCCATTCATTTCACCTACTTTACTGACAAAGTCATCCATCTCATCATTAAGTAACACTCCCGTACCTTTTGCCACAAACCCTGAACCAAAAGGGAAATTAACACTTAATGTTGCGGCGACTTTGTTGCCTTCTTTATCAATAATTGAGAAATGCGTGGTATTTCGCCCTCCTGTTGTTGGCAAGGTATTTCCTGATAAATAATCACTTGGCGTTACTTTATCTAGACGAATTCCCGACCTTAATCCAGCCGCATAATTTTTATCCAGCAAGCGTTTGACAGGTACATCTATAAAATCACTATCCCCTAAATATAAAGCTCTGTCATGATATGCTCTACGCATCGCTTCACTAATAATATGTTTCCGCGTTATTTCATCTAATTGCTCAAGTGGGTAAGCTTCTAAAATATTTAAAGCCTCGATCAGAACAATGCCACCAGAAGAAGGTAAAGCAGCACTTGTCACTTTTATTCCTTTATATTCCCCTCGCAAAGGTTCTCGCTCTATTATTTGGTACTGCTTTAAATCCTCTAATGTCCAAATACCCCCAGCTTGCTGTACAGAATCAGTCAGTTTTTGAGCGACATCACCCGCATAGAATCCTGCTCGGCCAAGTTTAGCGATTTGAGTAAGTGTATTAGCCAAATCTGTTTGTTTTAATATCGCCTTTTCATTTGGTATTTTTTTATCATCAAGAAAAATTTCTGCCGCTTGTTTATTTTTTTGTAAAACAGCCAACCTAAATTTCAATAATTTTCTATGTCTTTCACCAATACTAAAACCTTGTTGAGCATAACGAATAGCAGGCTGTAATACTTGTTCTAGTGGTAATCGACCATATTTTTTTGATAAATGTACAATTGCCGCAGGCAAGCCAGGAATTCCGGCCGATAACACACTATCTCTAGAAAGCCCTTTAATAACCATGCCTTGCTCATCAAGAAACATATCTTTATCGGCAGCAATAGGTGCTTTTTCCCTTCCATCAAGCATAGTTTCAAAACCATCACTTGCTCGATGTATCAACCAAAACCCACCGCCACCTAAGCCAGATCCAGCAGGTTCTACCACAGCTAATGCTGCACTAACTGCTACAGCAGCATCAAATGCATTTCCACCTTGCTCTAAAACTTCAAATCCCGCATAAGTAGCCAAGGGATGTGCAGTGGCAATCGCTGCTTTTTTCTGTTCGGCATTTATAACTGAACTATTAAAACTAAGGCATAAAACTAGCGTAATAATTAATTTCTTTAAATCTGTCATATTTAATCTCTACACAATTTATAATCGATAAATGATACGATTCAAATCATATCACTCAAACACAGTTAATAATGACAAAAAAACAATATACCTTAGGCTTTATCGGCATTGGATTAATGGGACAGCCCATGACTCTTCGTTTACTGGATGCAGGCTTTAACGTCAACGTATGGAATCGCACAGCTGAAAAGTTAAAAATAGTTACTGAAGCAGGGGCTATCGCCTTTAATAATATTGCTGATTTGGTACAAGCCTCTGATGTCATTATTTTATGTCTGGCAAATACTCAGATTGTTGAATCTATTGTACAGTCTGAAATTATTCACTCGGGCTCAGCAGAAAAATTAATCATAGACTTATCTAGCATTCATCCTGAAACAACCAAAGATTTATCATCACAATTAAAACAACAATGCGGCATGCGTTGGGTTGATGCTCCTGTTTCTGGAGGAACAGCTGGTGCAGAGCAAGGCACTCTGGCGATTATGGCCGGCGGTTCAGATGATGATATAGAAATAGTGAAAGACGTATTACGGCCTTTGTATAAGCAATTAACTCATATGGGTGAAGTGGGTAGCGGCCAAGTCACTAAAGTATGCAATCAAATGATCGTTAGTTGCAATGTTATGGTCATAGCTGAAATGATGGCTTTAGCCAAATCATCTGGTGTTGATGCGGAGAAAATACCGCAAGCTTTAGCAGGTGGATTTGCAGATTCAAAACCTTTACAAATTGTAGGCCCCGAAATGGCAACTGCATCTTTTGAACCTATAAAATGGCGAGTTCAAACATTGTTAAAAGATTTGAATATGGCTGTTGATTTATCCACTCAACAAGGTAATAGCATCCCAATGTCTGGGCTTGCTGCTCAATTAATGCAATTACATGGTAATCAAGGTTTTTTAGACCAAGACCCCTCCACATTAATCAAGTTATTTAGTAAAGAGCAATGCTGAAATTTACTGCTAACTTAAGCATGCTATTTACTGAGCTTGATTTAATAGATCGCTTTAAAGCGGCTAAAGAAAATGGATTTGACGCTGTTGAAATTCAATTTCCTTATTCGCTACCTGCGGAACAAATCAAACAAGCTTTGGAACTAAATGACCTTAAACTAGTTCTATTTAATGTAGATGCTGATGATTTATTACAAGGTGGTGAAGGTTTAGCTGCTGTTCCTGAAAAACAGCAACAATTTGAACTAGCTCTGCAGCAATGTAAATCTTATGCTGAAATACTTAAACCTGAAGTCATAAACATTCTCCCAGGGCGGTGTACGCTTAACCCAGAAAGAGAGTCTGAATATATTGAAACATTTATTAAAAATCTAACCCTTGCTACCGAAACTTTTAAGCCCTTAGGGATTAAAACGGTATTTGAAGCCATCAACACAGATGATATGCCTAGCTTTATTATCTATAGTGGTTCACAAATGCTAGATATTATTAACCAAATCAATCATCCTATGCTATACCTACAATATGATATTTATCATATGTATAAGATGAACGAGAATATTATTGATTTTATTAATAAGCATGCTGCTAAAATTGCCCATATTCAGTTTGCTGACAATCCAGGCCGGGGGCAACCTGGCACTGGAAAAATAGATTTTGATCAGTTATTTAATGCTATTCAGCAATCAAAATACTCAGGATGGGTTGGTGCTGAATACAAGCCAACTTGCGAAACAAATAAAAGTTTATCTTGGCTTCCACATAACCAGCCATCTCAATAATTAATTATGAAAAAAACTGCGGTTATTTTTTCCTTATTAGCTCCATTATTGTCTTCATCTGCAAACAGTAAACCTTTGCAGTATGAGCAAGTGATCGATATTGACGTAATAATTAGGCAAGTAATCTCAGTAGATACTCATCCCTTTTTAGATAACAAGGTATTCCTGAGTTATAAAAAGGTATTAGATGATCTGTATTTTTTATCTCCCCAACACTTACTCTGGATTGATCCACAAAAATCAGCGCATCAAAAAGTTACTTCGGTACTAAAACTAATTTCTAATGCAAATGCAAGCGGCCTAAATCCCGAGCATTACAACCTCACTGACTTAACAAATCACTGGCAACAATTAAAAAACAAACAAACTGTTAGTTATACTGATCTAGTCAGACTTGATACTGCAATTAGTATTAACTTAATTCATTTCTTATCTGATCTACATTTTGGTCGCATTAATCCATTAACATTAGCACCAAATTATAATAGTAAGAAAAATGCATTCTCCTTAATCCCTGTTATTCTGGAAGCTATTGCAAAGGATGAGGTATCTCTACTTTCTAGCCAAGTAGAGCCAAGCAATACAGCTTACCATCAACTAAAAAAAGTACTATTAGAGTATAAAAATAAAGAACGAAGCCAAGTAATAAAAAATTTACCATACATTACTTCTATTCGTCCCGATGATTTATCACCACAAATCATAGAAATAAGGCAGCAACTTAATCTTTTCGGTATTTCAAGTGACGAAAACAACCCTTCTTTTTTATATGACCAAAAATTAGTCACTCAAATTAAAAGGCTTCAATTTCTTCATAGTCTCAAAGAAGATGGCATTATTGGCAAAAATACCATAAAAGCCTTAAACACACCTATATCTCAACGCATTCAAAAGATAAAATTAGCACTGGAGCGTTTTCGCTGGCTTCCAAAAACAGAATCAGATCACTTAATTATGGTGAATATCCCAGCATTTCAATTAACTGCATATCATCCTGATAGCAATAATAAGGATACTCCACAGACTCTTGATATGAAGGTTATTGTTGGTAAATCAAAAGATACAAAATCTCCTGTTTTTACTGCCAATATGTACTACCTTGAATTTTCACCTTATTGGAATATCCCTAAAAGTATTACTTTTGATGAAATTCTACCAAAATTACAGGAAGACCCTCTCTATCTAGAGCAGCACAATATGGAATTAGTGACAGAGTTTCATAATGATGCAATAGCTCTCCCTTATGAAGAAGATTCATTTTCTCAGCTACAATCAGGGGAGTTAAGACTTAGACAACGCCCAGGGAAAGATAATTCTTTGGGCCGAGTAAAATTCATTTTTCCTAACAACTACAATGTGTATTTACACGATACACCATCACGCCATTTATTTAGAAAGACAAAAAGAGATTTAAGCCACGGCTGTATTCGTGTTGAAAAACCGACCGAACTTGCCCGTTTTCTATTACAAACTAAACGAGGCTGGGACAAAAAAGAGATTGCAAAGGCTATGCAGCTTTCTTCCCCCAAAAAGGTTAGATTAAAAAAAGCAGTGCCTGTGATTATTTATTATTCAACTGCATCAATTGTGCAAGGTGAAGTGGTTTTTTATAATGACATTTACAATTATGACGCCAAGCTAAATACTGCATTAACGGAACATAACAAGCTTCCTATAATACCTTTAGCCAAAGCAAATGATTCATTATTACCTAATAAACTATAACTTAATAAGTTACGAGCTACCAGTTCCGTACATTCCCTGTATCAAGATGCACAAAGTCTGACTGACGATAATAGCCAACACCACCTCGTGCCATATTGATAGCTACTTTCTGTACCACTCGCGAGTCTACACCTACAACACGAATATCAATTGCTCTACCTTGCATATGCAAACTTTTCTTTGCAACACCCGAGCTACTTTTATTTAACATACGATTTGTTTTAGGCGAACGATAACCTGAAATAACTTGAAATGTTTTGTTTCCACCTAATGACGCTTGTAAATCATTCAGTAAATTGAATAATTCAGGATCCATTATATGAGAATCACCAGAGCGATGATCTCGAAGTAAATAATTTAAGTCTTGTACAGCATCAGAAAGATATTGCCCATGATCGAAATAAGTCAGAGATAACTTTTCTTCTGTGTGTAAATTATGGAATGCAAGTTTACGTGGTGTTTGTAACCAATCTTTTGATGCTAAAGCAATCGTCGGCGAACTAGCCATTGCTATAGTTGCAGCGCCACTTGCTAAGCCTTTTAAAAACAGCCTACGTGAGCTTAAATTATCTATGTTATTTGTTTCTTTATTCATCATCAAAAATTAGTACAGTGTTCAGAGAAAAACATTCTATCTATCAACATAAAAAAACCATCACAAATAATTAAATTTATTATGGGCATTCATTAAATGTTGATAAGGAGTATAACAGACGCTTTTGGTTTATATAGTGACTACTGTGTCAGTTTTACATATTTTTGATATAAAGTATCGTGATCTTCGACGTGCTTCGCATCTTTGTCAATACAATCAACTGGGCAAACTTCAATACACTGAGGTACATCGTGATGACCTACGCATTCAGTACATAAATCAGGATTTATTTCATAAATCTCTTCACCTTGAGTAATCGCACCATTAGGACATTCAGGTTCACATACATCACAATTGATGCATTCTTCATCAATGATTAAAGACATTTTAATTCCTCACTTAAACTTTTTAATTAACCTTTCTTCCACACATTTAGGCACAAAACTGGACACATCTCCGTTAAGTTTTGCTATTTCCCTAATCATACTGGAAGAAATAAACTCATATTGCTCTGCTGGAGTAAGAAACATTGTTTCCAATTCAGGAGATAATCGGCGATTCATACCCGCTAATTGAAATTCATATTCAAAATCAGATACAGCCCGCAACCCTCTTAACACCACATCAGCATTATATTCTTTTGCACAATCCACCAATAAATTACTAAACCCTATAATTGTTACATTAGGTAAATGAGCAGTGACTTCTTCAGCCATTCCTACTCGCTCTTCTAATGAAAACAAAGGGGCTTTTCCTTGATTAGTTGCAACGGCAACAATAACTTCATTAAACAGCTTTGATGCCCGTAAAATCAAATCTATATGTCCATCGGTAATTGGATCAAAAGTACCTGGATAGATTGCTTTTATATTCATGTGATTCTACTCACCACAAAAAAATCAGACATTCTAACATAAAGAATAATCAGTTGCGTTTAAACAAATAATATCCAACTTCTCCAGCTACTTTCTGTTTCAAACATTCCCAATTTTCAGGTAGCTCATCTAACACCAAGTTACTTTCAACCTCGACATATATTTTAGCACCGGCGGCCAACCAAGCTTTATCCTCAAGCCAATGACAAGCTTGCTGAGCTAATCCTTTGGCAAAAGGAGGATCTAAAAAAACCACATCAAAAGGTTTTGCATCCCCCGCTAAAAACTTAAATACATCACTTTGAACAATCTTAATTTGCTGGGCAGATAATTTAACCTTATTTTCATTAATTGCTCGACAAGCCTGAGCATTGTTTTCAACCATAACAACATTTCTTGCTCTTCTAGATGCTGCTTCAAAACCCAAAGCACCACTTCCCGCGAACAAATCGAGACATTGACTTCCTATCACATCTGTTTGCAACCAGTTAAAAACCGTTTCCCTGACTCTTGCTGGGGTAGGCCTCAACCCTGGTGTATCTTCAAAAACAAGCTGTCGACTACGCCATTCACCCGCAATAATTCTTAATTTACTTTGTTTAGCCACGTTAAAGGTTCTCGTCTGTAAGCTATTTAATCATCTTAGTTTTGTAGCCGTGATGCAACGAAGTGAAATCAGGGCTTATACTTGTCCCTTGATTACGCTCTACTTCATCAAGGCTACATTCCAATATTGTCTATCAATTAGATTACTACTCCCCACCGACAGTAATTGTATTAATAAACTCTGGTTGCACTCGTCGTTTAAAAGCATCTTTAATCGATTCAACAGTAACCGCGTCAACACGTTGCTGGAATGTATCCAAATAATCCAAAGGCAATTGATAAAAACCAATCATAGAAACATAACTAATTAATTTACTATTGGTATCAAAGCGCATAGCAAAACCACCCGTAATATTTTTCTTAGCTGCAAGTAAAGCCGTTTCTGTTGGCCCCTTTTCAACAAAAGCCTTTAAAGTGTTTTGCATGACTTCTACAGCTTGTGACGTTTGATCGTTACGTGTTTGTAGTCCCATAGTAAACGGGCCTTTTCTAAGTAAAGGTGAGAAATAGCTATAAGCACTGTAAGCAAGCCCTCGTTTTTCTCTAACCTCACCAAACAATTGCGATACTAAACCGCTGCCGCCCAAAATATGGTTGCCAACATACAAACTTAAATAATCTTTATCTTTACGATGCATTCCAACCAGCCCAGCTAAAACATGTGTCTGAGTCGATGGAAATTGAATATGCTTGGTCACGCCTTTTTCAGGAACAGGCACTGCTGCAATACTTTCTGGTTTTTCTCCAGCGGCTAAACCTGCAATAAGTGATTGAGCTATTTTCTCTGCATGCTGCCTATCAATATCTCCAACAATAACAACACGTGCATTATTTGCCACATAAAACTGCTTATAGAAGTTTTGTAAATCAGCTACCGCAAAACCAGTGACTGTTTCAACAACACCAGATGACGGATGAGCATAAGGATGATCTTTATATAATACTTTTAAAAATTCAATATTAGCCAAAGCACCAGGTGATTCCTCTCTATGCTTTAACCCAGCTAAAGTTCTACCTTTTTCTCGTTGAAAATCTGCTTCGTTAAAACTAGGTTTAGTTAAAATAGCTTGCATGGTTTGCAAAGCTTTATTCAACAGTTTTTCTTCAGTTAATGACCTTAACGAAACCCAGGCAGTATCTTTAGAAACACCTGAACCAAGTCTAGCGCCCACACTTTCAAGTCTTTGAGCAATATCATCAGCACTCCACTCATCAGCCCCCGTATCTAATAATGCAGATGTTAATGCCGCAATACCGTGTTGATAGCCATCTCTTGCACTCCCTGCATCAAAAACCACTCGAATATCAACCATAGGTAAACCTTTGGTCTCTACATAAAAGACTGGACTCCCTTGACTTGTTTGCCAAGTTTCAATTTTTGCAGCCGAGAAAACCGAATGACTAAAAACAACTAAAATTAAAGCTATAAATCTAATGTGCATGACGGCCTCCTGCAACCTTACGAACTAATTTCTTTTGATTAAGTGGCTGAGGCTCTAAATAAGCTATATTCAACTTCTCTTCAACTAAATATTTACGTGCAACAGCTCTAACTTGCTCTGCTGTTATTTGGTTTACTTTTTCAACGTATTCATCAACCTTTTCCCAGCCAATGCCAACCGTTTCCAGCATACCTACCTGCATGGCTTGATAAAAATTTGAATCACGCTCATACACAGCACTGGCTAAAACCTGCGCTTTAACACGCTGTAATTCCTGCTCTGAAACTAACTCACGCTGAATGTCATAAACCTGTTGTTTCAGTGCATACTCCAAATCAAACACCGTTTTTCCTTCAGCAGGCGTCGCATCCAACATAAACATCTCTGGCAGTCGGGACATCATGCTATATCCAGCACCCGCTGAAACAGCTATTTGCTGCCCTCTAACCAATTTTGAAGCCAATCTTGCGCTACTTCCTCCATCTAAAATACCCGCCAACACTTCTAAAGCATAAGCTTCTGACTCATCTTCTATAGTATTTAAAACAGGTACTTTATAACCCATCAATATATAAGGAAGTTTTGCAGCTAACTTAATGGTCGTTTTACGAACACCATGCTGTTCAATTTCAGTTTGTGGTTTAACAGGTTTAATATCACTTGTTTTTATTCCAGCAAAGTATTTCTCAGCTAACACAAAAACATCATCAGCTTTTACATCACCAACGATTACAAGTGTTGCATTATTGGGTGCATACCAAAGCTCATACCATGCTTGCAAATCATCGACTTGATAATTGGCAATATCAGAAGGCCAGCCAATCACAGGGTTTTTATAGGGACTATTAGAAAAAGCCATTGCCATAAAGTATTCTTGTGTTTTAGACCGTGGCTTATCATCAGTCCGCATCCTTCGTTCTTCTGTAACTACTTCTAACTCTTTTTTAAGCTCAGTTGCATCTAACTGTATATTCCTCATACGATCAGCTTCCAACTCAAAACTGACTTCTAAACGAGACTTTTCCATAGTCTGAAAGTAAGCCGTATAATCTCGGCCGGTAAAAGCATTTTCATTTCCGCCATTCTCAGCAACAATGCGAGAAAATTCTCCAGCAGGGTATTTCTTGGTACCTTTAAACATCATATGTTCAAGCATATGGGAAATACCAGTAATACCACCAGGCTCATAACTCGAACCGACCTTATACCAGATTTGAGAAACAACAACAGGTGAACGGTGGTCTTCTTTCACCAACACCTTTAAACCATTTTTAAATGTCCGCTCATGCACTTTGACACTTGAGCTGTATGCACTGATTGGCAAACAAACTAAAGCTAATAGTATTACCCTGAAAATCATAAATACTCCGTTTTATAAATTGATAGCGCTCAGACTATTTCAATAATGAATAGTTCACTGTATTACTGTATTCTATACGTTATTAAAAGGGTTAGGGCTTTAAGATTAATATGACAAACAAACAAGCAACACTTTCTTGGAAAAACTATCTTGAACTGTGTAAACCTAAAGTGGTTGTCCTGCTTATTTTTACAGCTATTGTCGGCATGTTACTCTCTGTTCCAGGTATGCCCCCTATCGATCTTTTAGTTTATGGGACGATAGGTATCGGACTTGCATCATCCTCAGCTGCAGCTATCAATCACTTTATTGATCAAAAAGCTGATGCAAAAATGGCGAGAACACACAACAGGCCGTTACCGACAGGTGAGTTAAACTCTAAAAAAGTCCTTATTTTTGCAGGTATTATTGGCTTACTTGCAATGATCATTTTAGTTGTATTTGTTAATATCTTAACTGCTGTATTAACCTTTCTCTCACTGATTGGTTATGCCATAGTTTATACGGTATATTTAAAACATATGACGCCGCTTAATATTGTTATTGGAGGGGCTGCAGGTGCAGCTCCGCCTGTTTTAGGCTGGTGTGCAATAACGGGGGAGGCTCATCCTCATGCCCTATTACTTTTCCTAATCATATTCATTTGGACGCCACCCCATTTCTGGGCTCTAGCCATCGCAAAAAGAGAAGAATATGCCAGTGCTGGCATTCCTATGTTACCGGTTACTCATGGCCCAGAATTTACCCGCTTTCAAATATTGCTTTATACGGTTTTATTATTGATCGTCACTCTGCTTCCTTATTTAACAGGCATGAGTGGATTAATTTATCTGGCTACGGCTGTTATTCTAGGACTAGGGTTTATTTTTTATGCCCTGAAGATGATGCGTCATACAGATGATAAAACTGCGATGAAAACCTTTTTCTATTCTATCAATTACCTGATGCTGCTATTTTCAGCGCTATTGATTGATCATTATTTTCTATTCACATTTTCTTCATGAACACACAACAAGAACATCCTTTCGCTGAATTTGTAAAAATACTAGGTAAGGGCAAAAAAGGCTCTCGTCCTCTAACTCAAGACGAAGCCTACAGAGCGATGTCTATGATATTAGCAGACCAAGTTGAACCTATTCAGCTCGGTGCGTTTTTGATGCTAATGCGTGTTAAAGAAGAAACTCCCGAAGAGTTAGCAGGTTTTGTTCAAGCAGCTCGTGAATCATTCAAAACCCCAACGCATACTGTTCAGGTTGATTTAGACTGGTCTTCTTATGCTGGAAAAAGACGTCATTTACCGTGGTTTTTACTTTCAAACTTATTATTGGCAGAAAATGATATTCGTGTTTTTATGCATGGTGCAGGCGGCCATACAGAAGGACGAATCTACACTCACAATGTATTAAAATATTTAAACCTTCAAGCTGCTACAAGTATTGAAGAATCACTATCTCAAATTGAACAAAATAACTTTAGTTATTTATCTTTAGAGCATTTCTGCCCTAAGTTATTTGAAATGATTAACCTTCGCCCATTAATGGGCTTACGCTCCCCTGTACACACTTTAGTTAGATTACTTAATCCATTATCAGCATCACATGCTATTCAAGGAATATTTCATCCTAGCTATCGACAAGTACACCAAAAAGCAGCCTTACTTTTAAATCACTCCAGCATGGCAGTATTAAAAGGTGAAGGTGGAGAGACGGAAAGAAACCCTGATATGGATTGTCTTGTTCAATCTGTACAGGGAACTGAATTAATTGATGAACAATGGCCCGCACTTTTTGCTCGCCGTCATGTCAAATCAGAAAACCTTGACCCTCAACAACTCGCTCAATTATGGCAAGGCGAAATATCTGATGAATTTGCAGAAGCAACGATCATTGGAACCGCAGCCGTAGCTTTAAAACTAATAGGTAAAGCTGACTCACAAAAACAAGCACATGAGTTAGCAACACATTATTGGTCAAACCGATCAACTCTATAATCTTAAAAAAATCGTGACTGAAATAGACGAAGAAGAAAGCGAAATTATTTGTGACTGTACAGGAACAACTAAAGAAAAGGTTATATCTCTAGTTAAACAAAAAGCTGATTTAGATAAAATATCCAGTGCAACAGGTGCTACAACAGGTTGTGGTTCTTGCGATGTTGATATTGTTAATTTGATTGAAGAGCATGGTGATTCTGCTCAATCTGATTAAATTTAGTTATGCATGAAGAGCTACCCAAGAATAATTAACAACCTGACCAGGTTTTATTCTCAAGTAGCTTTAAAACAATTTAAATAAAGATAAATTTACAATTAATCATCATCTGAATGTTTATGCTTAGATTTCATACCTAAATACATATTAATTTCTTCAACAGAAGGCATTACCTCTACAATCTCTCCATCATCACAATTTTCTGGAAGATCTGAAGTTCGAACAATAGTTGCATAAGCTGCATATGTATCTGTTACACGCGTTTTAGCATCACCCATCCCATAAACACTATCCGCTGTTTTAATCCAAGCTGTTTTGTATCCATCTTTACAATATTGCACAGTCGGAAAATACATTTTTATTTTTGCTACACAACTTTCCATATCAATTTTTGGAAAGCCTGTTTTAAACTCAAGATTTTCATAATGATCATTATCTATTTTTCCATGCATCCATTTTAAAGCACGCACATCTTCAACTTTTTCACCATGACTGTAAAAGGATTCTACTGGACCTTTTACCACCTTAGTCTTCTTAAAAATAGCACTTGCACGCTGCTTAATTCCCATAACAGCATTTGCACCATACATATTCCCACTACGATCTGCTGTATAAGTTCCAGGAACATTCATACCATTAGGCATTAACAAAGCAACACCCGTTGTTGGAAAATGCTCACCTTCAGCATTTGAACAGTCATGTGAAATATTTACATCGATAAATGCACTTCCACCTTCTTTATATTCCCTTGACCCATTACCAACTACAACAGCATCTTCTTGAGCGATATTTAAATGTGCCATTGCAGCACCGCTAGAAGTAGCCAATATACAAACTGCAGATAATTTAATTAATTGATTTTTTAGCATGATGATCCTTTTTTAAAGCAAGTTAGTAATCTTAATTAGACTAATTTATATCCTGATAAATTAGCCGAAATGTTATGGTTAAAAACAACAAATCCTTTCAAAATCACTGCAAATAAACATCCATATTTATCTACAACAATATTTCCATAAACCATACAAGCTATAAAGCAAAACCTAAGCCAACTTTAAAAATAAATCAAAACACATATAAACAATTGTTTTTATTACACTTTAATAACATACATTAGAATAGATTAAAAAACACCCTAAAAAACATACCGAGGTATATGCCATATTTATCTAGCCATATAACGCAAACACACCTCATTCTTATTTAGAATTAATTTATATCCATTTTCGCTAAAAATAGCAAAACAAAGTTTTCATTTAATTTCCCATTATCTTATTTCTATTTTCCCTTTCCTTCAGGCAAAAAAAAACCCAATCTCATTGAGATTGGGTTTTTTAAATAAAAGCTTGGCAATTCCCTACTTTCGCATAGCAACCTGCTACACTATCATCGGCGCTAAGCGGTTTCACTTCCGAGTTCGAGATGGGATCGGGTGGTTCACGCTCGCTATGT
>Ga0209184_1000711_pt1 | contig 30505 bp, 25 predicted proteins | sample EN8Hudsemesocosm_2_FD_184627 | JGI IMG/M metagenome (GOLD analysis project Ga0209184, IMG submission 184627) | Methane-oxidizing microbial communities from mesocosms in the Hudson Canyon - EN8C Hudson Canyon (SPAdes) (version 2) | ecosystem: Environmental > Aquatic > Marine > Cold seeps | place... | reverse complement strand
CTTGCACCCCTGCCAGCAGGTTACCTTCGATGCGTTGAGCAAAAAGGGCAACAGCGTCTTGGCTAGCGCTCATGCCCGCCCCTTGAATACGGCGCTGCAGCCAGCCAGGTAGCTGGTTACGATCAATCGGCCAAATGGCGATGAATACCCCAGCGGCTTCTAAAGCCTTAAACCATTTGGTCTTTTGTGTTGCTGCATCTAAGCGAGGAGTGACGATTAATAGGACATTATCGGGATTAGGATTGGCGGCAACTTCTAATAAGGCCTTACCTTTATCACTCGGCTTACCATTAGGGATGCGTACTTCGATGAGACGACGACTGGCGAAAAGCGACATGGCGTTAACTTGATCAAGTAGGTCTGTCCAATTGAAGCCGGCTTCGGCGTGTAAAAGTTCACGTTCATCAATACCGTGCTTTTTACTGGCAAGGCGAATTTGATCGCAGGTTTCTTGTACTAAAAGGGGTTCGTCACCGGAGATGATATAAAAGGGGGCTAGCTGCTTTTGTAAATGAGCCCCTAGCTGTTCCGTTTTTAGTTTCATCTCAAATTCCTGTTTACTAGAGGGTTACAGCTGGGCCTTTTTAAGGCGATTCATTAATTTGCGAATTAAGTCATTTTCCAGCTCTTGGCGTTGAGTTTTCTCTTCGCTTTGGGTGGCGATAACACTGTTAATGTCATTGCTGAAAACTCGACGTCCACTCAGCTGCCATTCAACGTCGGTTCCCTCAGCTAATTGAACCAAACGGACAGTAAGTTCAGCATTGAGTTCATATTCTGCTGCTTGACCTAGGCTATTGACCGATAGTGTAAGACGCTTGAGGCTAATCGGTGCTATTTTTAAGCGTACGTTAGCACTGGCGTCGCTTGGAAATACAACGCCATTGAATGTCAGCTGCTGCTTTAACCTTTGAGTAAAACGATTACTCGCCTGACTCTCAAGGGTCATCACCTGTACGCTGGCAGGTAATTGCGTGATTCCACGCAAATGCCAACCACATGCGGTTGTGGATAATATCACTAGGGTGATCAGCAGCTGTTTCATTCTATCTATTACTCTTTTTTTGCTATCTAGTTAGCTACGATGTTCACAAGCTTACCTGGAATTACAATCACTTTGCGGATTGTGCTTTCACCGACAAACTTGATCACGTTCTCATCGGCGCGAGCAATAGCTTCAGCATCTTCTTTGCTGACATTAGCGGGTAGCTCTAACTTAGCACGAACCTTACCGTTAACCTGTACAACCATTTCGATGCTGTCTTTAACCAAAGCGGCTTCATCTACTTCAGGCCATTGTGCATCAAGTACTGAATCGTTATGGCCAAAGGCGACCCACAACTCATTGGAGATGTGTGGTGTGATTGGCGAAAGCATTAGGATTATGGCTTCAACACCTTCACGGGCAACAGCACGGCTTTGCTCGTTGTTTTTGCCTAGCTTGTTAAGTGAGTTCAACAACTCCATAATCGCAGCAATGGCAGTATTATAGGTCTGACGTTGACCCATATCAGTGGTTACTTTGGCGATGGTTTCGTGAATCTTACGACGCGCGGCTTTGTCTTCTTTATCTAAAGCTTCAACATCTAATTCTACGGCTTCGCCCGAGGTTAGTTCAAAGCTTAAACGCCATAAGCGCTCTAGGAATTTCTTCGCCCCTTGAACGCCCGCATCGGACCATTCAAGAGTCTGCTCTGGTGGCGCTGCGAACATGGTATATAGACGCACAGTATCGGCGCCGTATAGATCGATGGCTTCTTGCGGATCAACACCGTTATTCTTCGACTTCGACATCTTGCTCATGCCAGAGAAGGTTAACTCACGGCCAGTAGCAGTTTCAGTTACGCGAGCAATACCGCCCTTGTCATCACGTTCAATGGTTACATCGCTTGGGTTAACCCATTCTTTGGCGCCATTTTCGGTGGTGTAATAATAAGCATCAGCTAATACCATACCTTGGCATAACAAGCTTTTGAAAGGCTCATCACTTTCAACCAAGCCTGCATCACGCAATAACTTGTGGAAGAAACGCGCATACAATAGGTGCAAGATCGCGTGTTCAATACCACCAATGTATTGATCCACAGGCAGCCAGTAGTTGGCTTCCTCTGGCTCAAGCATTTTGTCATGGCTTTGCGGTGTGCAATAACGGGCGTAGTACCAAGACGATTCCATAAAGGTATCGAAGGTATCTGTTTCGCGAAATGCCGGTTCGCCATCTAGGGTGATGTCGGAGAATTCAGGGTTGTTCTTGATGGGCGAGTTGATGCCATCCATAACCACGTCGGTTGGAAGCTCTACCGGAAGCATGTCTGCTGGAGTGGTTACCGATGAGCCATCTTGCTTTTGGATCATTGGAATTGGGCTACCCCAATAACGCTGACGGCTTACGCCCCAGTCACGTAGACGGTAGTTAACCTTGATTTCGCCTTTGCCATTGGTTTCTAACCAGTGGGCAATGGTCTTGAACGCTTTATTCGTTGGTAGGCCATTGAACTCGCCAGAATTAACCAAGATACCTTTTTCGGTATAAGCACCTTCGGACAAGTCGATTGCAGCACTTTCAGTTTCTTTCTTCTTTGGCTTAGGCGTGATAACTTGCTTGATGTCTAAATCGTATTTAGTGGCAAATTCCCAGTCACGCTGGTCGTGGGCAGGAACCGCCATCACAGCGCCGGTGCCATAATCCATCAATACAAAGTTGGCGATCCAAACGGGTACTTCATCACCGGTAATTGGGTGAATCGCTTTGATACCAGTATCGATACCTTTTTTCTCAATCGTCGCCACATCCGCTTCTGCAGTACTGGATTTCTTACATTCTTCGATGAAGGCTTGGATATCAGAGTTGCCTTCAGAAGCTTGGGCTGCTAAAGGGTGACCTGCAGCAACAGCAACATAGCTCACACCCATGACCGTATCTGGACGTGTGGTATAGATCTCTAGTTTTTCGTCACTACCTTTACTCTTTTCCGCATTCGCTAAGGCAAAGTGCATTTCTACACCTTCTGAGCGACCGATCCAGTTCTTCTGCATCGCTTTTACTTGCTCAGGCCATTCATCTAGCTGGTCTAAGTCATTCAATAACTCTTCTGCATAGGCGGTGATGCGGATAAACCACTGTGGAATATCTTTTTTTACTACTGGGGTATCACAGCGCCAACAGCCACCATCAATTACTTGCTCGTTGGCCAATACGGTTTGGTCATTTGGGCACCAATTAACCGCAGATACTTTTTTGTACGCCATGTCTTTTTCGACAAGCTGGGTGAAGAACCACTGTTCCCAACGGTAATATTCAGGATCACAGGTGGCGAATTCACGGTCCCAGTCATAACCAAAGCCCAAGCTCTTTAGCTGAGTCTTCATGTAGGCTACGTTTTCTTTAGTCCATTTTGCTGGCGCCGTTTTGTGCTTGATCGCTGCGTTTTCTGCTGGCAGACCAAATGCATCCCAGCCCATTGGCTGCATGACGTTCTTACCTTGCATGCGCTGATAACGAGAAACTACATCACCGATGGTATAGTTGCGCACGTGACCCATGTGCAGTCGACCACTAGGGTAAGGGAACATGGATAAGCAATAGAACTTCTCTTTGCTGGCATCATGGACCGCTTTAAAAACTTGGTTTTGTTCCCAATGTTGTTGCAGCTTGCCTTCGATTTTCTTCGGCTGGTAACTTTCTAACATTGGAGAGGTAGTATTAGTCGACTGAGACATAGTGATGATCTTGTAATTCAGGGTTCAAATAAGGCCGTCAGTTTACCCTAAGCAGGGAGTGGCGGGTAGCTTTCGAAGAAAATGGTATTAATGAAGCGCTTATTGACTGATTGGGCTATCGTTTATCTTATCTAGACATTAGTATTGCTAAGTATGTTATTCAGTCCAAATAGATAGGGTATTGTTAAAATGGGCGGTGAAAAATTTGAAGCATAGGGTTAAACGCTTTGCCGGAGCGATATTTATCTACATTCTCGGCGTATTTCTTATTGCTGGCTTGAGCTATATGCAAGAAAGAGCACGCTTTCTTGCCGATATTGATCAACGTTTATTAGCCGCCGCGAGCAATCTGCCTTCGATATTACCAGCGGACTTTCATGATATTGCGCGCACTCCTAATGCTATCTCCTTTGAGCAGGATCAACATAATTTAGAATTAATGACCCGCCATACCCGCAGTGGTGATCTGACTTATCTCTACAGCTACGTCATGGTCGATGGCATGATTTACTTTACCTCTTGTAATTACACTCAAGAAGATATCGAAAAGAATCAAGTCGTTACTTATTGGACGGATTATCCTGAAGGGGCGAAAGAATATTTTGATGCGATGACATCTTCTGAGCCCATTTATGTCACTGCCGGTGATCGCTGGGGGCTTTTTCGCACTATCTTAATGCCGATGACATCGCCTTCTGGCTTGCCTTATGTCGCAGCTGCGGATATGGATATCACCGTCATTGAAAACTCTTTGAAGCACGCTGTTTTGTCCGTTATTGGCATGAGCGTTGTCTTACTCGCAATAGCCGTGCCGTTGATTCTAGCCTATCGACGTACGTATTTTGAGATGAACTCTGAGCTGGTGGATTTAAATAAACAGCTGCAATCGGACATTGCCCAAGCTCAAGTATTAGAAACTGAGTTGAAACAGGCGACCAATCAAGCGAATGTGGCGAATGAGATTAAAAGTCAGTTCCTCTCTAATATGAGTCATGAATTACGTACTCCGATTAATGGCATATCGGGTATGAACCAGCTGTTGCTTGATACTGAGCTTTCCCAAGAACAAAAAGAATATATAGAACTATGCAATAAAAGTGCGGAAGTACTTTTAGATACGGTTAATCAAATATTGGATGTCGCGGCGATTGAAGCTGGTGGCTTAAAAATGCATAACCGAGTGGTTAATACTCAGTTATTCTTTGATGATATCGCTTTATTATTTTCGGCTCAGCTTGCGAAGAAGCGCCTAGATTTAGTACTCACATTTGAGGATGTGTTACCCGTTAATATCAATATTGATCCGGTACAGTTACGTAAAGTTCTAATTAACTTGATCAGTAATGCGATTAAATTTACCGAAGCAGGTGGAATACGAGTCAATATCCGTTGGTTAGATGGCATTTTATATGGCGAGGTTCAAGATACCGGGATGGGTATTCCTAGTACTGAGCAGGCTAGGATTTTTGAGGCTTTCCAGCAAGTGGATAGTTCTTATGCTCGAGAGCATGGTGGTACAGGGCTTGGCTTACCGATATCGCAACAAATCTGTCATATGATGCAGGGTAAACTTTCTCTTTTTCATTCCGATGATCAGGGCTCTACGTTTAAATTCCAAGTTCAAGCCCCTAATCATGGCTTTGAACAAATTAATAAGAACGTCCTTCGCTCTAATAAAGAGGTCGTTATTTGTTCTAAAGCTGCAATCCTAAGTAACTGGTTAAGCAGTGAGCTAAAGCCCATTGACGTTAGGGTTCTCGACAATATTAATGAGGTAGTACCAGAGCAAGATCGATACTCACTGTTATTAATTGATTCAGCGTTAGGATTGGAGGCTTTAATGAATGCCGCTGAACAGTTTAATGATGAATCACTGAAACTTGTCTGGATGGCCTGGTCTGGCGAGCACTTACCTGCTGAATTAGAAAGTAAGGTCAGCGTCTTGCGTAAACCTCTAACTCAAGATAGCTTGTTAAAAATTGCGCAATTTGACTAATTTATGTCGAAAATATAATGAATTCATAGACTTAGGTCAGTTTTTCATGACTTAGTTAAAGCGAACGGCGCTCTCTAATTGATAATTGTTTTTATTTGCTGATACTGGGCAAAAAATTATTCAATTTATCAAGATGGAGAAAGTATGCACCGTTTCGTACCTTACTATTGCTTTATGGTTTTGGCTTTGGGCTTATTTAATTCGAGCTCAGCTCAGCTGACAGAGACGGAAAAGCTGTTGGCTGAAATGGCGACGGTACAAGGTAATGATCATTTATTAAAAGCGGCGGTGATGGCAGGAAAAGATCGTGCATTATTATGTGGTAATTGCCATGGTAAAACGGGCAATAGCGTACGTGATTATATCCCCAATCTTGCTAGTCAGAATGCTGCGTATCTTTTTAATCAATTTGAATTATTTGCTAATGGCGAGCGTAAAGATTATGTGATGAGCCGCTTAGCCAAAAATTTAACTCGTGCAGATCGAGTTAATATCGCGCTCTATTTTTCTCAGATGCCTGTTCAAGCACGCCCACAGCCTGTACCAATGAGTACTAAGGGTGAGGATATTTATAATAGCTTATGCTTTACCTGCCATCAGAAGGATGGACATGGTAATGGTAGTTATCCTCGTATTGCGGGGCAACCTTATGAGTATTTAGATAAAACCTTACAGGGCTTTGCTGGCGGTAATATAAAACGTAAAAATTCGCCTATGGCGGTCATTGTTGCGAATATGAATTCGCAACAATTAAAAGATGTGGCGGCTTATGTTGCAAGTATGCCCTAGGCTGCTGCATTCTGTAGTAGCTGGTCTGATAATTGGTCTCGTAGGTCTTGAAAGTCATCTTGGCTGATATCTAGGTGATCTAAAATTGAGTCCAACTGTTTGAGCTCACTCTGCTGCTCTGTCATCTTCCAATATAAGCGATACTCATTGCTTATATACTTGGCAAGCTTGAGTAGTGCTAGTAGTGTCGGTACTTCAGGAGGCAAGTGTTTGGGATCTTTAAGGACTGCGAGGGTTATAGGTTGGTAACGAACAGCAAGCGCCGCATTTTCATCCATATTCCAGGTTTTGGTAAGTTCATACCCTTGATGATAATGATCGGTACCGAAAGTCTCCCGCTCTAAATAACATAGCTTTTTAGCGTCGAGGTTATTATTTTTCTTAACAAATAGAGAGTAATGGCTGAAGTTACGCATCATAACGGCCATTCCAGTTGCATGTAGCATACCTACTTTATAGGCTAACTCTGAATCAACGAGAATAAACTGTTCGGCGATGACGGAGCAAATACTCGCAACTTCAGTGCAACTACTCCAAAACTCTTCAGGAATGGCTGCTTGATCTAATTCAGAGCGTAAAATCACTGTTTGAATAAGAGTAGCTAGTTTTTCAGTCCCTAGTATTATAATCGCTTGCTCAATCGATTTTATAGCTTGAGACCTTCTATAAATAGGGCTATTAGCAGCGGATAATAAAATTGTGTAAAGCGCTAAATCTCTTTTGATGACTTTGATCAAGTAGTTTATATCTGGTTCTTGAGTCTTTAATAGATTCTGTAGTTCAATGAGCACTGTAGGGCAAGGTGGAATAATTAATGCCTTTGACACGATATCGCCTTTTATTTTGAGTGAGAATTTGAAGTGATATTTCTTATTACTATCTAGTATAGATAAAGATTTTTTAGAAACCTGCTTGTGAAGAAAATAATTGTGTTTTTTCTTATTAACAAATACAGTCCGTAATTACACCGCATTCTTGATTTATCGTAGTCTTCTAAATGCCCGTGCCTTAGAATGGAAATATGAAACAGCTAATAGACCCTTTTGGGCGAAAAATTGAGTATTTAAGAATATCGGTAACCGATCGCTGTGATTTGCGTTGCAGTTATTGTATGAGCGAAGATGTCGAATTTTTACCTCGTCAAGATATCTTATCTTTTGAAGAGATTATTCGCTTAGCCAAAAGCTTTGCTTTATTAGGGGTCACTAAAATTCGTATTACCGGTGGTGAACCTTTAATGCGGAAGAAGTTACCTGAGTTGATTGCTAGCATTAAGGCAATAGAAGGCATTGAGGAAGTCGTCATTACGACCAACGGTACCTTGTTAACTCAATATGCTAAACCACTTTTTGAAGCGGGTTTATCGCGATTAAATATTAGTTTAGATACTTTACAGGCAGATCGATTTAAAACATTGACCCGTCGTGATCGTTTGCAAGCGGTACTGGATGGCATTGAGGAAGCGAAGAAATACCCATTTGAAAGTATTAAGTTAAATGCCGTCGTCATGCGAGGTATGAATGATGATGAGATTATTCCGTTAGCGGATTTCGCGATTGCTAATGATATAGATATCACTTTTATCGAAGAGATGCCTTTGGGTGAAGTTGGTTATGATCGCAGTGTAACCTTCCTTTCTAGCGCTGAAATCAAATCTGAAATTGAGAAGAAATATTCTTTAGAATCATCAAGTTATAAAACGGGTGGGCCTGCAGTTTATTGCAACGTAGAAAATCAAAAAACAAAAATTGGTTTTATTTCCCCCCACAGTAATAATTTTTGTAGTGACTGTAACCGAGTGAGAATAACAGCGGTTGGACGGTTATTGCTTTGCTTAGGTAATGAGAATAGTCAGGACTTACGTACTACATTACGTGCTGGTTGCAGTGACGAAGATTTAACCGAACAATTAATTTCGGCTTTACAATTAAAGCCAGAAAAACATAATTTTGACTTGGGCGAAGAAGTTAAAATTTTACGATTTATGTCCCATACAGGTGGATAGCCACCTGTCATTCCTCTCATTATTATCTTTCTCTAATTTGTTTGTCATAAAAATGTAACAATTATGGTCTAAGCTATTATCCTTGTATATTTCTGGATTGGATAATCCAAAACAATGGTAGGATTTGCACCAAGGCTGGTGCTATAGTAAGTCATCTTTACAAAATTCTTACCATTATAATAATTACGATAATAAAATTATGTCAGTCAAAACATTACCTGATCAAATTACTGATCTATTAATAGCGCTCGTATTCGTTGGTAAATTAGAACCAGGGGATAAACTGCCTCCTGAACGACAGCTTGCTGAGTATCTAGGTGTTGATCGTACTTCGTTACGTATGGCGCTTAGAACACTAACCCGCATGAATATCATGAATACCGTTCAAGGTTCTGGGATACGAGTTCGTGATTATAAGGTTGAAGGTGGCTTAGACTTTTTGGGTAATTTGTACCAAATTGATGAGCTTGAATTAGGTGGTGAATTTTTATTATCGGGCCTCGAATTATTCAATCGAGCAATTCCGTCGGCGATAAAGATATCCGTCGAAAAGAATGCGGAAGAATCCCAAGGTAAGATTTTGGGGATCGTGCATCAGATGTATCAAGGCATTCAAAATGGTTCTGATTACCGTGAGCTTGCGCGCTTAGATGTTTTATTGGTTGATACTTTATTGGCATCGACAGGTAACATTTTTATGCAGGTGGCTGGTGGCAGCTCTCGCCAAATTCGTCAGGCATTAACTGAAAAAAATTATGAGCTGATTGATGTAAAAGCCCATCTTGATTGGTTGGTTAGTATGATGATGCGTATTGCCAGCGGCATGCTTGAGATGGATGAAATGATGCGCCAATATGTTGAATATATTGATGAAACGACCAAGCCATTAAAAGAATATTTATTGTCTTTACCAAAAGATCCTCAATTGATTTCATCTCCTTTACATAACGACCGAAATATTATGGATCTTGATGACATAATGAAGAAGTCTAAAGAAGTTTCGCCATTAAGGGTTGTTGGTGCCTAAATTTATTTAATAAAGCTCAGCCAAGCTGAGCTTTATTAATGACTCCTTTTTCCTCTTCTCTGCTTTTCCAGTAACCCAGTACAAATACCATTAGCGATAAAATGAACAGAGGCCATAATCCCATGGTCATAAACGGGGTTTGACCTTGGCGAGTTTGAGCATAAGCGGTCAAGGTTGCTCGCTGCTCTGTGGGTAGCTGCTTTACTATTTTACCTTGATGATTCACTAAGGCAGTGATGCCTGTATTGGTCGAGCGTAAAAGAAAACGTTGTGTTTCTAAGGCGCGCATTTGGGCGATAGCCATATGCTGTTTGGGGCCAAGGGAGTCTCCAAACCAGGCATCATTACTGATTGTAATTAACAGATCAGATTCTTTCGCCATATCGGCAACAAATTCTGGGTAGACAATTTCATAGCAAATAAAAGGCGCAATCAAAAATAGCTGCTTATTCTTTTCTACTTTAAGTAGAGGCTGTTGATTGTCTCCTTGCTTAAAACTGGACATGGGTAAATCGAAGAAGGGTAATAGTCCCCGAATTGCATTCTCTAATGGAATATATTCTCCAAAAGGAACCAACTTTTGCTTGTGATATAAACCTCCGCCCGTGCCGATTGCTAAAATACTATTATGGAACGCTCCTTTAAAAGGCCCTTCAGTATAGCGATAGGGAATCCCCGTAATAACACTGCTTTGGTTATTTAATGCTTCTTGATTAATGGTATCCAAGTAGGATTGAAATTGGTCTTTCAGTACAGTAATGGCCGTTTCTGGCCATAAAATAATATCGCTATCCCAGTGTTGGCGGGTTTGCTCAAGGTACGCATTGATGGTGGGGCTGCGCTGTTCGGGTAGCCACTTTATTTCTTGCGGAATATTCCCTTGTACTGCGCTGACCTTTAGGTCATTGCCTTGCTCGGTCCAACTGATACTTTGCAGAAAAAAACCGATTGGCCAAGTTATAAGAAGCACGAGATAAATAGGTTGTTTTTGGCGTATTGAGTAATAGATTGCCGCAGAGGTCAGTGCGGAAATAAAAGATAAGCCATACACACTCAGAATTGGCGCCCAACCACTTAACCAAGTATATAGATGAGCGTCACCAGCAAATAACCAAGGAAAGCCGGTCATAAACCAGCTTCGAAACCATTCGTAGGCAAACCAAAGAGATGCAAAGGCAAATATCGTCAAAATTATAGGGCTAGTTTTTCTCGTATAAAAGCGCTGAAAGGCATACATGAATAATGCCGGAAAGGTGGCTAAAAATGCAGCGAATAATCCGACCATTAAAATAGCTAAAATGGCGGGGGTGCCTCCATGGTCGTGCATGCTGACATAGATCCAAGATACTCCGACTGAGAATTTTCCAAAGCCAAAAAACCAAGTGCGAATCGCCGCTTCTTTTGCTGTGCTATCGTGTAAGCTGAAAAGCAGTCCTAATAAGGCGATAATGGCGACTGGCCAGAGAAAGAAGGGGGCAATAGATAGAGGAAAGATTAATCCTGAGATGAGGGCGATTACTCGAGGGTTTTCACCGAGCTTTTTCAGAAGCAGCATTCTAATTCCTGTTATTTAACATAAAAAAAGAAAGCACTAGGCTTTCTTTTTTTAAACTACTATTCAGTGAGTTTCATTACTCGATGGGGGTAACTTCCATCAAATTAATACGTCGGCCATTACCGTTGATGATTTTGAAGCGCCAATTATTAATGGTGATTGCTTCATCGCATTCTGGTACGCGGCCAAAATGTTGGATTACTATTCCAGCGATGGTATCGAATTCTTTATCGTCAAACTTAGTTTTAAAGTGCTCGTTAAAGTCTTCAATCGGGGTTAAGGCTTTGACCATACGAACATTATGGTCGAGCTCTTTAATGAAGCTATCGTCATCGTCTTGATCGTGTTCATCTTCAATTTCTCCAACAATTTGTTCGAGAACATCCTCAATGGTTACAATTCCTGCAATACCACCAAATTCATCAGCGACAATGGCCATGTGATTTCGGGTTGCGCGGAATTCTTTTAATAGGATATTTAAGCGCTTACTCTCGGGAACAAAGGCCGCAGAACGTAAGACGTCTTTCACGTTAAAGTCTTCACGACTTTCATTGAGAATAAGAGGCAATAGGTCTTTTGCGAGTAATACGCCGAGTACTTCATCTTGGCCTTCACCTAATACAGGAAAGCGGGAGTGAGCAGACTCAATAATAGAAGGTAAAAATTCTTTGAGGGATTCTTCAGCCTTGATGCAGACCATTTGTGAGCGAGGCACCATTATGTCGCGGACCTGCATGTCGGAAACTTGTAACGCACCCTCTAGGATAGAAAGCGTTTCGCTATCGACGACATTACGTTCAGCAGCCTCGCGCAATATATCTTTTAGGTCTTGACGGTCATTTGGATCGTCGGAAAACAAGGTGGATAGCTTATCTAGCCAAGATTTAGATTGGCTACTCGGTCGCTCTTCGCTCATGGGGGGGTGTTGATCTCTCAAATATCTATGGTTCAATGCTTACTTTATAAGGCCTAAACCTTAAAAAGCAAGCTTTTGGCGGTTTTTTATACTTTCTCAACCATTAAGCTACCAATAGAGTAGCCAGCGCCAAATGAACAGATTAAGCCTTTATCACCAGACTTAAAGTCGTCTTTATACTTGTGGAAGGCAATGACTGAGCCGGAAGAGGCAGTATTGGCAAATTCATCCAGCACAACGGGGGCTTCTTCAAGGGTCGGTAAGCGGCCAAGCAGCTTCTTCGCCGCAAAGTTATTCATGTTGATATTGGCTTGGTGTAGCCACATGCGTTTTAACTCTTCTGCGGCCATGTCACTTTCAGCTAACTGCTCTGAAATGAATTTCACAATCAGCGGTAGCAGCTCTTTAAATACTTTGCGGCCCTGTTGTTGAAAGAAAGGGCGGCCTTCTGGTAACTCATCAAAGCAATAATCAGCGTAGGATGCATCACTGCGGATATTATCCGAGTATTGAGTCATCTGCTTAGTGCCGATGATGCGGAAAGCACTTTCGCTGGTACAAGTCGCTTCAGGTTCAAGAATGGCTGCGGTAGCAACATCACCAAAGATGAAGTGACTATCACGGTTTTTGAAGTTTAATCCAGGGGTGGTGAATTCTGGATTAATGAATAGAACGCACTTGGCGATACCTGCTGCTAAGGCGGCGTAGGCGTTGATCATGCCAAAAGTTGCTGATGAACAGGCGATGCCCATGTCATAAGCACTTCCTTTGATGCCTAGATCACGCTGGATCTCAACGGAAATACCTGGGTAATCACGTTGGCGGAAAGTACTAGAGACAACGATTAGGTCAATATCTTCTGCTGTTTTACCCGCCTCTGCCATGGCTTGTTTGGCGGCTGCAATGCCCATTGTCACCATTTCTGGTGTTTTGCCTTCCTCTGTCATTGGAAAAGTTGGGTGCATGATATTGGGATCGATAATGCCATCTTTATACATGGCATAACGGGATTTTATACCCGAGGCTTTTTCGATGAATTCTGGACTAGAGCCTACTAAAGCTTCAACCTCGCCGGCTTCAATTTCGGTGGCATGTTGGTCATTAAATTTTTCTACATATTGGTTGAAAGCAATAACCAGTTCTTCATTGCTGATGGAGTGCGGTGGGATGAATAAACCTGTACCGGAAATAACGAACTGAGACATGATGCTGTAACCTAATTAAATTTGATCTGTAATTATGAGCTCTATGCTATCAAATCTATTTTGTTGGGTCTTGTATGAGTGGCGCTATATGAGCACTATATATAGGCTTTTTCAAAATTATTACTTTTTCTTTAACGGAATAGGTCGACGAGTTGACGATAAGAAGATTTTAAAACAAAAAACAAGGGGCGCCTAACGAGTGTCGGGTGCCCATAGGTATCACAAATAACTAGGAAAGGTTGGAAAGCTTAGGATGAGCTTTTGGGTTGCGACGTACAATTAACGCTACCTTGCCAATTTTCTGAATAAGCTCAGATCCCGTTTCTTTTACCATATCTTCGATGGCTTGGGCTCGCATATCTCGTTCGCCAATGGCGATTTTTACTTTAATCAACTCGTGATCATCTAGTGCACGGTTTAATTCTTCCAGTACGGTTTCTGATAAACCATTACCGGCTATCGTCACAACTGGGTTTAGATTATGGCCAATAGAGCGCATTGCTTTCTTTTGTTCAGCAGAAATTGCCATCAGATTCGGTTGCCTAACTTAATTAAGTGGTAAACTCTGATTATATATTAATAAATTCGAATTTGCCGCTTAAAGCGGTAATCTGCAGAAAACCAAGTGAGAAAATAAAGATATGGCGCGTTCAAAGTCGAGTAATGATTGGATGGATGAGCATTTTAATGATCATTACGTCATGAAAGCCAAAGAAGAAGGTTACCGTTCTCGTGCTTGCTATAAGCTGATGGAGCTGGATGATAAAGACAAATTGATCAAACCAGGTATGACGGTTGTTGATCTGGGTTCAGCCCCCGGAGGCTGGTCTCAAGTGGCCGCCAAGCGAGTAGGTGATCATGGGTTAGTCGTCGCATCCGACATTTTACCCATGGATGGTATTGCGGGTGTGACCTTCCTGCAGGGAGACTTTACTGAAGAATCGGTATTCGATGAATTGATGACGATTATCGGTAAGCGTCCAGTAGACCTTGTAATTTCAGACATGGCCCCCAATATGAGTGGAATGAGTGCGGTAGATCAGCCTGGTTCCATGTATCTAGTGGAGTTAGCGTTGGATATGGCGCGTCAGGTATTAAAGCCGGGTGGCAATTATGCTGCTAAGGTTTTCCAAGGAGAAGGTTTTGATGAATATTTAAAAGATATGCGTTCATCATTCCAAAAAGTCGTTACCCGTAAACCTGAATCTTCTCGTGCACGATCTCGCGAGGTGTATTTAGTAGCAAAAGGTTTTAAAGGTTAGTCAATCCTTTGCTAGAGTAGTTAATAGAGTAAAGAAAGGTATAAATGCCGCTGAATCTCTATTTAACGCTATTGCTATACTAGAGATCAGATTAAAAGCTGCGTAAGCTACTGGGTTTACGCTCCATATAGATAGAGGTATGCCTATCATGGCAAAGAATTTAGTACTTTGGGCCATCATCGCTGCAGTATTGATGACGGTTTTTAATAATTTTCAAAATGTCAGCCAAGCCAAAGAACTCAAGTATTCTGAATTTATTAGCAGTGTGCGCACCGGCCAGGTCGAACGTGTGAGTATTGCGGGTCAGAATATCGAAGGGGTATTGAGCAATGGAGAGAGCTTCTCTTCTATTCTGCCTGCCTATGATGATAAGTTGATCGATGACTTGCTCAATAACAATGTACAGGTTGAAGGTAAAAAACCTGAGCAGCAGAGTATTTGGACTCAGCTACTCGTCGCTTCCTTCCCTATCATCGTTATTATCGCTGTCTTCATGTTATTCATGCGCCAAATGCAAGGCGGCGGCGGTGGTAAAGGCGGACCGATGTCATTCGGTAAAAGTAAGGCCAAACTGTTAAGCGAAGATCAAATCAAAACGACGTTTGAAGATGTTGCTGGCTGTGATGAAGCAAAAGAAGATGTAAAAGAATTAGTCGATTTCTTGGTCGATCCGGGTAAATACCAGCGCTTAGGCGGTAAGATTCCACGCGGCGTGTTGATGGTTGGTCAACCGGGTACGGGTAAAACGTTATTGGCTAAAGCCATTGCGGGTGAAGCGAAAGTGCCTTTCTTCTCGATTTCAGGTTCTGATTTCGTTGAAATGTTTGTTGGTGTGGGTGCATCACGAGTTCGTGACATGTTTGAACAAGCTAAGAAGCAAGCCCCGTGTATTATCTTTATCGATGAAATCGACGCCGTTGGCCGAAGTCGTGGTGTTGGTATCGGTGGCGGTAATGATGAGCGCGAACAGACACTTAACCAGTTATTGGTTGAAATGGATGGTTTTGAAGTTAATGACGGCGTTATTGTAATTGCAGCGACTAACCGACCAGATGTATTGGATCCTGCATTATTACGTCCTGGTCGCTTTGACCGTCAGGTCGTCGTAGGTCTTCCTGATATTCGTGGCCGTGAACAAATTCTTAAGGTACACATGCGTAAAGTCCCCGTTGCTGATGATGTGAATCCATCTTTGATTGCTCGTGGTACTCCTGGTTTCTCTGGTGCTGATTTAGCGAATCTAGTGAACGAAGCGGCGTTATTCTCTGCGCGAGCAGCGAGAAGCTTAGTAACGATGGAAGAGTTTGAAAAAGCGAAAGACAAGATCATGATGGGTGCAGAGCGCAAGACCATGGTGATGTCGGAGAAAGAAAAGGAAAATACGGCTTATCATGAAGCGGGTCATGCAATTGTAGGCCGCATCATGCCAGAGCATGATCCTGTGTATAAAGTATCTATTATTCCTCGTGGCCGTGCTTTAGGTGTGACTATGTTTTTACCTGAAGAAGATCGCTATTCGATCAGCAAGCGTGGTATCGAGAGTAATATTTGTTCGCTTTATGGTGGTCGTATTGCTGAAGAGATGACTCTAGGTAAAGATGGTGTGACAACAGGTGCCTCTAATGATATTGAGCGTGCTACTCAATATGCTCGTAACTATGTTACAAAGTGGGGGCTGTCCGATAAGCTCGGCGCTCAGTTGTATACGGAAGAAGAGCAAAATGGTTATTTGGGTTCTGCCGGTGGCGGTCAGATGTCTCATCTTTCTGACGAAACTGCACGTACCATTGATTCAGAAATTAAGCTGCTATTGGATGGTTGCTATGAAAAAGCGACTCAAATTCTTGAAGAACATCGTGATCATTTAGAGTTGATGAAAGATGCATTGATGGAATATGAGACTATCGATGCTAGGCAGATTGACGATATTATGAAAGGGCAGAAGCCACGCCCGCCACAAGCTTGGAATGATCCGGGTGAAGGCCCGACGCCAAGCGCTCCCGCTGAAGAAAAAACGGATTTGGGTGAAGCTGGTGAGCAAAAAGATGGTGAAGCTGGCGATACTGCTGACGTATAATCCTCTTAAGATTTAACACTATTTAAAACGGGCTCAGGCCCGTTTTTTTATGTAGATAGAGAAGTGATGACTAGTAACTTATTAACCTGCGGAATTCGCAATGGACGGGCTCAGCAGTTAGATTTGAGCTGTTGCAATATCATGGGGATTCTAAATGTTACCCCAGACTCTTTTTCCGATGGCGGATTGCATAATAACCTCGATGCGGCCTTATTTCATGCTGAGGAAATGATCAGACAGGGTGCTACCTTGATTGATGTGGGCGGCGAGTCTACACGCCCGGGGGCTGCACTGGTATCAACTCAGCAAGAATTAGATCGAGTTGTACCGGTTGTAGAGGCGATTAATAAAAATCTCGATGCGATTATCTCTGTCGATACCAGTACACCAGAAGTTATTACTCAATCCGCCGCCGTCGGTGCGGGTTTAATTAATGATGTGCGTGCATTACAGCGTGAGGGGGCATTGCAGGCGGCAGCAGCAACCGATTTGCCAATTTGCTTGATGCATATGCAGGGGCAACCCGATACTATGCAGCAAGCACCGAATTATGAAGATGTGGTTGCTGATATTCATAACTTCTTAGCGGAGCGTATTGAAGCGTGTGCGAAGTTGGGGATTGATAAGAGCCGTCTGGTTCTAGATCCGGGTTTTGGTTTTGGTAAGGCTTTAGCGCATAATTATCAGTTACTAAATCAACTGCAGCATTTTCATCAGCTAGGCTTGCCACTTTTGGTAGGCATTTCCCGTAAAACCATGATTGGTAAGGTATTGGGTGATCGCCCAGCTGATCAGCGCTTGGCGGGCAGTCTTGCGGCAGCGGTTATTGCGGCGATGAAAGGGGCTGCTATCTTGCGGGTGCATGATGTGGCTGAAACCCGTGACGCGCTAAAAATTGTACAAGCAACGCTGGCATAGGCCGAATAGAAGCGTTGTATTAAAAACGGTCAAGGAAAGAAAAAATAATGAGCAGAAAATATTTTGGTACCGACGGTATTCGTGGTGAAGTAGGTACATATCCAATTACTCCTGAATTCGTTATGAAGTTAGGTTGGGCAGCCGGTAAGGTCTTTGCTCAGCAAGGCAAAAGCACGATTTTAATTGGTAAAGATACGCGTATTTCGGGTTATATGTTTGAGTCTGCCCTTGAAGCAGGCTTGGCCGCTGCGGGTGTGAATAGTGGCTTGCTTGGCCCAATGCCGACACCGGGGATCGCTTATCTTACCCGTACCTTTCATGCGGATGCAGGTATTGTTATTAGTGCTTCTCACAATGCTTTTAAAGATAATGGCATTAAGTTTTTCTCTGCTGATGGTACTAAGTTAGATGATGATATTGAGCTAGAGATTGAGAAGTATCTGGATCAACCTATGACAACGGTATCGTCTGATCAATTGGGCAAAGCATTTCGTATCGATGATGCAGCAGGCCGTTATATTGAATTCTGCAAAAGTACGACGCGTCGTTTGAAGCTGCGTGGTAAACGCATCGTTTTGGATTGTGCTCATGGTGCAACTTATCAGATAGCCCCGGCCGTTTTTACTGAACTGGGCGCTGAGGTTATTGCAATTGGTGCTGAGCCAGACGGCTTAAATATCAATAAGGATGTAGGTTCGACGTCGCCCAAATTATTGCAGCAAAAAGTGATTGAGACCCGTGCTGATCTCGGTGTCGGTTTTGATGGTGATGGCGACCGCGTCATTATGGTGGATGAGAAGGGTGAAATCGTTGATGGTGACGAATTGCTTTACATTATGGCCATGCACGCTCGCAGTCGTAAGCGTTTAGGTGGTGGGGTTGTAGGCACCTTGATGAGTAATCTGGGCTTAGAGTTGGCTCTGAAGAAAGAAAAAATTGATTTTGTGCGAGCGAATGTTGGTGATCGTTATGTGATGCAGCAGTTGAAAGAGCATAATTGGCGTTTCGGTGGTGAATCATCGGGTCACTTGCTATGTCTGGATTCGACATCAACGGGCGATGGTGTGGTTTCTGCGCTGCAGGTGATGATGGCAGTACAGGATTCAGGTAAGAGTTTAAGTGTATTGAAGTCTGGCATGACTAAATGTCCACAAACCATGATTAATGTTCGTCGCAATAAAGATGTTGATGTTAAAAAAGATGAAGCGATACAGCAAGCTGCATCGGAAGTTGAGGCTGAGCTGGCAGGTCGCGGTCGTGTATTATTACGTCCATCAGGAACTGAGCCGGTCGTTCGGGTGATGGTTGAAGGTGAAGATGGTGACTTAGTTGCACAAAAAGCTCAGCATTTAGCTGAAATTGTGGCGCAAGTTATATCTTAATTGTGATTTTAGCCATCTACTACTTGAGTCGGCTGGCTAACTTCGCTACTATCTCGCCCTGTTTTTTATCTTGAGGTGATTATGCGTCGTCTATTGGTGGCTGGTAACTGGAAAATGAATGCCAGTAAGGTCATGTTGAATGAGTTGTTGTCTGGAATTGCTGAAAATGCTCCGCAACAAACTGACGTCGTTGTATTTCCGCCGGCTCCTTATCTATTGGCGGCAGCTGATAAATTACAGGGTAGCTCGGTAAAGTTTGGTGGCCAGAATCTTAATGCTAATGATAGCGGCGCTTATACCGGTGAGGTATCTGCAAGCATGTTAGTTGATTGTGGTTGTGAAGCTGTATTGGTCGGGCACTCAGAGCGTCGTACGCTTTTTGCAGAATCTGATGCTGATGTACTGGCTAAAACTGAAGCGGCCTTGGCGGCAGGTTTGGTTCCTTATGTTTGTATTGGTGAAACACTCGCTGAGCGTGATGCAAATAAAACGGAAGCGGTTGTTGAACAACAAATTAATGCAGTGTTGAACGGATTAACCGTTCAGCAGTTAGCAAAATGTGTATTTGCTTATGAGCCAGTTTGGGCAATTGGTACCGGTAAAACGGCCTCCCCAGAGCAAGCGCAGCAAGTGCATGCATTTATTCGTGGCTTAATAGCAACGAAAGATGAAGAGTTAGCACTGAATAGTCATATTTTGTATGGCGGTAGTGTAAAGGCAAGCAATGCGAAAGAATTGTTTGGCCAGAAAGATATTGATGGTGGCTTAGTGGGCGGCGCTTCACTAAAAGCTGAAGAATTTTTAGGAATCTGTAATCCAGCGTAATGTTGGTGAGCATAATAGGTAGAGAATAATGGAAAAGATTACCCTAGTAGTACATATCTTATTAGCCTTTAGTGTTATCGGTCTAATCATGATTCAGCAAGGCAAGGGTGCTGATGCTGGCGCTAGTTTTGGTGGCGGCGCTTCACAAACTGTATTTGGTGGTCAGGGCTCAAGTAATTTCCTTAGCCGTATGACAGCAATTGGTGCCACTGTATTCTTTATTACCAGTATGGTTCTTGCTGTTATTGCGAGTGAGAAGGCTAAAGGGATTAATGATGTAGGCGTTCCTAGCCAAGAATTAACAGAAATTCTTGAGCAAGACGCTCCTATTGTGGAAGAATACGCGCCTGCTACTGATGCACCTGATATTGATGTGTCAATTGACGATGTTCCTGTGTTAGAAACACCAGCACAATAATCGTCAAGCTGTAAAAGATTTGCGGATGTGGTGAAATTGGTAGACACGCCACCTTGAGGGGGTGGTGGGCTTACGCCCGTGGGAGTTCGAATCTCCCCATCCGCACCAATTCGCTTTTTTAATCGATCAGGCATATAATTGCCGCAGATTAGAAAAGCAAAGCAACAAGCCCCTCGTTAGGGGCTTTTTGTTAGGCGTTGTTTTTATATCAACGTCGACTAGAGAGAATTAATGACCGCGCTGTGCGATTTAGTTTTCTTGTCTGCAAAGCGGTACGCGGACTGGGCACATGTTGCCCAGTTTTTGTTTCTGGCGTTTGAGAATTGCAGATATTTTATAAAAATGTACAAATTTTAAAGGTTACTAAGCTTGGCTAGTAAAGAAGAAGAATTACGTGAAATGATTGCTCCGGCGATTGAGGCGATGAACTTGATCCTTTGGGGTTTAGAGTATTCCGCTCAAGGTCGTCACAGTGTTTTACGCATCTACATCGATGGTGAAAACGGTGTAAACGTTGATGATTGCGCCTCCGTCAGTCGACAGGTTAGTGCGATCATGGATGTTGAAGATCCTATTAGCCAAGAATATACCTTGGAAGTATCATCACCGGGTATGGATCGCCCGTTGTTTACTCTAGAGCAGTTTAGAAAATACATAAACGAGTGGGCTGATATCCGTTTGCGTATGCCATTTGATGGTCGTCGTAAATTTAAGGGTGTCATCATCAATATTGAAGATCAGGATGTAGTCTTGCAGGTTGACCAGCATGAATACCTACTGCCTATCGATATGATCGAAAAAGCGCACGTTATCCCCCAATTCAAGGACTAAGGTAGAGAGAGGCTAGAAATGAGTAAAGAAATACTTCTGGTCGCTGAAGCGGTTTCAAACGAAAAAGGCGTTGATAAAGAGATTATTTTTGATGCGATTGAATCCGCATTAGCAACGGCGACGAAAAAACGTTACGAAGACGAAGAAGCAACTATTACTGTAAACATTGATCGCCGCAGTGGTGATTATGTAACTTTCCGTAGCTGGTTAGTAGTAAGCAATGACGTAGTACCTGGTTTAGGAGATGAGCTAACACTTGAAGAAGCGTTAGAGATCGACGAAAACTTGAAGCCTGGGGATGTGTATGAAACTGAGGTCGAGAATGTTGGCTTTGGTCGTATCGGTGCCCAAGCTGCGAAGCAGATCATAGTACAGAAAGTACGTGAAGCTGAGCGCGCTATGGTTGTTGAGCAATACGAGCATCGTGTTGGTGAGTTAGTTAGCGGTAGCGTTAAGAAAGTAACTCGCGATAACGTGATTGTCGATTTGGGTAATAACGCCGAAGGTCTATTACCAAAAGATCAATTGATCGGTCGAGAGATCGTTCGTATGGGTGATCGTGTACGTGCTGTTTTAGATTGTATTCGCCCAGAAAATCGTGGACCTCAATTAATGCTGAGCCGTACCGTGTCGGCAATGATGATTGAGTTGTTCCGCATTGAAGTGCCTGAAATCACCGAAGAAGTGATTGAAATTAAAGGTGCTGCTCGTGATCCAGGTTCTCGTGCCAAGATTGCTGTGAAGACTAACGATGGCCGCATGGACCCAGTGGGTGCTTGTGTCGGTATGCGTGGTTCTCGTGTGCAAGCTGTGACGAACGAATTAGGTGGTAACGAGCGTATTGATATCGTGCTTTGGGATGATAACCCAGCGCAACTTGTTATCAATGCCATGGCTCCTGCCGAAGTTAGTTCTATCATCGTTGATGAAGACTCTAACTCGATGGATGTTGCCGTAGCCGCAGACAATTTAGCGCAAGCGATTGGTCGTGGTGGACAGAATGTACGTTTGGCTTCTGAGCTTACTGGCTGGGAAATCAATGTGATGACTGAAGCCGCTGCAGCTGAAAAGCAAAACGAAGAAGCGGGTAGCATCATTGATGACTTTACCCAGCAACTGGATATTGATGAAGACTTCGCTGAAGTTCTTGTTGAAGAAGGTTTCACTACGCTAGAAGAAGTTGCTTACGTACCAATCGAAGAAATTATTGCCATCGATGGCCTTGATGAAGAGATTGCGACTGAACTTCAAAATCGCGCTAAAGATGTGTTATTGACACAAGCGATTGCTTCCGAGGAAAAATTGGAAGAAGCAGAGCCTGCTGAGGACTTGTTAACAATGGAAGGCATGGATAAACACCTTGCTCTTGTATTAGCAAGCCAAGGTATTTGCACAATGGAAGAACTAGCAGAGCAAGCCATCGACGATATTATTGACATCGAAGGCATGACAGAAGAAAAAGCGTCAGAGCTTATTATGACCGCTCGTAAGCCTTGGTTTGAAGGCGCTGAGTAATAGATTCACTCGGCCTAGGAGAGATGCATGACCGATACAACAGTTCAAGAGTTCGCCGATGTGGTGGGTACCGATTCCGATCGTCTACTATCACAAATGAAAGATGCGGGCTTGCCTCAGACTAACGCAGATGATGCCGTTAGTGCTGAACAAAAAGAGGCCCTTTTGGGTCACTTAAAGAAAAGTCATGGTGAAGCAGACGAAGCTGAACCAAAAAAGATTAGTCTTAAGCGTAAGACAACCAGTACGTTGAAAACAGGCCAAGGCGGCAAGAAAGATGTTGCCGTTGAAGTACGCAAAAAGCGCACTTTTGTTAAGCCTGATGCGGACGATGTTGCAGCAGCAGTGGAAGAAAAAGTCGCTGCAGTTAAGGCTGATAAAGAGTCACAAGCCGCTGCGAAAATAGCGACTGAAAATGCGACAGCCGAAGCGAAAGCCGCAGCTGATGCATTAGAAGCTAAAGCCGCAGCAGCTGCAGCTGCTAAAGCGAAAGCCGCAGCAGAAGCGAAGAAAATTAAGCCAGCTGCTAAGCATAAAATTTCTCAGAAGTCTCAGTCTGAAGCTAAAGCCCGTGGTGGTGTAAGCTCTACTGCTCGTGTTGCCGCGAAGGCCAAGGTAGCCGCTAAGCCAAAAGCTGAAGCGAAACCAAAAGCTGAAGCGAAGCCAAAAGCGAGCGCTAAGCCAAAAGCAGCAACTAAGCCGTTGCAGCGTGATACTCGTAATAAGAAGCCTACGGCTACTGCAGCAGCGAAAAAGCCTGTTCTTTCGAAAGAAGAAATGGCCCAGAAGCAAGCAGCCGCTGAAGCAGCGACTCAGCGCGAAGGCGGTGATCGTAATAAGAAGCGTGCTCCTGGTGCTCCAGCAGCAGCTCCACGTGGAGCAGCTCCACGTCAGTTCCGTACTGAAGATGGATCAGCTAATCAGCGTGGCCGTCGTAAGAAGCTGAAAGGTAAAGCAGCTCGTACTGCTCAAGCTCAAGCTGATAACGAGCACGCGTTTACTAAACCAACGGCTCCTGTAATTCATGAAGTTGAATTACCAGAAGCGATTACCGCTGGTGATCTTGCTGCTAAGATGGCAATTAAAGCCGGTGATGTCATTAAGACGTTGATGGGAATGGGCGTAATGGCCACCATTAACCAGACTTTAGACCAAGATACTGCGACCTTAGTGGTTGAAGAGATGGGTCATAAAGTAACTAAGTTGATTTCGGATAACGCACTTGAAGAAGACGTATTCGAATCTGTAACTTATGAAGCTGCCGAAGAGCCTCGTGCTCCAGTTGTTACCGTTATGGGTCACGTCGACCACGGTAAGACTTCACTACTTGATAGTATTCGTTCAAGTCGCGTTGCGACTGGCGAAGCCGGTGGTATTACTCAGCATATTGGTGCTTATCACGTAGATACAGATCATGGCATGATCTCTTTCTTAGATACACCAGGACACGCGGCATTTACTTCAATGCGTTCACGTGGTGCTCAGTGTACGGATGTAGTGATTCTTGTAGTTGCAGCCGATGATGGTGTAATGCCGCAAACAAAAGAAGCCGTACAGCACGCGAAAGCCGCTGGTGTTCCTATTGTTGTTGCTGTTAACAAGATGGATAAAGAAGGCGCTGATGTAGATCGTGTTAAAAACGAACTATCTGCCTGTGATGTGATCCCTGAAGATTGGGGCGGTGACGTTCCTTTCATGCCAGTATCTGCGCATACCGGTGAAGGTATTACTGAGTTATTGGACTCTGTTTTATTACAGGCTGAATTACTTGAATTGAAAGCGGTTGTTGAAGGTCCTGGTCAAGGTGTTGTTGTTGAATCTCGTGTCGATAAAGGCCGTGGTCCAGTAGCTACCTTGTTGGTTCAAAACGGTACGCTTAAGAAGGGCGATATCGTTCTTGCGGGTAACTGTTATGGCCGTGCTCGTGCATTATTGGACGAAAATGGTAAGCCAACAGAGTCTGCAGGTCCTTCGATTCCTGTTGAAATCTTGGGTATCAATGGTACTCCTGATGCCGGTGCTGCTTTCATCGTTGTTGAAAGCGAAAAGAAAGCTCGTGAAGTTGCAGAGCATCGCGAAGCTAAGCGCAAAGAAGGTATTCAGCAGCGTCAACAGAAAGCGAAATTGGATGCCTTGTTTAATAACATGGGCGGCAGTGAGCAATCTAACCTCAACATCATTCTTAAGACGGATGTTCGTGGTTCTCTTGAAGCGTTGACGGCATCTCTTCAAGGTCTTGCGACTGACGAAGTGAAGGTTAATATCGTCTCTTCAGGTGTTGGTGGTATTTCTGAAACAGACGCAACATTGGCCTTGGCTTCTGAAGCAGTTATGTTCGGCTTTAACGTTCGTGCGGATAACGCGGCGAAGAAAGTTATTGAAGGCAATGAATTAGATCTTCGCTACTACAGCATCATCTATGATTTGATCGATGATATTAAAGCAGCAATGTCTGGCCTATTGGCTCCTGAGCTACGTGAAGAGATCGTAGGTGTGGCTGAAGTACGTGAAGTATTTAAGTCGCCTAAGTTTGGTCTTATTGCTGGTTCTATGGTTACCGATGGTACGATTCACCGTAATAAGAAGATCCGTGTTCTTCGTGAGAACGTTGTGATCTACGAAGGTGAATTGGAATCTCTGCGTCGCTTTAAAGATGACGTTCAAGAAGTTCGCCAAGGCATGGAATGTGGTATCGGTGTGAAGAACTATCAAGATGTTCGCGCTGGTGATCAAATTGAAGTATTCGTTGTGAATGAAATCGCACGTACACTTTAATTAGCTAACTGCATTAGCTAAAACGAAAAACGCCGCTATATGCGGCGTTTTTTCGCTATGCTAGTTATATAAAGATATTTTTAAAAGGGCGTAATTATGCCAAAAGAATTTAGCCGAACCTCGCGCTTAGGCGAGCAAATTCGACGTGATCTGGCTCAACTGATTCAGTTCGATATGAAAGACCCACGTTTGGGCATGGTAACCTTGAACGCCGTTAAGGTTGCAAAAGACCTTGGTTATGCTGACATCTATTTCACCGTGATGGGTGCTAAGGGTGATAGTGATCAGGCAGATGAAGCTGAGATCCAAAAGCAAGCGAGTAAGATCCTAAATGATGCGGCTGGTTTTCTTCGTGGCGAGTTGTCACGTCAAATGACGACGCGCATAACACCTCAATTACGTTTTCATTATGATGAGTCGCTATTGCGTGGTCATCACATGACGAACTTAATTAATAAAGTCGTTGCAGAAGATAACGCGCGTGCAGGCAAACCTGCTGAAGATGCTGAATAGCAAAAGTAAAAGCAAAGAGTAGCAACAAGGCTGGTAAAAATTAGTATGGCGCGTCAAAAAAAAGGCCGTGATATCAGCGGCATTATAGTGCTCAACAAGCCATTGGGCCTTTCCTCCAATCAAGTTCTGCAAAAGATTAAATGGCTTTTAGGTGCTAAAAAGGCGGGTCATACCGGCGCGCTTGATCCTATGGCTTCCGGGGTATTACCTTTATGTTTTGGTGATGCAACCAAGTTTTCCCAAATCCTACTCGAATCGACTAAAGGTTACATCACGACATGTAAGTTAGGTGAGATTCGTTCGACGGGGGATCAGGATGGCGAAATCATCTCGGTCAAGCCAGTGCCTGAGTTTGACGCTGATTCGATTGAAACAATTTTGCAAAAATTTCGTGGTCTAATTACTCAAGTTCCTCCTATGTATTCTGCGCTTAAGCACGAGGGGCGGCCTTTGTATGAGCTTGCTCGTAAAGGGGTAGAGCTGGACTTGAAAACCTTAAAGCAGCGTGAAGTGACGATCCACTCTTTGAAAATTTTGGCGATTCGCCAAGAAGTGGGTGAGTTTGATTTGGAAGTCGTATGTTCCAAAGGCACTTATATCCGCAGCTTGGTAGAAGATATTGGTAATGAAATGGGCTGTGGTGCCTACGTCAGTATGCTGCATCGTAATAAAGCGGGTCCATTTTCAGAAGCTCAGTTCATTGAGTATCAAACGCTATTGGATCTGGAGGAGCAGTATCCAGTTCCTGCTGAGCGTCATGAAGTAATGGATGGTCTATTAATTCACTCCGCAGAAGCCATTCCCGATTGGCCTAAAGTTGATCTAACCTTGCATGAAGGGCACAAAATTTTACATGGGCAGAGAGTGAAAACTAGCTTCCCGCTCACGCCTCAAGTACAATTATGGGTTCATACCCCTGATGGGGCTGTCTTTGTTGGCGTTGGTGACATTACTGACAACGGAACATTGATACCGAAGCGCGTTTTTCAGGTGTCTTTACCTGACGAAAGCCCTGCAAAAAGCTAGCTTCAAGATTTCTGGCTAGCTTGAGTTTCTTGGTTCTTTAATCAAAAAGCTCAAGCAGCATCCTACTGTTAATATGCACGGTGGAGATGTGTGGCCGATTTAACCGCATATTATGGAGATATGATCATGGCATTAACTGCTGAAAATAAAGCTGCAATCGTTGCTGAGTACCAAACTGCTGAAGGTGATACTGGTTCACCAGAAGTTCAGGTTGCTTTGTTGACTCACAACATCGTTGGCTTACAGGATCACTTTAAAGTGAATCATAAAGATCACCACTCTCGTCGTGGTTTGATTCGTATGGTAAACCAGCGTCGTAAGTTGTTGGATTACTTGAAGGGTAAAGACGCAACTCGTTACACTTCTTTGATCAAGCGTTTAGGTCTACGTCGTTAAGATGTAACCTTGAAATAGAAGCCCTTTTTAGGGCTTCTATTTTTTTAGATAAGAAATAATTTATTTAACCACTGTACTGTCAGTTCTTAGCTACTTCTAACCATTTGCCTTTCAGCTTATCTCTTAATCAAGAGACGTCTTGCGAAAAGGGCCAATGCTTAGAAGTGCTAACAGCGCAGACATTTAAGGATTGAAAGAATGAGCAATATCCCTACAGCAATTACCAAAACGTTCCAGTTTGGTGAAGATACTGTAACTCTAGAAACGGGTCGTATCGCACGACAGGCTTCTGGTGCTGTTTTAGTTACTATTGGCAAAACTCAAGTATTGACCACGGTGGTTGGTGCTAAATCTATGAAGCCAGGACAAGACTTTTTCCCATTGTCTGTTCACTACATGGAAAAGACTTACGCAGCAGGTCGTATTCCTGGTGGTTACCTGAAGCGTGAAGGTCGTCCTTCTGAAAAAGAAACACTAACGTCTCGTCTTATCGACCGTCCAATTCGTCCATTATTCCCTAAGGGTTTCATGAACGAAGTTCAGGTTGTTTGTACTGTAATTTCTGCAGACAAGAACGTTGATCCAGATATCGCAGCAATGATTGGTACTTCTGCGGCCATCTCTATTTCTGGTATCCCTTTCAGCGGTCCAATCGGCGCAGCTCGTGTTGGTTACATTGAAGATAAGGGTTACGTTTTAAACCCAAGCTATGAAGCATTAGAAACTTCACTATTGGATATGGTTGTTGCTGGTACTAAGGACGCTGTATTAATGGTTGAATCTGAAGCAGACGAGCTGACTGAAGATGAAATGTTGGGCGCTGTATTGTTTGCTCACCAAGAATTCCAGTGTGTTGTTGATGCGGTTGCTGAATTCGCTGCTGAAGTGAATACGCCAGTTTGGGAATGGACTGCACCTGAAGTTGATACGGCTTTATTTGACGCTGTTAATGCTCAAGCCGCTGCGGCTATCGGCGACGCATATCTTACGACTGATAAGATGGAGCGTTATGGCAAGATCGATGCGGCTAAGCAAGCAGCGGTTGAAGCTTTGTGCGGCGAAGAAGAAGGCACGCCATCTGCGGATGACGTTGCTGGCATGATCGCTAAGATTCAAAAGAATATTGTTCGTCAGCGCTCTGTTGCTGGTGAGCCGCGCATCGATGGTCGTGATAACGATACAGTTCGTGCAATTACCGTTGAAACTGGCGTTCTAGATAACGTTCACGGTTCTGCGTTGTTCACTCGTGGTGAAACTCAGGCAATCGTTGCAGCAACTCTAGGTTCTGGTCGTGATGCTCAGATGGTTGATACTTTATTCGGCCGTGTTGAAGATCCATTTATGTTCCAGTACAACTTCCCTCCTTACTCTGTAGGTGAAGCAGGTCGTATGGGTGGCGTTGGTCGTCGTGAAATTGGTCACGGTCGTCTAGCACGTCGTGGTATCCAAGCAATGATGCCTAAGCACGAAGATTTCCCTTACTCAATCCGTGTTGTTTCTGAAATTACAGAATCTAACGGTTCTTCTTCTATGGCTTCTGTTTGTGGTGCTTCTATGGCATTGATGGCTGCAGGCGTACCAATGAAAGCACCAGTTGCGGGTATCGCAATGGGTCTTATCAAAGAGGATAATGGTTTTGCTGTATTGACTGATATCTTGGGTGACGAAGATCACTTGGGCGACATGGACTTTAAAGTAGCCGGTACTGATCAGGGTATTACTGCTTTACAGATGGATATCAAGATTCAAGGTATCACTGAAGAAATCATGGATATCGCATTGCAGAAAGCTAACGCGGCTCGTATGACGATTCTTGAGTCTATGAACCAGTGCATCGCGGCTCCTGCTGCTGAGATGGCTGATAATGCTCCGACTATGAGCACAATCAAGATCGATCCAGATAAGATCCGTGATGTAATTGGTAAAGGCGGCGCGACTATCCGTTCTATTACTGAACAGACTGGCGCAGACATCGATATCGATGATCAAGGTAATATCAAGATCTTCGCTGCTGGCAAAGAAGCATCTGATGCAGCTAAAGCTATGATCGAAGGCATCACTGCTGAAGCTGAAGTTGGCAAGATCTACCGTGGTAAAGTTATGAAGCTAGCCGATTTCGGTGCTTTCGTTAACATTATCCCAGGTAAAGACGGTTTGGTTCACATCTCTCAGATTTCTGAAGAGCGTGTAGAAAACGTGTCTGATTACTTGAAAGAAGGCCAAGAGATCAATGTAAACGTTCTAGACGTTGATCCTAAAGGTCGTATCAAGTTGACCATGAAGGGTGTTGAGCAAGAAGCTTAATCTCTGAATTGATCATTTGATCTTAAAGAAGGCGCTAACCGGTAACGGTTGGCGCCTTTTTTGTTTCTGGGGTGATTAAATATGGTTTACGATTTATCTGTATGGCAGTGATCCTTTCTGTAAACGCCGACTTTTACTGATTCAGGATATTGCCACATTGCGCCTGTAGCATAATCAATAAAAAAACCAATACCGTTTAAGGCATTAAGCCAATATGAGTTAGCGAGTTCTTTATGTACAGCAACCTTGATAGGTTTAATGCAATCACCTATCGGGGTTATTGTTATGGGGAGTTTGCTTTCTAGTGGTGGAATATTTAGCTCAGATGGTAGTGGTTTTACATATTGAGTTGTTGGTAGGGTTACTAGGATGTCCGAATTTTTAAAGCTGGCGGTGCTTGCTTGAATAGTCTGGCTAGTGCCATTAAACATAGTAGAGCAGCCGGTGAGGCAAAGGAGTGTTATAGCAATTAATGACTTTTTCATTTTTCTTCCTTAAAAAAATCGTAGTTATCGAAAATAAAAGTAATTGGCAAATCTGAATTCTCTTTTATGGGGAGTATCTTATCATGTTGAAATTTTGATGTTATCGGCAATGATGTGAATGTTGGCTGGTGCGTACTTATGCTGTATGCGTAAGGCTTTCTATGGATGCTTGCTTTTTAGTCAGGAATCGCTGTTTTTAAACTAATTTCAGTCTTTTGTAATATTTTTACAGAAAAGCGTTGACGGGGCTGTGGATAAGCGTATTATTCGCCGCCTGCTCAGACAGAACGACCTTCGGGGTGTTGTGGTTGGGTTGAGATAAGGTGTTGTTTTTAAAGGTTTTTTTAAAATCTTTCTGAAAATTAACTCTTGACTCTCTGGCTGAAATCATTAAGATACGCAGCCTGCTTTGAGAGACTTCTTAAGTCACTTTAAGCAACGAAGATAAGATGTTGTTTTTCTTCTACTTTCTCTGAAAGTTAAATGAAAATAATGCTTGACTTCATAATCGCACAATATATAATGTGCGCCCACTTCGAGCAAAGCCCAAGCGGTTAGCTGGAGT
>Ga0209184_1000710_pt1 | contig 30572 bp, 16 predicted proteins | sample EN8Hudsemesocosm_2_FD_184627 | JGI IMG/M metagenome (GOLD analysis project Ga0209184, IMG submission 184627) | Methane-oxidizing microbial communities from mesocosms in the Hudson Canyon - EN8C Hudson Canyon (SPAdes) (version 2) | ecosystem: Environmental > Aquatic > Marine > Cold seeps | place... | reverse complement strand
ATATATTATCCATACACGCCTCAAGAAAAACTATTATAATTTTTAAACTAATAAGCTGAGACAAAATCGGTCAAATTAATTTGCCACCTCTTTACTAGCTAGAAATAAAAAATGGATTCAGCAAAAAAAAGGAAGCGCGGTAACTTATTGAATTGTAAAGGGGAATTGGTAGGACCAGGCGAATTCGAATCGCCGACCCCTACCATGTCAAGGTATTTTAAGCATAAACAAGCACATACCAACACTAACCTAAACCAACCAAATTACTGATATACTTCAGTATGTTACATTAATAAGTATTGTTTTATTGGTTAGCTGAAGTCATACTAGATTAGTCGAATCTGCTACCTATTTGCTACCTAGAAACTCATATGGCCATCAAAGAAAAACTTAATACTACCAACTTGAATAGATATTCAAAGTGCCTTCCTGAACATGACATTTATGATACCGAACTTAAAGGCTTTCATATTCGCCCTGGAAAAAAAGGCCTTATGTTCCGTGTTTTCTATCGAAACGAAGTTGGTATGCAAAAGGTTTTTACGATTGGAAGTTACGGCGTTTTTACAGCCACTACCGCAAGAATAGAAGCTACGCGAGTATTAGCACTAGTCGCACAAAAACAAGACCCAAGAGCCGAAATAGAATTAGCAAAGAAAAATAAAATAGCTGAAGAAGCCCAAACACTTAAATCCTATATTGAAGGCCCCTACACTACCCATCAAAATAGAAAAAAGGCCGGACACCATACACTAGGCATTATCAAGAAGCATTTTGCGGGTTGGTTTGACAAGCCTATGAACCAATTAAAGCGTTCCGATGTTGAATATTGGCAAGCAAAAATGGAGCAAGATAATAAAGCCTTCCCTACAATCAAAAGAACCTACGGTGCTCTACAGTCGTTATTAAACCATGCGGCTCAGAAAGAAGTGATTGATGTAAATCCTTTAAAATCAATCAAACTTGATAAACCAGCAATGTCAGAAAATGATCTAATCACATCTGGGACTAACAGAAGGTACCTTGAGGGATCTGAGATTGAAGCTATTTTCAAAGGCATTGACCTTTATCAGGACCACAAACGCAAGCAACGAGAAAATAGTCGATTACATGGCCAGTCTCACTTAACTGATTTAAATACACTCCTTTTTGTAGATCATGTAAAACCATTTATTTTAACCATGTTCTACACTGGCTTTCGTCCTGGCGATTTATTTGGGTTAAGATGGGAGCATATAAATCTGAAGTTTAAAACGATCACCAAAACAATTGAAAAGACGGCCCATCATAATCCTGAACCTAGATCGTTTCCAATTGGTGAGGAGCCAGCCAAAATTTTAAATGAGTGGTGGCATCAAAATAGCAAACCTAAAACAGGTTATGTTTTCCCTGGTAAAACTGGGAGCCGGATGAGTAAATCAGCCATGCAAAAACCTTGGGCCAAAATTCGATTTTTTGGGAAGCTACCAGAGAATTTAGACCTCTATACATTAAGACATAATTTCGCTAGTCAACTAATCATGAACGGTGCTGACTTACTAACAGTTTCTAAACTAATGGCTCACACCAATATCCAAACAACAATATCAAGCTATGGTCACTTAAAGCCAGATCATGCTAGAGATTTTATTAACCAATATTGTAATAAATTTTCATTTTCTAATTCGAACACTCAACTAAAATCAGCTTAGCTAAATTCATATATAGATGAAGTTTCAGCAGCTAAGTATGAAAAAGCATATTTATTGGAATCAACGCGTTAATCCAGGTATTTTGGGTAATTCTACATCTTCTGGATGCTTCACTGGATATTTCAGCCTTGTCCGTTTTACTAAGTTAGCCAAATCAGTAAAGCTACTTGGGGTTGTAGGACAAGTTTTTGCTAATTCTAAAGCTAACGTGATTTTATGAACACTAGATTTTAATTGACCATTCTGTCTACAAAACCCGTCTACTTGATCTAACCACGGTTTTTTATTGTCAAATGATGAGATAAATTGAAGTTTCATTTGAGCTATATTGGGCGACATGAAACAGTCTTGAAAACAGGTATCAACAAAGTGTTGTGGATCAAACGCCTCCTCAAATGAACCTCCGAGATGTCCATTATTAAAACTTACCACTGGACTGGATGGTATCGTCTGAAGCGCTATTTTACTCTCAGAATTCAAATATTGAGCTATTTTACTTCCAACACCTTTCCCAGCAAGATCATTATCAAAAGTCACTATTATAGGTCGATCATAGCTAAGAGTTTGACTCATTAGTCGTAAAACGTGAGGTAAATTACTAATACCATTGTAATTCGCAACTACAATGCCATCTTTTTCTAAATCCACACCAGAACGCTTAAGAAGAATTGGAATCGCAGCTTCTTCTGACTGCCCTTCAACAAACAGGTAAATACATTGAGATAACGTTGCCTGCCGCATTACTTCTTTATATTGTAGTTCTTCAATTACTTCATTCTTATCATAATCTTCTTGGGTCATCCCCATTTTGAACTCCCTTATAAAAACCTCATAGCAATATATGACACCTCAGCACTAAAACTCGTCACAGTTGAACTGTGAGCACTAGATGTCCATCTCAAAAACAGCCTTTAATACTCAACAATCAAAGCTGTTAATTGAGAAGGAAATATAAAATCACTCAACTAACGCTTTCAGCATTGCATCCTTAGCATCAGCATAAAACTGCACATCAACCTTGGTTGCCATATCGTCCGAAAGATCAAACAATTGCCGCCGACAACTTACAGGTAAAAGCACCGCCTGAGCACCTTTTTCGACTGCTAACTCAATAATATTGACTGCATTTAATACTGGTTCAATTGACCCGCCAAGATTAATCTCTCCGATCAGTATCAAACCACCTTTAATTGATTTCTTCAGCATACTGCTACACATAGCCACCAAAGCTGGCATACCAAGTTTCGCTCCCTTCTTTGACGCGTCGAAGGCTCTTAGCTGGAGTGTAAATTCATGGGATCGCGGGTCACGGTCACCTACTAGCTGCGAGGTACGAGAATATAGATTCTGCTCGGCATAACGAACAGATTCTCTAAAAGCAGCTGGTATTGGATTATTTAGAATTTTCACTCCACTACCGGGCCCTTCATTCACCTCTATGCGATAGAGACCGGCGTTATCATCGACATCCGTTCCTCCTTCACTGATGGCCCAAATCTGACCAGGCTCTAGTGGGTCTGATCCTATAGAATTATCAGCTTGTAATTCTGGGGTAGATACAAATTTCTCAATACCCTCATTACCCTCATTACCCATGATGTAACTAAAATGGGTGTTTCTAAACTCAGCAGAGCCAATTCGTTTCTGCTGTTCTTTAACACGACGACGAACTTCGAGAGACTGACGAACTGCCCACTCCAAATCTTCATCGGATACTTGAGCATCCATATCAGGATAAAGCAGTTTAAGGAGGCCTGAGACGGTTTTGTTGACACCATTGGTATCACGGCCACTTAATGCGCCGCCAAATTTTACCCTACCTTGTAATGAGCTAATGCGGCTTTGATTACGGAGGTGACTTAAACACTCTGATAGAAAGTCACTCACCAAACCAAAGTGATCTGTTAGCAAGTCTCCACTCATTTTCGGAACATTCCAACCAGGTAAATAGCAGTGAATTCGATCCATCCAAGCTGTGTCATCTCGCATTTCATCAGGTAACGGACCAAATAGATGTCCTACGCGTTGTTGATGCTCAACATCGACGTCAAAGTTACCGACAAAAACCATCGAACCATCGCCGCGTATACTTTCTTTGCCTCGGCTAAATTCGCCAGACTCCATGTAGCCTTTCATGATATTGACCCCATCTTTGGAATCGAATGAAATTCCACTGACTTCATCAAAACAAACAACATCATACTGGCAGACCAACCCTCGTTGGCCATTAGCATTATTCACAAACATCTTTGCTACAGTTGCTTTGCCACCTGAAATCAAATGTGCGTACGGGGAAACCTGTTGGAATAGGTGACTTTTACCTGTGCCTCTAGGACCAAGCTCAACCATGTTGTAATTACGTTCTACAAAAGGGACCATCCGAAGCAGCATCGCATTCTTAGCATTGTCATCGAGATTATCAGGTTCAAGCCCAATGGAGCGCAGCAATAGGTCTACCCACTCTTTTGTTGTAAACTGCTTTCTAGCTTCAGACAACACCTCAAGCACATTCCGCTTTGAAAGCTGAATGGGTTTTAATGCAAACACTCCAAAAGGGTTACCGCCCTTTTCCTCTGCGATAATGGCGTCATATTCAAGTGTGATTTCAGCATAAAACCCGCCCGTTAATAATCGCTCATTTACATCGACAACTTTATCGGGAATACGGACATTAGTAAGTCTAAGGCTCGGTAGAGTAGCCAGGTAACCATTATCCTTAGCACTGAATCGAACACTAATAATATCGATCAATTTTACGTTGCCATCTTTGTAGGCCTTGGCTTTAAATAGCTCTTCCTCACCCGCTTTAACGGTGCGAGATGACAATTGGCGTTGAACAATTTCCAGACCTTCTTCTATTTCAGTTTCATCTGTGGTTGCGCAATAACGCCCTAGCAAAAATTCTACAACATAGGTAGGCACGGGAAACTGTCGACTAAATGTCCTTACCAAATCTTTTCGAACGATATAGCCTTCAAAGGCATCCGCTGCTTTTATATCTAATTGATCTAGTTCCATTAATCATCTCCTCCAACAGTGGTTGCTTGCTTGGCAAGAACATTACCCTTTTTATCCACAATCACTACCATCGCCATCAATCCTTCATGATCATCATCAGAAACCATTAAACTACACTTACCCTCTTTAACGGGTTTCGGTTTAACTAATGATGTGGCGCTATCTGCCAATTTAGTTCGTAAATCAATTAGTAATCCATCGGTTGTGCTATCAACCTCCACCTTGCACGTTAAACCTAACCAACGAACTGAACTAATCGAGGCCTGAGCCAATGGCTTCGGCTTGCCTTCAATTGAAATCACAGGAATTAAACATTCCTGTAGACTTAAGCCACCATGAGAATAAGTTCGACCGGCTATAAACGAATATATACCCGGTGGAAAATGTATCGCGGTATTAGCATTCCAGTACCAACCCAATGTTAAGCCTTCCACGTGAACGTTAGGTTTGAGTTGCGCGCAACGCCCCCAACGGCTATCAGCCGCTTGAGCTGGCAAGTCCATTTTTGGCATGGTGCCTGGCACCAATAACCAACCATGATCGGTGACGATACGAATCTTTTGCCAACCTGATTGCTGCAATTCCTTAATACGATCTACAATTGTATCGAGTATACGAGGTATACGCGCTGGCAGTTTTAACTCACTCTTGTGACCTTCTTTATCAATATCACCACAAGCAGTCCACGCATTTGATCTCGGGTCACCGATATCATCCTCTTCTAAATATTGCCAACCTATCTTGTTAAGGGTACGTTTAAACCGATCATGGCTCAAAGTACCTTCATTAATCACGCTCGGCTCAAAATCTTTATCGGACGCCAAACCTGTTAACTGGCTAGCAATAGGACTCACTGCTGCCTTTGCCGTGGCCGTAACGGATGGCAGTGCAGCCCACTGAGTAGTTAACGATAGACTGCCTCCTTGTTCTGACAATAGATCCATTAACTGGTGTGCAACGTCCAGCCTGAGGCCATCAACAAAAAATACACATTCACCCGCAACCTTGTAGTCAGCAACAGCTTCATTGACCTGCTTGCCATCAGTAACGGAGGCGCCACCTGGATATCCCTTAGTCACTACATATTGCTGGAAGCGTTCATTCACATCAGCTAACCAAGTGCTGTAAATTACACTTAACAACTCTACCACTAGGTCTTTTTGCTGCTTTGTTTTGCAAAGTTGAATACACCGCAGTGCAGCGGCATCTGTTTTCCAACCCTCTTGCTGATAGCGTTCACCCAATTCTTCCGGTGATAACCCACCCAACGCTTTCTGCGTTAAGTGCGCCACGTCTGCTAACGGTTCCAACAGCACAGCCCATGGGGATTGGCCAAGTTTGGCCCACAAATCTAGACGCCTAAGGCCATGCTCGCCACCCAGGATTTCAATCGCCTTTCGTGCATCCATAGGCGTAGCCGCCACCAGCGCTTGTAATGATGCCAACAAACTAGCTTCTTGTGTTTTATTCGCCTGCGGGTATCGCGCAACATCGGCAAACATATCGGGTACATCTACTCGAGCTAACAATTCAGGTACCGCTGAGTAAGCATTAGAGGTATCAACAAAACGCTGCCAAACTTGCTGCCATTTACCTTCAGCCGCACACAGTTTTTCCGCCGCAGTAAAAACGCCGTCACGTTCAATATCTAAACCGAATTCACGTTTCGCCTCGTTACACAAGGCCCTCCATCGCGCTCCACCTAACCGCTCCTGGGTATAGTCAGGTGCATTCATCCAGCTGAGTACATCTTTAACCGGATCGCTGGTTAATAGTTTATTAAAATCGGATGCTTCTAATCGTTGCCCTTCAAGCTCAACTGAATTGCAGTTTAATAATTCTCCGAGTGACATGAGCATGGCTTCTTGAGAACTATTATCTTGGGCAACGTCTAAGCCTAGCCCCAAACTTCCAGAAGTAAGAAAAGCATTTACAGTCCAGTCTTTACCGTTGTATTGGCTGCACATTGCACCTCGGTATTGCAGTTCAGCTAGTGGTTTTAAACCATCAGGGCAATTGACCACATCACGAAGCTCTGCTCGAGAAATACCTGGAAGATAAATAACAGGAGTAAAATCTTCCGGTAACAATACACTATCCAATGTTTTAGCAATTACGCATTTTAGCCAGATAGCCGGACCTGTACGTTCGTCGATATTTAATTCACCGTATACCAGTAATTCAGGTAACATTTCCCTCAGCTGAGACAACACTGGTAGCCATTGACACTCTTTATCCGTCCATAAAACAACGGCAGGTTCTATTTGTGTATTAGGGTTATAAACAGAAGATTCTCTTACTGTATTAACCCATTGATTAATCACTGTTGTCATGTATTTCTATCCAATTATGTTTACACAGAGCTGTATAACCACCATATACGCGCACGGCCTATTCATTGTAATTATTGCCGCTCAACTTAAATTTCAAAGCTGTAGTGGCGGCATCCAGCGAAATCTCAATAGAGGATGCTACTGCCTCCAGTTGCGCCAAAGGGTTACTTAGAGCGGTTAATTGATACTCTACTGCCACTGTATCAATCGGCGTGAAACGATAAATAAAGTATTTATCTTTCCACTTTGCTGCGGCATTTACCTCATAATCTGTTAATTTAACTAATCCGCCACTCCATTTTTCTTTTGATTCAATCACCCTTTCAACCAATGCCGCACGCTGATCTTCACCCGATCTGAAAACTGCACGCTCTTCTTTATTGCGGAAACTAAGTACGTCAGCCCCTTCTGCTTTATAGCCCTGGATATGTCCAATATATAAAGGAAAGCGCCCTTGCGATTCCTCGAATAACATCGCCAAGCTTTCACCCGCCTTCCCATCAGATTTTGGAGCACTCGTTCCGCTACCAGTGCCGTTGCCAGAGCCTCCAGCACCAGTACCGCTACTTACCCGTTTATCAATACGAGCCCCTGGAGCTTTGGGTGTGTGATCCAACGGCTCTGCAGTAACGCCAGCCGGAACATTCCAAACAGGAGTTTTAGGTGCCGATGATATCTCTGGCTGGGGTGCAACCGGTGGCATTGACGAGGGAGGCCGAAGCGGCGGCGGTTCTGGCACTGGCCCCAAGGTCACCATCGGTTCAGATTCGGAATCCCCTAAGGACTCATCAATCAGTCGCTGGAGCTCGGCATCCAGATCATCATCAAGATCATCGCCAATCATCTTGCCCAACAGTTCAGCACGACTCTCTTCATCACACTGATAGATTTTTGAAAATGAATCACCATCAGTCAGGCCAAAAATTGAGGCCACGGCATCACCAAGCGTTGTTGCCAATAATGGATGGTAAGGCTCGTTAGCATTTTGTGGGTTACAGCAAATAAAAAGCTGATCTCCCTGAATGGAGTAGGTCCACTGTGGTAGTTGGTTTTCCAGCATCTGCTCATTAAAAGTAATCTGGCTTTTGATCTGTTCGCAGACTCGTATCTGAAGACGTTCGAAAAGCGCTTGACCCGGAGCCTTAGCAAACTGACTACGACGAAAAATCTCAATATATTTTTTAGCTCGCTGAAAGTGCTGATTAGCTAGCTCGGTACAAGCTGCCACAGTATGATGAACCACCTGTTCATTAACCGCCTTTTTATCCAGTACGTTGATGCCAAATACACGCCTAATTTTTTCAGCACCCCTTTTTTTGGGCAGACGCACAATCGGTAGAGACTTTAATAACTCCTGCGGAAAACCCTCTACATCAACATGATAAGCTTCACCAACCGGATAATAACCTTCCCTATCTCCTTGGGACGCATAAATTTTCCCTCCGTCAATAAAAGCCTGGTAGTTCTCACCCGTTTCATCAAGCTCAAGCGCGAAATCAGCTGACTTAACCATCCAGTTGTACAATTTTCTAATCAACTTGCCACCCAAATCCCGTTCAGGAAATTCAGTCATTAACCCATAAATCTCCTCAGATTCTAGATCTTCAACGCTCGAACGGACCCCTGCATTCAGCCAAGCCAAACGCAGTAACTCTGAAGAAATAGAATACTCCTGCAATATCTCTTTATTAGGCTGAAGAGGTTTGGGGAAAATGCCTGTTATAGCAGCATCATTGACCATACATTCAATCGGAGCCATAGGCTTCCCGACGCCAGAAGACAACCAAGGACTTGTCTTTATCTTCCAGTGTATATACGACGGTAGTTCGCCCTCGTAAAGTCGAGCGTTCTGACACCCGTGAGGCACAAACCCTAAGGTGCCATTTTTTTCATCATCCTGTAACCAACCTGAAGCACGGGGGTCTTTAGCCAACCAGGCCAAAATTGTTCCGCTATCAGCAGCCACTATCGCATCAATCCCATCGAGCGATCGCACATTCCAAAAGCGACAACCCTCTGGAAGGGCATCATAATTATCAAAGCGATAGCGATTACTCTCGGAAAATATCGCCGGATAATCCAGTCTTGGCAGCGCATATTCCTTAAATTTAGACTCTACCTCTCTTAGTTTCAGCATTCGTGGCCACTCCGCCACTCCCAACCAGGAGAGAAAACAAAATAGCTGTTCCTCGGAAACACCCAGAGCCAAATAACGGTTTTTATCAGCAATCAGTTTTTCTCGCATTGAAGTGTATAGCACAGACACAATTTCTCCGACTCCAGAATAGCCAGTTCCAAAATATGCGCGCTTGGCTGGGACCCATTCATCGGTTTGGTTAATCACTATGGCGGTAAGATTCTTGGGAAAGGCCGGTCGCTCTTCTGGGTCATCATAGCGTTTGTAAAGCTGATAGAGTGATAGTAATAACGTGGATCTGACCGTATATTCATCCTGCTCCTTCGCCGCAGCATTAGCAGCCGAAACCAGGCCTGATATCAAGGCACCGAGTGCATATTCTTGTACGCCAAAAATAGCCAGAGCCCTTGCACTATCTCTGACTCGCTTGCCCTGCAGTAATTCCCAAAGCGGCTCATAAAGTATTTTTACCCTAGCCCAATCCGGGAATACCAGCCCTTCACCCAGGCTTCCTCCGGGCAAATAAACACTGTCATCTTCATCTAAGGAATTCCCCTCTGTATCCAACAATAAGCCCTGGTAGCAGAAACTCCCACCAAGATTCTCATCGATGATACCCAGCGCAATAGAGGCCCGTTGCTCAAGTGACAAAGTCTTAGCCCCCTGAAGCTGTTTAACAAACTGCTTGCCTTCAATTTCTTCTACCTCCAATAAGTCGCAGAAGCGCTGAGTGTCACGATCCATTGCCATGACCATATTCGGAAAGATGTCCACTGGCACCCAGTTATAGGAGCCCAGCCAAAAAGGGAAAGTAATGGCTTCCGCTGCAGCAACCAACTGACCACCAATGGTTGGTAAAACCTTCCTATGTTTAAGGTCTGCAATAAAAGCATTCTCAAATGGCTCAATATCAGCCTGATAGCCCTGCAACAAATTTTCTGGCGCTATTAATTTCCGTGGCAAATGCATGTCATCTGAGACAACACCCTGCTCTTCAATCTTTTCTGCCAGAAACTCCGCGAGACGTGCTAACACAAAATGATTAGCCGCCCCATCCTGCAGGTGCTTCCGGTTTTGCTCTAGCTCCAGACTGGCATGGCAAAGCGCATTGACGGGCAATGGGATAGAAGTCGGGAAGAATGAGTACAAATTATCGGGTTCTGCCAAACCCTCTTTCTGAAAAGCCACCACCAGATGGTAATTATCCGGGTCATCCTTATCTTGCAGCAGATTTTTGTCTATCAACCCTGTTTGTGTATATAGGCGCCAGTTTTGTTGCGATTGCTCTCCACTCACGCCATCCTTTTCAACGATAGTGATCGTATCACCTGGCTGCTTTTCAGCATGCCAGGTTTTATGCCAGTACTCATTAGCCTCTTTCCCAGTATCATTAACAATCACCGCCAGTTCCGACAAACCTTCAGCAAAAAGCAAAAACTCAGGCCTAAGGATATCAACCTGGCTCAAAGCATTGGCAAAACCCTGGTCACGATCAAAAGGCATACCCACCACGGTATCAAACCCCTTATCTTTTAAGGCTTCACATCGCGCAAACAGTACTTTGTCCTCAACAAAATTTCGATTGGCCGATGAGCCCAAGTGCATTGGAAAGGGCAATAACGGCACTGGGAAGTCAGACTCCGAAGCAGCATCACCTAACACCTGATTTATCTGTTCATGTTTAGCTGCCAACGTATGGATCAGTTGATGCACATAATCAGCGTTATAAGCCAGACTCAAGTTGCCACTTAAAATTATCGGGTGCCGGGTCCAGTTTAGAATGGAGCGAAAACCTAGCCCCTTACTACCAATATACTTACTGTTTTTACTGTGCTTGGGACTTAAATCAGGTGTTTGCAGAGATTTAACACCGCCCACCGTAAAAGGTCGACCAGTATTAGCTACAATCAAAAATGACCCATTCAACTCAACATGGACTTGGCCAGGCACTCCAGACGCCTTAGCCGCATCAGTCGCATTTTGGAGTAATTCAAGAATTTCCCGCCCCTGGTAATCGCGTGAAATGGATTGTTCTCGACGCTGATCAGCCACCAATTGCTCTGGATCAAGTAAGTATTTTTGCTGAAACATTTCCCGCCTAGCAGCCAGCCATTGAGCCCAACCCTCACTATTCAGACACTCATCATTGCCGACCGTCGACAGGTAAACCTGATCGATAGAATCGCGTATATTGAAGGGCTTATCGGTCGACATCAATAATTATCCTTTGGCTCTTTGACAGCCTGTTTTTCAGCCAAACTTAAATGGTGGTCGTTAATTCTGGCCCCTTCGGATTCTCCAAACTTCAGACCGAGGCTATACCACGGAGCTGACTCTACGTCTTTTCCACGGTCTTTCCCCCACTTAACATTAGGCTTTTTACGCAAGATACCTGCGTCCTTTTGACCTACATCTTCAACTGTCATAAAGGGGCGAATATTCATACGTATACCGTCATCAATATCAGGTCCCCATCCAATAGTTTGTCCCTCAAGAGGCTTCCAACGAACAAAAATATCATAAGGTGATTCACCTTCGAGTATTTTTTCCAAACGTTGCTTTAATCCCTCGGCGGCTAATAAACGTTCAGCAGCACCATCAAGCCCATTTGCTTGCTGATGATTTATGGTACGAATCCAGTCGTCGAGGTAGGTATAAACTAAACGTTCCAAGTTTTTTTTGTCGAGCTGATGACAATTAACTAAAACACTGAAACCATCCTTCAATCCATCCCAGATATGCCAAATAAAGGGTCGATGCTGAAATAGCTTAAAATGTTGCTCGAAAAACTTTTCACGCAACCAGAAGTCGAGGGATTTATTGCCACACCCAACAGCAACAAGAAGCTTATCCCTAATACTGGCAGACCATTGAACACCATAAGCTACTTGAAGCAATAGTTCTAAGCGTTCATGTGCAGGCTTCTCACCACGAACCGCCGACATGCAAACAATCCCATCGTCATCAACAAAGCCCTCTAATGATTTGCACTCATCGACCCAACGACGCTGTTCGTCAGCTAATTCCATACCAACATCTCGCTCTGACGGCCACTGATAACCTAACAACCGAGCAACCGCAACATGTAATACAGTGGCATCCACCCGTAATTCACCAATGCAGGTCTTCTTAGCGCTTTCGTCCCAAATTACTGAGCCACAGGGGTGTCCATGAAAAATCCACTTCACAGGATCATTGGTAAATGCTTTTGGTAAACCATTTGGATATTTCTCATTAGCCAACTTTGACCACCGAGGAATATCGAAAGGCACCTTAGCCAAAGTGGCGTTTGTCACTCCCAATTTCTCATCAATTTTTCGAACGTTCTTGTGGTACTCATCAGATTCGGTATAGCACCACAATGCAGGAAGATCATTTTTATTGTGAGGTACGATAACTGCCACGTTATTATCAAAAAAACCACCAAGATACCTAGTTGCAGGGAGGTGCCGTGTTTGAGTAACAACAACCCCCGAGAGACCATGAGCATCTAAACCTTGTATGCGAGCCGAGCTACTTGTAGCTAGCGCTCCTTCACCACGTTTCCATTTAAGAACATGCTCCAAACCAGAAAAACTCTCAGATACCTTAAAAGTACTATGCTGAAATTCCCAAGTTGGCTGAAGATTACTTAACTCCCAAAATTTTCTTCCATAACAAGGGTAGTCTCCTGATTGAAGGCCCGCAAAAGACCTCGCAGCATCCTCTACCAAAGTACTTACATCACCAAGACTTAGGACGAAGCGGCAATCTGGTGCACTCTTAATATTAGATACAGTGGCGCAATTTAAACCATTCGTTTTTAATTCATCAGCCCTGCTATCTTCATCAGTCGTAATGGCATCGACACCATATATAAAATCGCCATCATTTGGCTCAGTACAAGTCACAATCGTTAACGCACGTAATACATCCCAACTTTCTTTTGCTGTTGCGCCGGACCCAATTTTAGTAATGTGTTTAACCAAGTCATTACTAATCATGTCACGTCTAAGATCTTTATATGACTTGATAAACAACCAATTTAGTGGTGTAACTGCCAAATGAACACCACCAGAGCTTAAGAAGTTTTTTATTCTTTTAAAAAAAACGGTGGCAATATCCGCCGAACCTTCAGGGTAATATGCCAATGAAAAATCTTGCAATCTTGGCGTCTGCTTACCTCTCACTAGATATGGAGGGTTTGTAGCCACCAACATATACTCTTGTGTCAGCAACTTGAGTGAATGACTGATACCCTTTGCTGCATTAACAGCCTCAATAGTGTCTTCATTAACAAGGTCAATTTTATCGAAAGTGCCTTTTATTATTTCTTCTATTTCATCCCAGCCAGCTGATATCAAATCTTTGGATGTAATATTTTTTGGATCAATCAGTGAACCTAGCAATGGCGCATCTGAAAATAGATCATAGATAGTAGTCATGGCTCTCTCTACCCGTTCATCACCGCCGGCCAGATCTAACCACTCTTCCTTTTTCAATCGGATGGATTGCCCTACCCAGGCAACTTTAATTTCAGGTAACTGACGAAACCCTGAGCAACCCGGAAAACGCCAAGCTTCTAACGCTAATGCAAACGCAGCTATTTCAACGCATCGATTATCCAACTCAAGACCATGAATATTGTCACGCAATACGGAATCCACAGCCTCATCAACTGATAGTTTCTCTAACACCATCCTCATTGGTACAAGCATCAGAAAAATTGCTACCAAAAAATGACCCGATCCACAGCATGGATCCAGTGTTTTGAGTTCACTCAAGTTATTTGGCCAAGTAGGGAAGTCTCCTCCAACAGGGCTTCCATCTTCAGAAAGCCGAAGGTAAGGAAATTCTAATGGAATATCTTTATCCGAATGATGGCTTACCCACCACGAACCTAGGCTATTATCCATTAAATAGTCGACCATATAAGACTCGGTAAACAACTGAGTTACAGCTGAAACCTCATCTGCGCCAACTTTATCACCAGACGCATTTACTTTTTCTTTCTTCTTCGACTGCCAATACTGATAGGACCAGCCCAGGCTATCAGAAGCTTGAAATACCTCCCCATCTAAATCAACCAGCAGTTTCTCTAATTTTTTCTGATGATTATGCGCTAGAGATACCTCGAAGACTGGAGACGCAACGGGGAATATCTGCGGGAGCATTTTCGCTGCATACTGCGCTGCATACTGCCAACCCTTGCTACGATCACCAGTTTCCTCTTCAGCCAAGTCAAAACAATCTACAATTGCCAAAGGGGTGACACCGTCTTCATACATAAGAAGGTTACTTTCAGCTAAAAAGCGAGCAAAAAGCATTCTGTGCCAATGTTCATAGGCTACCTCTGTTATTAAATGCTCGATATCTTGCTCACCACTCAGCTTTCGAAGATCTCCCAGCTGTCGGCCATGCGCCCTCAATCGTTTTCTTAACCGTCGCAGCTCATCGGATAAGTAATCTGCGGCTATCCTATCACCGACTGTAAGACGCTGTAGTTCCTCCCTGACAGCTTGTTCTGCAATATCACGAGCTTTGATAACAGTACTTTCTAACTGCTTACGCAGCTCTATTGCTAGCGGAAAACGCATATAATCCTTACCTTACCTTCATTTCAATCGGCGACATTTAAAACTACTAAATTTTTGATGAAACTAAACAAGTACCGGCCCTTGCAGGAGTTTAGCTTCCAATTCTTCTCTAGCTTTTACCAACCAGGCATCAATATCTTCGGCTGACTCCAATGTTGCTCTTGGTAGTTGAGCGCGAACGGTCTTAGGCATTAATAGTTGTGCGGCTTCTTCACGTGCATTTTCAAATTTGTTTTGTAAAGCTTCGCGTCGATCATTCCATTGCTCTAAGGAGCAGGCTTCTAGCGCATCAATTACATCGGCTGTGCTATTTAACTTGAGCTGTTCCGGTGCTTTAATACTGCGACGAGAGAGTAATTCATTCTGTTTTTCAGGCTCTAGCTTCACCCAGTTAGCATCAGTCTCGATAGCGATTAATGCTTGATCATATGCGGTCTTATATTGATCGAAATGATACTGAATAGCTCCACGTAAATTATCGGTGGTATCGTTCACCAGGTTTTCAACAGGATCTGGGTTATCGAGCAAGCGACGGCCTGTTTCGATAGCAAGCACTTCTGCACTTAGCTCTTCGTAAAAAGTTAAGCCTCGGCTTAGCACAGTGAGTGTTTTTAGATTGCCCCAGTTAGGCATGCGCTTTTCTATGCCTAACTGTTGTGTTTGCCAGTGTTTAATATCGCTTAAAATATCGTCTTTATAATCATGTAATTTAACCAAACGGCTATTACCGGCCTCACCAGCAATTTCATTAATACGCGCAGTATCCGGATGGTGGGGCTGCGGTGCTTGACCTCCGGCCTTGCTTGCAAGACCACGGGCAAACTGTAAAAACTCGGTAGTTTTACTGTCTTCTTCACCAGGTTTACAGCCAATGGTTTCTGTCAGTAGCTTACGGACCGCCAGTTTTTGCACCGTCGATAAGGTGATATTTTCAACTTCGAATCGCGCCTGCGTTAAGTGTTTACGCTCAAGCGCTTTTGAATCAACCGGTTGGTTATTGGCATTTTTAGCTTTTAAATCGCCGCTAGCCATTAAGGCATATATAGCACCATCGATTGCATCTTGAGGCCAACCAAAGGGCGCATCTTGGAAGTTATCTCGTATATCTGAACCCTTTTTACCCGAACCGATATATTTAAGTATTTGGGCGCAGACTGGATGCTGAGCGTTTTCACCTTGATAATTAATCGCAGACAAAGCAGTTTCACCACCGGCCTTACGTGCTTTATCAACGACTTTTCCCCAGTTGGCTTCATCAGCTACGTCGAATTGTTTATATAGGCGCTGCAGGGAGTCTTTAGCACCTTTTTCTAATTTTTCTTTGAGGCCATTACCTTCAACTTCACTTCCACCGGAAATAAACACGCGCACGCCATCAAATATTTCATCCAGCAAACGGTTTTTCGATTTATCTGCATCTTGCTTGCGGGTTTCCATTGACGCTCGTGCATCTTTACCTTCCGTTCCACTGGGTATCCCCCTTATATCCATTGTGGCAGCGGCCGCTTTTTCAGTAGTGATCGCTTGATTTAAGTCACTACGATTTCGTGCAGGAATAAACACATAGAGAGTCCCATTTTTATTATCATCTGCCCTTGCGTCTGAAATTACAGACTTTTCATCCGCCTGCCAGCCATGTTGCACCCAGGCATAGAGTTGTTTGTTGGCATCACGCGGCAACTCTGCATCAAAGCAAAGACTGAGCTTACGCGCTTCGTTGCTCTTACCTTGCTGAAGCCGAATATCGTTACTTGCTTGGCGAGCACGTTTAGCTAATAAATCATCTCGCTCAGTATCTATACGCTGCGGGTTACCCGCAACATCAGCTTCTTGCTGACGATAAGTATCGTGCCAGGCACTGCTTTCTTGGGTTTGAAGCAGGTAAACATTTTCACCACCGCTGTCCACCATAACCATAATAGAGCCGTCTTTAGCTAAATATTCTAATTGCAAAGGTACCCTTTTCCGCAATTCTGTAGAACCGTTGCTTAGATCTTCAACTAATAGGTCTGCCAATACATCTTCGGTAGATTTCACCCCGATATTTGAAATAGCTTCAGTTGGCAGTTTCCCAATTAAAAAAACCAGCGCCAATAGCTTTGAGCGTAATTTCTCGTCATCATCACCATTTGCAAGTCTTGATACTTTTTCATGCAGATCTTTTGAAATAACACCAGTCATTAATAGAGTTTGTGCAATTTGTTGGTAAATAAAGTCCCCGGTGACTACATGCCCAACTGTCATATTGGCTGTAAACTTTGTCGCTTCATGAACAACTTTCAGCTGATTTCGAAGTTGCGATACTGTACCGGTTGTATCAACAATGCGAAGCACCTTTTCCCAGAATCTCCTTCGTATGGGGAGCATAGGGTAATCGGCGGCCATCACGTCCTCATCGGTCTTGACGTATTCTATTTTTGACCCTCGTAAATGACGTGAAATTTCACCAAGGTTATCGGATAAAAGTTTTTCAACCAAAGGTAATGCTGATGATTTTTTACGTAATATTATTTTTCGAATTACAGACTCAACATCTGTATCTGATAACTGTATGGATACTTGAAAGCGCCCCATTAACTTATTTAACTCAGTCATTCCTGACAAAGCATTTTGCCCTGTAGCCACAAATAACAACTGAGAAGAAAAACTCTTGCTACATGCTTGAACAACATTCTGCACATCAAAAGCACTAGCGTTGCCAGATATAATGTATTGTTGCATTTCATCGAGAACAATTAATGTTAGTGGCATTCGTCCATCAGAAGATAATGCTTCTTTGATTGCTGTAACCATGTCCGCATCAGATATTTCCTCTACTCTTTTATATTGAGACCTAAACGTCTGTCGTAGTTCTGCCTCATCTTTAGCGAGGGTTGGCATTTGATTTAAAACTGCCTGAGAAAGCACTTTTGACATGAATAAATTAGTAACTTCTGACTCCCATACTCTACCAGCCTCACCTACATCATTTTTAACAGCATCTTCTATGCCTTCTTTTCGGAGCCACATAACAAATTGCGCCAGGTGGTATTTCTCTGGTAGGTCTGCTGATACAAAAATAATACTGAGTAGCTCTAACCTTATAGAGCTATGACCACCTTGCCCAAGAGTGCCAGATGCTGCATGTAAACCACCATGCCTTCTCGCCTGCGCTGAAAGCTCTTTCAAATAATCTTGTGTCTCTTGAGGTATAACTGAAATACCTCTAGCTGTCGTTCCATCACCAAATTCAAAATCGGACCAGAAAGCCCTCAACATTTTTGCTAAATGTGATTTGCCCGAACCATAAAAACCACTAATCCAACCAGCTGGTTGCTCTTGATCGTTTTGCAAATGGCTTAAAAAAGTAGACAATATTTTATCCAGACCCTTTTCATATTCACCATCACACACAAAGGTCTCAAGCTCATATTTCAGGGTTGCTAAAGCTTGCTCAGAGTTATCGTCCTTAACCTCAGCCACACCATTATTGGCCAGCTGATTGGCCAACGGATCTTTAACGTAGATATCTTGGTTTAACATGCATCGTTCCTTGGTTTCGTAATTCTATTGGTTATAGGCTTTGGTTTGCTGTGATAGGGACAGCCTGGTAATTCCAGCCTGGCCTCGCGTCCAACAAACGATAGTTGTTGTTTTCGTATTCACCCGGAAACAACACCAGCAGACGGCCTGGAACATTATTGGCAATTTTTGCGACAATTTCAGACACATGACTAAATCCGTAAACCGCTGCAACCCCTTGCAGAGCTACTACTGTATTGTCGTCCGCTTCAGCTAAGACAGAGTTGATTAAAGCCACCACGCTTTCTGTAAATTCCGGCAAGCAATCTTGTAAATCATCGGGAGATTCAAAATAGCCTTCGCAGTAATCATGCCCAGCCATCCACTTTGGGAAGGCATCCGTGATATCGACTAAGTTCCAATTGTGCTTTGCGGATTTTGTCGCAATTTCAAACTCTTCTACTTGAGCACGCACACGTAATTCTTCGGTTTTATCATAGACAGCGAAGATTACCTTTTGAACACCTGCTAAGCCTTTCTCCCAAGGGAGTTCAATATAGCTTTGGTAGCTTTGTACTAAACGTGCAATGCGACTACTCATAAAGCCATGCCTCTTCTTCTTTGGTTAGGTAATCAGTAAAGCGAATATCAGTAACTCCACCGGATTGTTTAAAATCAATCAGCCCACGGTGCCCAGCAGCTATAGCTAGCTCATTAATATCATGTTCAGTAAGGCCAAATAGCTTGCACTGTGCGCTCTGGAGTAGACGTTCACCCGTCACCCCTTCCAAATAAGCCAGAAATAGAGCGAAAGCGATATTGACGGGCGACACAACTGGCTGTGATCGTATCTTCTTATTTCTGCCTTGAAGAAACGCTGCTTGCGTCCAACTGCCATTGATATTTTGTGCAAAGGATTTTAGTGAGGCTGGACTGAAACGCTCAGGATTAGGTGCTTTAAGCACCTCTTCAACGTCTTGTCTAATAATGGGCGAACCAATATCTAGCTCTTTAATTAACGGTAGGGTTAATCTCAATAAAGGATCTCTCACTAGAGCCATCTGAATGGCTAAAACTGGCTGCGCTGAAGGGTCTAGAGACCATAGTTTACGAAACACTCTAAACAGCGGAATGCTGCAATCCATACCATAGAGATCTACTAAGTGGCGATAGGTTAATGTCCGAGACTTAGTGGTTGGCTTATCCAAAATATTAAAATCACAGATATCAGAACGATATTGCTCTTGAACCGTTCCTATAGGGCTTGCTTCAAACAAGCCAATCAATTCAACCAGCATCATACTTCTGGCCGAGTGAGCGCCGCTTTGGCCCAGTTTGTAGCCGAACTTTTCTAAGATGGTATTAGTTGTCATTTGCCACTCTTCCCATCATCAGATGCTCCACCGGACCTTACCCATTCATCAACTTCCTCAGTTTTAAATTTCCAGAGCCTTCCAACTTTATGAGCAGGCATATTTTTATTTGCGATCCAGGCATATATCGTATCCTTGCTGACTCCAAGGTACTGACCAATATCCTCAACTGAATACCACCGGTGCTCACTCATGACAAAACTCCTCCTTTACACAATACCAATACCAATATTCACATATTAATACCGAATTTAAAAGGATTAAGACTGTTTTGGCATGATTAGCCTCCTACCTAAATGAAGAAATGCTTTAACCAGAAAACGCCAGTCCCAATTATAGGAAATCAAAGCCCTCTACCCCATTTCTTATTAAAATTATCAGGCCTACTAAGACTCAATGTAACATCCTCAAAGCAGTCTAAGGTGAACGCATCATTAAGGCCAATAGAATTAGGCCTGGAATCGGAACTAAATAATTGAAATTAAAAGAATTTACTTCAAACAACGTCTTGTTTGGTAGAGCTGGTGGACATAATAACTGCCCCAATATTTCTACAGATATTTAAGTCGTTCATAACAATAGATGATGTCGGCTATATTGGGTCAAAAGCAGCAGATGCATAGGGACGACTTATTCTGAAACTAAAATCTACTTGTTCATTTTTGCAGTTAACTGCAAATACACTCATTTAAATAATCTTGCCACCTCGCTCCTTATCTTCTTTCCCCATTCTCACAAAGCCTACCAATGCATCACTGATATAATTCGTGCATTGATAATCTACTATCATTTGGGCATGCCCTAGAGACATTATCAAAATGCACTATCATATATACCTTTGACAAACCCTATTGATAGTATTATCATTTGGGTCATATATGATAGAAAGGAAGCAATACAAATGACTCAATATATCTATTCTCGAACCAGCACTACTGAACAGAATATTAAAGCTCAATCAGACCTACTTACTAAGTCTTATCCAACTGCCACACTAGTTGAAGAGCAATCTTCTGCCACATCCATGAAAAGGCCCGCTCTAGATTCACTACTAGATGAACTTTTATTAGGCGATACTGTCATTGTTTACGACATGTCTAGGCTAAACAGAAACACCAAAGACTTTCTATCTTTACTTGAAAAATTTAACTCTGAAGGTATAAACCTAATAATTCACTCAATGGGTGGACAGACGATTGATACAAACAGCCCAATTGGCAAGATGCTGCTAACGGTTATGGCAAGCATTGAACAGATGAACATTGAATTAATGAAAGAGAAGCAAGCCGCTGGTATTGCAGACGCTAAAGCCAAGGGTGTGTATAAAGGAAGACCCAAGAGTGAGAAGACAACTAAAGCTTGTGAGAAAGCGGTAGAGCTACTTAATAAAGGCTTATCTAAGGAAGATGCTGCACGAGCCTCCAAAGTTGGTGTAGCAACTCTATATAGATATTTGAAAGACAAAGCTGCTTAATTCAGTACACCGGCTAAAACTTGGTATTACAATTTGAAATTCCAGTTTGAACCAGAGCCGACAATCTCTTTGTCTCGAACGTCCACAAAGCCACACCTCATTAGCCTTGTGTAAATCAGGATAATTTAGCCAAAGCGTAAACTGGGATAACTATCGAAAATGAGCAAAAGCGTTCCTTTTATAAAGTGACTTTTATCAGAAAATAGGCTCTTGAAAATGAGTTCAAGCATGACCTAAATACCCTCAAAAAACTGTCACTTCAGTTAGAAACCATAAAGAGCAGAAGGTCCTTTTTACATTTTTAAAAAACCTTTTCATGCTAGCTAGCTAAAAACCAATAGTTCTTGTTTACAGTCTATTAAGTGACATATGGGTATTTTTTGTATTCAACTATCGACAGCGCCGTTTTAATAAGTCAGCATTGTATAAAATCCAAACGACTCCTCTAAATGATTTGGTAGTACGAAAACAATATAAACAAAAGTGGAAAGGTAAGGTATGCAAAAAACAAAAGCGATAACTTCTTATGCAAAGCCTAGATATCTAAACCTTTTTATTTTGTTGTTAGTATCATTATTGCACGGCTGTACAACGTATCTGAAGCCTGATTTAAGGGAAAGCTACACGAATGTCGGACACGGTGCTCCTATATTAATGGGTGAATTTGTAAATAATTTAGGACTGTCTAATCCTTACGCGACTAAAACATGGGAGGACGCAGAATTTCCAGTTTCTGATACTGTAAAAGAAACAGTAGGCAACGTACTACAAAAATCGGGATTTAGACTTGCTCAGTCAAACATTGAAGTAAGTGGACATATAAACTCCTTAGGGGTTGGCAAGGGGTTGCTTGGACGGACCATAATCACTTTCATTATAAAAGATACTAATAAAGATACTATCCTGTACTCACAATTTAAAGGCGCATCAGCGAACCATGACCCTTCGGGAATGCTTACCGCTTGTATTGATGCATTTTTGAACGATGAAACAGCCTTACTGGCAATGAGGGGAAAATTAGATTTAACAAAAAACAAAGATGTTGAAAATTCCGGTTTATGGAAGAATATGCCAATTCTCAATACTACAAAATATGACGATGATCGAATTCATAAAGGTATCCTTTATGACTCAAATATCCCTGATTTTCAATATCTACTATTAAAACTATTTACGCAAATAGAAGAGTTTTATCACGCACCCCAACGACGTGTTGCTCTAGCTTTTGATGTTCTTGAAATCGAAGACGATACAGGCGATACGTTTCCAATAAAGGTTAAATATACTTTTGAATTTAAAAGACCTCACCTCCCGAGTTCCAAAATAGAAAAAATAATTGAAAGTTCTGGATATGATGACTCTTTTTTGCCAGGCGTTAATTATTTTAAGGGAAACCAGGACGGGTTTAAAAAACAAATATCCAAATTAGAGGTCTTTTTAAAAAACGAACTTCCTAATGAAGTCGCCAAATTAGATCAAATAATCGAACGTGAGGAAACCTTAAGTGCTCTAAGTGCAATATACGAAAATAGCCACCTCGCTTCTCTCCACCAACTAATAAACGAAGGGAAAGCAGACAAGGATAACCTTTTGTTTTATGCGATAGACAAAGGGTACCAAGATATATTGGCTTACCTATTACTTCAGGGAGTTGAACTATCTAGAGAGATTGTTTCAACGGATGAATTATCCATTCCAGAAAATCCTAATCAAACCACAAACAGCCGTGACGCACTAAAACTTTTGCTCAGCCGTTATGGGATGTCTGGAACAGGTATACCTAAATCAAACTCAGCTGTCCAAGGAACTGCAGATCAAGCTTTGAGGAAAGCCATCGCTTATATTGATGGCCCATCCAAAATACTCCTATCAAATGGCGAGTATTATTTAGGTAATTTTAAAGCTGGAAAATTAACAGGCTATGGAGAGTACGCGGATACCGACGGCAATCACTACGAAGGTGACTTTTTGGATGATAAGAAGCATGGTGAAGGTGTTCTAGTGAGCAAAAATGGTAACGTTGTACAACGCGGTAATTGGAATCAAGATAGACTAGATAAAGGCTTAAAATATCAACAACCTAATTGCCAAGTTGAGAACATCAATATCGGAAAAGATGACTGGCACTACACCCAGGGTGGGTGCTCTGATTGGTTGGCCAATGGTCATGGAAAGGCAATGACATCAGATGGTAACCACTACCTTGAAGGTCAGTTTCTTAATGGCGAATTTGTTAAGGGTAGCTACTTTAGATATGACACTGAGGAACAGGGTACCTGGAAAAATGGTCTTCGACACGGAGCCTTTACAAAATACAAAAAGGGTGAAATAACCTTTATAGGTCAATATGTAGATGGAAAAAGGCATGGTGAGGCCACTTGTTTATATAACGAGACTCTAGAGTCTTGCTCATACTATGATGGGCGGCGCACAGACCAGCTTTATCTAGTTCGCGAAGAAATAAAGAAAGAGCAGGAGCGGTACCAAAGAGAACTTAGATATTGTCGAGGGGTCGCTAGCGATTTTCGAGAAGTCGCGGAGAGAGCCAATAATTTCCTTGGGCGTAGTTGTGAGAAAGAAATTAAAGGTATTGAACGGGCTATGCAAAGACAAATTCATTCAGATATCTACAGTTTCGTAAAGAAATCCAAAAAATGTCGTGCAAGGCAAGAAAAGCGTTTAGATCGTATTAAGGATGATTTTGAAGAAGTTGCCGATTCAGACTATGGAAACTGTGGAAATAGTCGTGAGATTCGAAATAATAAAAAACATGCGAATAAAATCTTGGAAGTTGCGTCTTCGATTAGCAAGCAACAATTAAAGTTTGAACGAGAAGCCAACCAATTTGTTGACAGGCTAGTCAGAAATCAAGAGCGGCAAATAGCAGAAGATAGTCGGCGTATAAACATGGAACTAATTAGTCACTTTCAAAATAGCGTTCAATTTTTAGTGAATCAACAAGCGTCGACCAACCAGCTTGTCAACCAAATCAATGCAAAGCAATATAATACACAAGGTAATCCCACGCTACCGAAGGAATACCAACGGGCCGCAGTCCCTAAGTACGCTGTTTCGAACACACCTTCAAACCTCTCCTATGCAGACCGTGAACATAAAAATAGCCAGGAACAATTAACAAATAAATTGGAGCAAATCTGTCGAAACAATGGAGGACGATGGGTAGAAAGTTTATCTTCTTGCGAAAAAGAAATTGTGACTCCTAAAGTTATCCGTATGGCTGGCAACAGTGACAATGTCCGGCATATGACGAATCACCCTTCTAAGCGGGGTTATATGCAAGTCACATGCACCAATGGACGCACTTACTCTGTCTATAACGACTTTCGAAGGAGTGAAGAGTCTGAAAAACTGTGTGGAGGTTCTTCCTCAAAACGGCAGGTTAAATCGTCCGCAAAAAAAGAGCCCAAAAAACAGAAGTATGAAATACTGGTCGAGAGTGTGGCCTTTTGCTGGAAGAGCAAGCGAGAGAACTGGCATTGCGACGGCCCTCGCCAGAAAACTGAACTCGGTGACAAGTCTTTAGATGAGCAATTGCATTACGCTTGCGGAGCTGAACGTAATAGCTTTAATTCGTTGATTGAAACCCCCTTTACCTCGGCATCAGATAGAAAAGGCAGTATTTATTACTGCAATAAAGCACTACAGAGCTACGAACGAGATATTGCTTCTAAGTATCAATTGGATACAGTAGCCAAAGGAAAGCGCCTTACATTTAAATGCAAAAACTTCTCAAGCTGTGAATTATATAGCGAGCGAGGTCTTGGAGATGTCGCCAATAAGACGGTTGTAAATTAGTCAGTATCATGAAAATGCAAGAGCATTTGTCGACCACAGGTCTTAGAAGCTGACACTGTTCATCAATACAAATATTGGTTTGAAATTTCTATTCTAATCAGACGAAATTTGGACTAGGGTCGTTACATTAACCTGAATAATTCGAGAATTAAATTGAGAATCATATTAAAGCTTTTTTTATCAATTCTATTTTGTGGAAATGCACACTCAACTACTTGTGTAGATCATTCGTCGGAAAGGAAGCCTGAATCTATACATTCCTATGAAACTCTACGTGTAAAATTTCGCAATATTTGCGGTGAAAGAATAAAAGTCAAAGTATGTATTCTAAAATCAAATGGCAAATGGTATCACAATTATAGCACCTTGAAAAAAGGTGCTAAAGGTTGGCAAGAGACATCCAAACCAAGCGAAAGTGGTTCGTACCAAATTTATGATACTCGTGGTAAATCCTCGCCTAGGAACGTATGTGGTTCAAAGAGGATAATCGCTACAACCGAGCAAAGTTCCATAATGATTTCGCCTAAAGAAATGCTAAATGAAGAAAGTGGTATGTTAAGTTATCAGTGTAGTGGTAGTGAAAAACAACACCAAGTGTTAATAGCTAAACTCAACACTAATCAAACTACAAATGAACATCAATATATTGTCTTAGCTGAAGGTCTAGGTAGATTAACTACAACTCTCAAACAATCCAACTCACCCGCCTTTCTTGATGAGATTGATGGTTCAAAGGTGCAACGATTTGACAAAATAATAGAGGAAGGGTTAGATGGCTTATGCAAAGCTTCTAATAACCCTAACCCTAGCTGGATGTTGAAAATGAAAAACGTTTTTCAGCGGTGGTCAAGTGAATGCCATGGATATAATTTAGACAGAAACAAAAGGAAAGACCTTCCTGAGAAATGCCGGGATTTGAAAGAGCAATTATCGACTACTGGACCTAGGGGCTGAAGGTTCTAGTTCAATATAAATTTGAACTTGAGGTTTAAACTCCAATTGAACGTCATTCTTTAACAGAACTTAATGGCACAATGACCGAACTAGTCGATGATATGAAAAGTCGCCCAGATTCCAGAGTGACTTACTTATGTATTTTGGTGCTCATCTCTAGCGGTTAAACCGCAAATAGAAAAGGGCCGCTTTAACTCCTTTTCACGCGCTTTTGGTGCTTGGCCAGATTATCCTGAAACTAAAAACTCCCAACCAAGGCTCATGAGCAAAAGCCAACACTTTTTGAGTGTCAGGATACCCCTAGCTTTGAGTGGTGGTTAGCACTACCTATTAGCACGTCAGTTAAATGAGAGACCACGTAAGACGCTAGACTACGAAACACCGGCAGAACGGTCTAATGAGTGTGTTGCGTTGACCGATTGAATCCACACCCGAAAGCGATACCTTTTTATTTAACAATAATCACTATATTTAGATATCACTTTTGAGCTAAAGTGAATTTTTAGTGTCCGTCAAAGCGGGGGAAGTTCAAGTTCCGCAAGATTGCCTTGTTAGGCCCCTTGATCGGGCAGTTTTTCTTGAAATATTTTCCATGGTTTAGAAGAGCCTTTTACGATATTATCTAAAGCCCTGCCGATTATAAAAACAGGACCAGCAACTTGTAACAGCAGGTATAAATCAGAATTTTCATTGACTTGTGAAAGATGTAAACTCAGTAGTACTCTACTTATCTCATAACAACCTATTAGCCCAAAAGATAGCTCAATAAAACCAAATGTCTTACGGCGCTTCTGTCTAATTATGAAAGCCACTACTGCCAGACTAACTGACACAACAAATATAAATATTTGCAGAGTGACAATATTATTATCTGCAGAAAAATCGATTGCATAGCTATACAGCTTTTTTAATAGCCACCACCCGACAAAGCACACAATAATAATGCTCCATCCTGCCCCATACACTGCCATGTCAGGCTTATCTTCACCCGGCACTGGTTGACTCTGAATAAAGCTTAATTTTGACATATTTATCCTATTACAGGCTGGCCTAACGCCTGCCTCATTGTCCTTTGCAGGCACTCGTTAGCTTTAATTTGGAAATCCAAACGAATTCACACCAGTTGTCTGCTGACCTATTTGTTTTAGTATGTGGTCTGCATTCTTGCCATCATACCCCAACTTTATAAGATAAGAATCAAGCTCTGATTTAGCTAATTTGGATATGGGTTTGCCTCTACCGCCAAGCCTATATAGCCTTCTTGGATTACCATAAATTCCCTTTCTAAAATAATGAATAGCTTTAGGCTGATTAAGCACATACCAATTTACTTCTCGTGTATGTTGCATACTCCACTGATCTTCAGCAGGACTAAAGGAACCATTATTCCAATAAGATGTTACATTCAAATATTTTGGGTCAAACTTATAGTTTGATTTAATTGCACCTACAGCAAAGCAAACAGAACCGAGCCTAAGAACAATAATTTGTTCCATTTTTATTCTACTTTTTATGCTCTCGAGAGTCGATTTATCAACGGAGCGAAGGTTTGGTATTTTGTTTATATCTTTCCCAGTTAAGTCACCAGTGGATCTACTTGGACCAACAAGCATTACACCATCATTTAACATACTTGGAACTAAATCTTTATCTTCATCGCCAGCAGCAATGACCCAAACAGTAGATTTCATTTTCAGATTTCTCTCAATACTTTACTTTAATAAAGCTAACAGCTAATTCTACGCCATAAAGACGCCTATCAATTTTAGTAAACATAATATCTAACTTCTTTTTGTTTTCAATATAAATCAGTTACTTATGTTAAGTCTAACAATCTTTAATCTTAATACTTTTCAATCGCTTAACACCAATACCCACCCATTTTGCGAGCTAATGTCGCATACCTGGTAAAACAATCAATACTATAAACCAGCCTCAGTGCTACTTAGTAATGCAAACTGATGACAAAAGTTGATGTTTGGAGTAGACCCTTAGAGCTTCAGTATGTTTGCAGTTTCGGGATTTTTCGATGAATGTAATCACTATGTCGAGCTCGACATAGCTTCGTCACTATTATGCTTTTAACTCAAACTGGGCAATTTACTGACATTCATATAAAACATCGCTTTAATTCAAAATCACGCGGTACAATATAATTCCTGTAAGGGCCGCTTTTGATTTGGAGCGATACCTTCTTGTATATACTCGTAGGGCTAATTTCTGAGAACTGAAAGGTAGTGCTTTAATCAAACCCCTCATTCTATGAGAAAGCGAAATCATGATAATTAGGCCATGTTAACTGCTTTACTAATACTCTAACCCCCTCTCTATATTGTTTAAGGAAAACACCGAAAGCCACTAGACCAAGTTTGCAATTAACTGCAAAAAAACGGGTCACTGACCTCCCCCCTACTCCTTGTCTTCCCCCGCCATTTTCACAAATCGTGATGCCTGTTCATAGGGGTTTATCCCCCACCGATGCCAAACTTCATTTCTTCGGCTTATACCATAAACAACTCCCGCCAAAGCATCACTGATATCTTTCGTGGATTGGCTGGTGTGGTCCACCTTGCTTTTTTGAACATCAAACTCTAATGCCAACAACTCTTCTAGCAGTTTTTTATCATCTGGGAGATTTACACGCTGATCGTACAAAGCTTGCTTGAGGAGTTCATAAGGAGCCATAGTGCGGTCCATACTCTGCAAGTCGGAAGTAAATCCTTTCTGTCGTAGAATTTGCATACTGTCGGCACTTTGGTATTGATCAAAGCTAACCCAACGTACATTCACTCCCACCAAGTCTCTTAGTTTGCAAATAAGGGTTCTGATCTTACTGATCTCGATTTCACCTCCTTTTGGTGGGGCGACCTCCAAACTAAAATCAATATTAATAATAGGTAGCGTTTCTTTAATGCCCTCCCCTCGATCCACTTGTTTAAAGCCTGATACGTACCCGCAAACAACTCCCGCACTATCAGAACTTAAGGCAAGGTCCACATGGATAAACCTAAGCTCATCAGGGCTCTCAATATACGATGACAGTATCTTTAAAGGCTCTCCCGCAAAGTCTGTACGATAATCACTTAGAATGGTTTCTACCTTACCAAAACACTGCGACACTGCTTCAGTATCAACCAAAAAAGGGTGTGTACTTAAGGTGGACTGACCAGCTATTTCACGTAATGCTCTTAAAATATCGGTTTCAAAATCAGAACGATATTCAACGGGTATATCTGTGACTAAACTCAGGTCACTTGCTTGAATTTCTTCACCAGCTAATAGTATTCTTGGCTTTCTAGACAAGTCTCCCGCAAAGACTTTAAATCGCTCCCCACAGAAGTCATCAGGCTTTATCTCCCACCGGGTTTTATCATAGATATATATTGAAGTACTTCCTTTACTAGCAAGCTCTTTATTTGCCTGATCCACCTTCTGATCAGTGAACTGATTAGGGTATCGTTTAGATGAAACCAAGCAAAGCATACCTAGCGCTCGCCCATGTTTCATGAACCGGGATTTTCGACGACTAGATATCGAGTTATAAAGCTGTAAAGCCTGATCATAACCTCCTGAGTCAGCTGTCTTTTTTGAGTTTTGTGTTTGCTCCATGAAGTTAACTTCGTCTAACACGCCCCCAAAAATATTCTGCCCAATGGTGGCAGTCTCCAATCCTGATACCGGTCTTACTATAATGCGGTTTGGGAACTGTAATTCACTTTCAATATCACGGTTGAACTGAAACACTTCACGAAAATATGGTGAGTGCTCAATCATCGACTTAAATCGTGCGTAGTCTAGCTGCTTAGCTAAAGTAGCATTGATGGTCTGAAACACAAAAAGGATCTCACTAGAGACATCAAGGTCAAACAATCCCTGAGGGCTATCCATGCACGATAGTATGTAGAGTTGATAAGCAATGGTTAAAAGTGAGCAGTGCGATTTACCTACCCCTATGCCACCTGTAAAAACTGCCTCAGTATAAACATTAGAAATACGTGAACCATGAGCAAGCCCTTCGACTTTAGGGTTGTTTAATTCCTCAAGCTCATCCATCACCAGCGGGTAAATACTACCAGCCTGATCTAGGTAATATTCACTGGTAATAAACTCTCTTATTGATACGGGGTAATGATTAATTGATGCTAGTAGCTTTGCTTCAAATTTATCCCCACCTTTTATCTTAATCGTTGCATATTGCACATACTCGGCAAAGTCTTGATCTTCGAATTGACTGAGTAATTGATCCTGCATGACTAAGCCCTCCTAAGCGTCTGAGCTTAATTCAATGGTGGTCCCAACTTTACTAGCTGGTGGGGACATAGACTGTAAGTACTGTAGTAATAATGCTTTGTCTTGGTTATTACTTTGTTCATTAGTTAATTCAGGTAAGGGTAAACCTATTCCCGCCAACCTAAGAACCTCTATAGAGGCTTTTAACCTTATTTGAGGTGCGTCACTAGTCATTAGATCAATTAGGGTTTGAACTGCTCTATCAGCGTTTGCTTGAATCTTATTACTCGCCTTTCTTACAGCTATATCACCATACGACTTTAAGGCATTTTGAAACCGTGGAGTTTTCTTTAACTTGTAATAGGTGGGTTTACTCATCCCAAAATGTTTGGCTATTGCTTCGTCAGAAACGTGGTCTTCAAAGGCCATAATAGCCAAATCATTTAGCTGTTCATCAGAAATGGTTTGG